>ERZ773028.103-NODE-103-length-74861-cov-6.272826_pt1 | contig 74861 bp, 70 predicted proteins | sample MGYA00511123_ERZ773028 | MGnify/ENA primary metagenome ERZ773028 (study PRJEB29015, sample SAMEA2738134) | human oral metagenome | biome: human oral; feature: human-associated habitat; material: saliva | place: China | collected 2206 ... | reverse complement strand
TTATTTTTGATAATTTATTCTTGACTAATCGTAGGAAAGAGGATGAGAAAAAACGCCTAGTTTTTCCCATCCTCTTCTTAACTATTCCTTATCCTGGGCTTCACTATCAGGACTAATTGTTTGATTATTAGCCTGATCCTCGTTATACCTTGCAAGAAGGATTTGCTGGTCTTTATCTTTAATGAGGTTTTTAATATCCTCATCAGATTTCAACTCAGGCTTTTCCTTAACAATTTTATCCAATACTTCATCAGAGAACTTAAACTCGGGTTGAACCTTAGTATCACCATTAAGAACATCAATTGTTTCATCGTAAGAAAGAACCTTTAGCTTCCAGCTTGTCCGATCAGCATCGGGCTGGTGAAGAACATTGGGATCATTCTTAAGATCCTCACGAAAGCCATCTTCATCATATTTATAACCATCTTCTGCCATATTGTATCCTCCTTCTTATTAGTCACTAGCATTCTTGCGGTGTGGACGAATGTTGATTGCACATACCGCAACGATAACCAGAATAGATCCAAGAATATCAGCTCCGGTTAGGTAAAGGTGGAAAATTAAAACGGAATCAATAGTTGCCGAAAGTGGTTCAAAGGCATCCATTAGACTAAATGTTGTTGCATCAATGTATCTGAGTGAGGTATTTGCCAAGTAGAACGGAATGATTGTTCCAATAATTAAGATGCTTGCACAGTCGATCCAAACACTGGGAACGTTTGGAATTGCCGGTTGCTGAGGGTGAATTGCTAAAAGAACGATGCCGGCAAACAGAAGTCCCCATGCAGTAACGTCTAGCGATGGTACACGCCCAGTTTGTAACATTTTCTGGGGAATCAAGGTATTGGTAGCAACACCAACCGCTGAGATAAAGCCCCAAAAGAGGACCGCTGGTGTGACAGCTAAGTGGTTGAATCGACCATGAGTGGCAATGATGAAGACACCGAGGAAGGCGATGATTGCACAAATGATTTCAATTCTTCGTGGCGGCTCATGTCGAAAAACGGCTAGATAAGCGATAATGAAGAAGGGACCAACAAACTGAAGAATAGTGGCAATGGAGGCATTTCCTTCTTGAACAGCCATAAAGTAAGCAAACTGGACAGGTACCAGACCAATTACACCATAGGCAAAGATAACCCAGGTGTCATGTAAATTATGGAAAATCGCAAATGGATGGTTGCCCATTAGTTTGCTAATAACAATCATAATCACACCACCAAAAATCAACCGCCACTGGGTTAGCCATAGTGAAGTGATGGACGGACTAATGTTAAAAAGGGCCTTGGCAAACAGACCGGAAATTCCCCAAAAAGTGGTTGCGGTGATTACCATTGCAAGACCGAGAGCTTTTTTATTTGAATTCATTGAAACGATAACCTTTCTTAAAAATACACACGGTGTCATTTTACCATGAATCAGCTGGTGGATTTTAAATTTAAGAGGGAATCTAGTTATTATTAGTAGTATTAGTTTGAGACTGAGATGAAGTTGATGCAGTGTTTTTCTGTGAATAGAGGAGCTTAACGTTTTGAATATCTGTTGATTGAATTGGGTAATTAGAACCGGTTGGCTGCATTACTGAAATGTTATCTGTATGGTGAAGACCAATGGCGTGACCAAGTTCATGCTCGGCTGTATTGATGATCCGTCGTTGTGAATAACCGTAAACCGGATTTAGCAGATATGCAGAGTTGAGTTCGACCCTTACGTAGATGAAGTTGCCATTGCCAGAATTAATATTTGCTTCTGTTAAACCAGCCGCTCCATCCTTATCATCATCAATTGTTGTGAAAAGAATGTTTGCATCTTTTTGTTTCTTAACCACGTGAAAAGTAAAGGAACCAGTATCATTCCATGCTTTGATCGCTGATTTAGCAGCACTTCGTAAGACCGGATCTTTGATATTAATAAAAATAGTGGCAGAATTTGTTGGCCATTTACCAACAGGCTTCGAGTAAGTGGCCTTTTTTTCTGTCCTTTGCGAGTTATCTTTTGTTAATTTTGGCTTTTGTTTCTTTTTTCCCGTAACCTGGTTAATAATATTTTGAGTGTGAATCTGGACTTCATGAATGAAGATGTTAGTGTTTGAGTTTACTGTTTCAATATTCTGATAGGACCAGATCGCGGTGATAAAAATCAAGCTATAGATTAGCGGGAGAAGGAATTTCGAATACTTCTTCATTAAAAAACTACCCCCATAAAGTGCATTCTAGTGAACTTCTTAGAGCTTGTCTATTATTTAGAATGGATTTTTCCCTATGCGAACCGCTATAGGGAAAAGATTTGCGGTAAAATAGTAATAACAAGGTTGCGAGGGGGAAATCTATCATGGTTGCGGCATTTAAACTCCATGTTGTACTTAGTTGGGGCGAAGAGAGAGATTACCTATTAGCAAACGATGTTGAACCGGGATTAGAGCATCGTTATCAAACACGAGAGAATTGGCAAGAGGTAATGAAGGGTGCCTTGATTAACGTCCCGGTTGGCCCATATATTAAGGATAATCGGGTAATTCCGCCAATTGCGACTGCTAAAGTATTAGATGTCATCGCGGTAGACCAAGTCGATCCAAAGTTACAACGGACCCGGAGCCAGTTTATAATGGCTGCTATTTGGGAAAGCCAGTCTGAGGTGCAAGATTATAACTTTATGCACCATGATTACTCTCGGTGGTCACAACGGCAAATTAAAGCAGATGTTGACTATTGGAATAATGGGACTAGGCATCCGTGGATTAATATGGTAACGCAGTGGCGGATTTGGTTACAAAAATATCGTCATTAGTGAATTTGATTAAGATGAATCCGTAGAAAATGGTTGACTAATTAAAATTCACCGTGTATATTATTATTGTTATCTTATTGGGCATTCGCCAAACTGGTAAGGCAGTGGACTCTGAATCCATAATTTACTGGTTCGAGACCAGTATGCCCAATTAGTTAGGGTTCCGTATTATTCGGAGCCCTTTTTTGTTGAAATTTTACGTGTGATTTGTTTCTTGGTAAAATACCTTTAGACATTGAGGAGAAGAGAAAATGGCAAGTAATTCTGATTCAATTTATTACGTATTAACCAAGATTAAGCATCATCCAGAACTAATAGTGAGTGAAAAAGTACAGTATACCAATACAATTTCCGTTTTTATTAAGGACTCACTGAAAATTGCGGATGCTTCTTTTTATTTTCCGGATGATCGCTTAATGGTAAATCGACTATCAAATGACTTTGTGGCTAAAAATGGTGATTTGTTAGAAAGCTTTTTTGTTAAGACGCATCAAGAAAAGAAGAATTATCACGATGTTTGGGTAACAACTGCTCACGTTAAGAAGATGAGGGTTTATTTACTAGAACTATCGTTTGAATGATTTTGTCTTTATTAATTGATCTAAATAGTAAATTAATTAATGTTTGACAATATATGAGAAAATCTGTATACTTCTCTTGTATTGTTTATTGCCCGCTGGTCAAATTGGTTAAGACGTCGCCCTCTCAAGGCGGAGTTACGGGTTCGATCCCCGTGCGGGTGATTTTTTTATTTTAAATTATTAGTAATAGGTAGATAATATAACACTCTTAACAGAGTAAACATAAGGAAGCGCAAAGGAGGCAGGTTAACTACTTCTCTTAGCGCTTTTTTGAATTTAACAATTATTTTAATGAAAATGATTAAGAATAGTAGTGAAACGTGTTACACTAAGATAGTGTTATTTTTAAATTTGCAAAAATAAATGGTGTTTTAATTATGAATTTAAAAAATGTACTTATAATTGTTGGGATAATTGCACTAATCCTGTTAATTATCCAGTATGTTGGGCAAGTTAGACGAATGCGCCAAGGCGACAACTTTGTTAGCCGCGGGCGAGCATTTGTTAACTGGTTGTTGTTATTCATTATTATTGGGAGTATCGGTGGTACTGTCTATGCTGATCACCACTCAAAGTCGGATTCTGATATAACAGAAACCAAGGCAATAACCAATGATAATGACGAGGAAGCTGACCAAGTCTATATTAACTTCGATAAGAAGAAGGTACGGTTGAATAGTGATGGCGTAGCACCAATGAAGATTATTGTTTCACCAAATACAAAGGTGAAGATCGTTGGTCATGATACCGGTAAAGTTTACAAGACCTTCAAGGCAGAAAAGAGTGATGGTCCTGTAACGATTAAGTATAACTTTGAATATGCCGCTAAGTACGATATTATCGCAACTCGTGGTGATAAGAAGGTTAAGAAGACCATTACAATCAAGGAACAAAAGAATGATTCATCATCTTCTTCATCCTCATCCGTTGCAAGCAGTTCTAGCTCTTCTAGTTCATCCTCTAGTCACAGCTCATCTCATTCTTCAAACAGTAATTCTAATAACAGTGGGAACAGTAGTGCTGGCGGAAGCAATAACTCTGGAGCATCTTATAATGGCGGTGGTAGCAGTTACCGTGGTAATACAGGCGGTGGCGGCTACACCCCATCCCATTCCTATAACGGTGGTGGCCATACTGGTGGCGGTAGTACCATTAGTAACCAACCAACGATCAGTACTCAACCAACTATTGGTAACCAATAATTACGTTTTTCGTTAAAATTACTAAAAACTCAGGTACTTCACTTTAGGTGAAACCTGAGTTTTTATTTTTAAAATTCGTTCATGATCATTGCTTTTTACAGAAAACGTGGTTATTATGTAATAGTTATGTACTTAACAATTATGCACCTAACGATAGGAGATGGAAGAATGATCACCGATGATGAAGTATTTCCCCGATTATTTAGTTTAATCAGGCAAATGCATAATCTCTCCAAAAGGAACGTTAAGCATTCGGGAATGTTCCTTGGACGGGGCCGAATAATTCATATCCTGGCAATGCGGGATCAACCGTTATCGCAACGAGAATTAGCGGATATGGCAAATATTAAGCCGGGGTCCTTAACGGAAGTCCTTGAGCGCTTAGAACGTGACGATCTTATAAAACGGGAACGGCTCGCAAATGATCGCCGGGTAATTCATGTCCGGTTAACAGCAAAGGGGCGCAAGGCTTACCAAAAGCTTGTAGAAGAGCGGCATGAATTTGGTAACCACCTTTTAGAAGAAATTGATCAGGAAGATCTAGCGCGCTTTGTTAAGGTAGTCAATATGATGGACAAGAACCTTCACCGTTATTATGGTGATCGGTTACCAAAAGAAGGGAAAGGTGAACGGTTTGATCAAAATTGCTAGAGAAAATCTTGTTAAATGGGCGACAACCTTAGCCGTGCTATTCCTATTAGTTCAGGTCGCCTGTGATTTATACTTGCCGACAATCACATCCGATTTAGTAAACAACGGGATTGTGAAGCAAGATTTAGACTACATTTGGTATGCCGGCGGGTTAATGCTAATTGTTGCCGGGATTGGTGTCGCGGCAGCGGCAGGAAATGTTTATTTTGCAGCTACTCAATCAATGCAAGTGGGTGAGAAGCTGCGTAAACAGGTGTTTAGTCATGTGATGAAGTTTTCTAGTCGCGATATGAGTAAGTTTGGCGACTCATCACTAATTACCCGGTCTACCAATGATATTGTGCAAATTCAAAATGTTATGATGCAGGTCTTACGAATGATGTTACAATCACCGATTATGCTGGTGGCGGCTTGTGTCTTAGCCTATATTCGTGAGCCACGATTGACTAAGGTGTTTTTAATTAGTTTACCGATTTTGGCAATCGTTGTTGGTATTGTAATGTACTTTGCGGTCCCGCTGTTTAAGAGTATTCAGTTCAAGACTGACCGAATTAACTTGATTTTCCGGGAAGGACTAACCGGCGTACGGGTAATTCGGGCATTCCGTCAGGATCAACGTGAACAAAAACGGTTCAAAGAGGCTAATACCGATTACACAGATACTGCAATTAAGGCGTACACACTAGTTTCATTCTTGTTCCCCGTAATGACTTTGATCCTAAGCTTGACGAATGTTGGGATTATTCTTTTAGGAAGTCATTTGATCGCAAATATGACGATGCAAGTCGGGAACCTAATTGCATTTATGACCTACGCTACGCAGATCATGATTAGTTTCATGATGCTATCAATGGTCTTTGTTTTTGTTCCCCGGGCATCTGCTTCAGCGGCGCGGGTTAATGCGGTCCTTGAACATCAGCCAAGTGTTGAGGATCTTCCTGTAGCAGATCGGGAACACCTTGCAGAAGATGCTTCAGCTTCATTAAGCTTTGATCACGTTAATTTTCGGTACACGGGTGCTGAACGCCTAGCATTGGAAAACCTTAATTTTAAGGTAACGGCTGGTCAGACGCTAGCGATTATCGGTGGGACCGGTTCTGGGAAGTCAACCCTTGTTAATTTAATTCCACGACTCTTTAATATTGAGAGTGGTGAAATCAAGGTTGACGGTGTCCCGGTTGATAAATTAAGCCAGCAAGAACTGCACTCGGTTATTTCAATTACTCAGCAAAAGGCGGTTCTCTTTACAGGGACGATTCGTTCAAACCTTCAATTTGGAAACCCAAATGCAACGGAGGACGAAATGTGGTCAGCATTAAGAGTCGCTAAAGCTGCTAACTTTGTTAAAGAAGCTGGTGGCCTGGATGCCAAGGTTGAGCAGTCGGGAAGCAACTTCTCCGGTGGTCAGCGGCAACGATTAGCAATTGCACGGACGATTATTAAACCAGCTTCAATTTACATTTTTGATGATTCATTCTCTGCCCTTGATTTCAAGACAGATGCCGAATTGCGGCAAGCCCTTAAACAAGATCCGCAATTACAGAATGCTGTTAGTGTAATTGTCGCTCAGCGGGTATCAACAGTCGCTAATGCTGATCTAATTATTGTTTTAGATGATGGTAAAGTCGTCGGTCAAGGAACTCACGAGCAATTAATGAAGAATAATCCGGTATACCAAGAAATTGTCTACTCACAAATAGCAAAGGGGGATGACCAGAATGCATAATGGACCACGTGGACGGGTGAAAAAGGCACAACACTTTTGGCCCACGACGAAGCGACTGTTCGCTTACCTTAAGCCGTGGCGATTTGGCGTAATTATTTCAATAATATTGGCGATCATCTCCGTTGTTTTATCAATCTTAGCACCAAAAATTCTTGGGGAAGCAACCACCATTATTTATAATGGGGTAATGCGTGGCTATGCAGAAACGAAGCAGGGAGTCCACCTTACTAGTCTGCCAATTGATTTTCACCGGATCTTTCAGATTGGTTTAACCGTAATCTTGCTGTATGTTTTCTCGGGATTATTTAGTTTCGCGCAACAGATTATCATGACGAAAATTTCCCAGAAGGTTGTCTTTAATCTTCGTGGGGATTTGAAGGAGAAGATGCAACGGGTTCCGGTTAAATTTTACGATACCCATAGTAACGGTGACATCATGAGCCGGATGGTCAATGATATGGATAACATTGCGGGAACTCTTCAGCAAGGTCTGATTCAGATCGTTACAAGTGTGATTACCTTTGTCGGGGTTTTGGCGTTGATGATTACAATTAGCTGGAAACTAACATTAGTGGCACTGATTACATTACCGCTGAGTGCATTGATTGTTGCTTTTGTAGCACCGACTGCCCAACGACTCTTTAGTAACCAGCAGGCAGAACTTGGTAAAATTAATGGTCAGGTTGAAGAAACCTATGCTGGACACACAATTGTTAAGACCTTTAATAAGGAAAAAGATGAAGAGAAAGCATTTGCTAAGAAAAACCACCGCTATTATCAGGCTGCCTGGAAAGCTCAATTCTTCTCAATTCTGATTTTCCCGTTAATGAATTTTGTTCGGAATCTTGGCTACTTAATGGTTGCTGTGGTTGGGGCAATTGAGGTTATTCATGGACAGATTACGTTAGGTAATGTTCAAGCTTTCCTTCAGTATACGAACCAGTTTTCTCAACCAATTACCCAAATCGCTAACTTAAGTAGCACAATTCAGCAAACAATTGCTTCTGCAGAACGAATTTTTGAAGTACTTGATGCGCCAGAGATGGTTCCTTCAGACGCTGATCCAACGTTAATTGAAGAAAAGCCATTGCCAAAGATCGAGTTCGCTAATGTAGACTTTAGTTATAATGATGAACCATTAATCGAAAACTTTAACCTTAAAGCAATGCCAAACGAAATGGTTGCAATTGTTGGACCAACTGGTGCAGGAAAGACCACTATTATTAACCTTCTAGAGCGGTTTTATGAGGTTAAGGGCGATAAAATTTATCTTGATGGGCAAAATACAAAGTCAATGTCCCGTGACGAATTACGGAGTCATATTGCAATGGTTCTTCAAGATACTTGGTTATTTACTGGAACCATATTTGATAACATTAAGTATGGACGGGAAGATGCAAGCGCTGATGAAGTGTACCAGGCTGCCCGACTAGCACACGCGGATAACTTTATTCGTGAACTTCCAGACGGGTATGACACCATATTGGACGAGTCAGCATCTAATATTTCACAGGGTCAACGTCAACTATTAACGATTGCCCGAGCGTTCTTAGCAAACCCAGAAGTGTTGATTCTGGATGAAGCGACGAGTTCTGTTGATACGCGGACAGAGGAATTAATTCAAAAGGCAATGAATGAATTACAAAGGGGAAGGACAAGTTTTGTTGTTGCCCACCGTTTGTCAACAATTCGGAATGCAGATAAGATTATTGTGTTGAACCATGGTCATATTCTTGAAACGGGGAACCATAAGTCCTTGATGAAGAAGAATGGCTTTTATGCTGACCTTTACAATAGTCAGTTTGTTGGCAATAACCTTTAATGAAACAATCTAAGATTAGTTTAGAAGCTGGGAAGATTTCCCGGCTTTTTTATTTGCGCTACAATAGTGTGGACTGAATGGAACGGATGGGGGAAACAGGAATGAAAAAGCAATATCGAGAAACAATTGCTGGACTGAATAGGTTGGTTGAACAAGGGATTGTCCCTGGAATCAGCTACGCACTTTTTGATCACGGAATAGAATATCGAGAAGTGAAAGGCTATGCAGAATTACAGCCGAAGAAAGAACCGTTGCGGGCAAAAATGCAATACGACTTAGCCTCGTTAACGAAGGTGATTGGTACTATTCCGGTGATTACAATCGCGATTCAAGCGGGGAAACTCAAGCTGACCGATCCAGTGCAAAAGTATTTACCTGAATTCAAGGATTCTCGACCGACTATCCAGAACCTCTTAACACATACTTCAGGAATTTGCGGGTATATTCCGCATCGTGATGAGTTAACGGCAAAGGAGCTAAAACAGGCATACTTAACACAACAACACGTTGATTCCAGCTTAAACCGCCAAATTAGGTATGCTGATGTTAATTTCCTTTACCTTGGTTGGATTGCGGAGAAGATTTATGGACAGTCAATTCAGTTGCTAATCCAAAACCAGGTATTAGATCCGCTAAGAATGAAAGAAACAACATTTGAGCCGTTTGCCGCAAATAGTATTCCAACTGAAGTACAGGCAAAACGAGGGCTAATTCGCGGAACTGCTCATGACCCGAAGGCATATGTTCTGGGAGCTGAATGTGGGTGTGCCGGGATGTTTTCAACTTTGGATGACTTGCTGCTTTATAGTCACGCGTTGATCGAGACTAATCTTAATGGCCTATTGGATGATTGGATGGTTGACCAACTCTTTAAGGACCAGACGTTGATCCCGGGAGAACACAGCCGTTCGTTAGGGTGGAAGCTTCTTCACGCGGTTAATGATCGTCATTGCATTATTAGCCATACCGGCTTTACGGGAACTTGGTTAATCCTTGACCGAGAAGAAGATCAGGGGATGATTGTTTTAACAAATCGAGTTCATCCTACTGCTCAAAATAATGCTTACTTGCAGGCTCGTGACCAACTTTATGCTACTTATCTTCGCGAAAAGGAAAACGCATAATTAAGTATGTAAAAAAACTTTGTGAAATTATTATTCAACTTTATGCAAAACTAACGAACGAAATATTCATTTTTACGGTCTCAACTGTATATAAAATTGTATAATTTTGACTAAAATTCATCTAATAGTAAAATTGCACAAATCTGCGTCAAAACGGGATTTGACAACGGTTTCAAAACTGGTTATTATATACATGTAATCAAATGAAAGCACACAAAAGGAGTGAGTGTATATGCAAAGCCCAATTCACGTAACATCTGAAATTGGTAAGCTTAAGACAGTTATGCTTCATCGACCTGGTCATGAAATTGAAAATGTCTACCCAGACATTCTTCACCGGATGCTTGTTGATGACATTCCATACCTGCCAATCGCACAAGAAGAACATGATTACTTTGCTAAGACTTTAAAGGACCAAGGAATCGAAGTACTTTACTTCGCTAAGTTGGCAGCTGAAGCTTTAGCAGATGATCAAGTAAAGAATGAATTCCTTGAAAAAATGTTAGCAGAATCTGGCCACGCTGCTGGTGCTGTTCATGACGCTTTGAAGGAATACTTGCTTAGCATGGATACTCAAGCAATGGTTGATAAGATTATTGCTGGGGTACGGAAGGATGAGATCCACACTAAGTTTGTTTCACTTGCTGAAATGGCTGAAGATGCAGATTACCCATTCTTCATGGATCCAATGCCAAACGCATACTTCACTCGTGACCCACAAGCCTCAATTGGTGATGGTATTACTATTAACCACATGACATTTAAGGCTCGTCAACGTGAATCACTGTTCACTGAATACATTATTAAGCACAACCCTCGGTTCGCTAACAAGGGTGTTCATGTATGGCGTGACCGTTACCATGACACTCGGATCGAAGGTGGGGATGAATTAGTTCTTTCCGACCACGTATTTGCTATTGGTATTTCTCAACGTACTTCAGCAGATGCAATCATGGACATCGCACGGAACTTATTCAAGGATTCTAACTACGACACTGTTGTTGCTATCCACATTCCACACAACCATGCTATGATGCACCTTGACACGGTCTTCACAATGATTAATTACGATCAATTTACTGTTCATCCGCAAATCTTGGATGGTGGTAAGATTGATACTTACATTCTCCACCCAGGTAAGGATGGCGAAATTGAAATCCAACACCGCACAGACCTTCAAAAGGTTCTTGAAGAAGTATTGGACAAGCCTGAAATTGACTTGATCCCTACTGGTAACGGTGATCCAATCGTTGCTCCACGTGAACAATGGAACGATGGTTCTAACACGTTAACAATTGCACCAGGTGAGGTTGTTACTTACGACCGTAACTATGTATCTAATGATTTGCTGCGGAAGCACGGAATTCTCGTTCATGAGGTTCGTTCAAGTGAATTGTCTCGTGGTCGTGGTGGTCCACGTTGCATGTCCTGCCCAATTGTACGTGAAGATCTTAAAAACTAGTTAGTTTGAAAGCAGCAAATACACTTGGATGCTGAATAATGATTCAGTTAGCGGTGTTTCTTGCTGCTTTTATTGTACTGAAACGACATTGTTGTATAATTAATTTGTTAAATTGTGATTAGGGGTGAACGTGAATGAATCGTAAGGCGCGACGAAAGGTGATCGAACAGTTAGTCAGTGATCACAAAATCGAAACCCAGGATGAATTGTTGGATTTATTAACCCAACAGGGGATCGAAACCACCCAAGCGACGATTTCTCGTGATATTCATGCGCTCAATATTGTTAAGGCTAATGATGGTGAAGGTCATACCTACTATGTCCAGCTGCAATTAACGCCGGAGCATGATTTCAGTAGATTGTATACGGGAATTCGTGAGAACGTTCGAACGATTGAAACCGTGCAATTTATTAATGTTGTAAAAACGGCCTTGAATTCTAGCTACGCAACGATCCTCGGTGGGATGTTTGACGAACTGGATATTCCTGAAGTTGTTGGAACAATTGCGGGGAATGATACGTTAATTATTATTAGTAAAAATAATAATGATGCGCGTGCAATTTACAATTTAATAATGAAGCACATTAGCTCACATTTAGACTAAAAGGGGTGTAAAGATGGAAAATGAAAAGAAAGGGATCGGTAAAGGCGAATTAATTGCCCTTATTGTTAGTTCCTGTATTGGTACTGGTATCTTCGGTATTACCAGTGATGTTGCTGCTGCCGCTCCAGGTCCTGCTCTATTAGCATGGATCTTCGTTGGTATTGGATTCTTAATGCTTGTTCTCTCATTGAACAACTTATCTGAAAAGCGTCCTGACTTAACTGCTGGGATCTTCTCATACGCTGGTGCTGGTTTCGGACCAATGGGTGAATTTATTTCCGGTTGGTCATACTGGTTATCTGCATGGCTTGGTAACATTGCCTTCGCGACAATGTTGATGAGTTCAATTGGTACTTTCTTCCCAACCTTTAAGGGTGGTCAAAACCTACCATCAATTATTGTTGCAATTGTTTTCTGCTGGCTTTTGACAATCCTTGTTAACAATGGTGTGGAAAGTGCGTCCTTCGTAAACATGATTGGGACAATCTGCAAGGTCTTACCACTTGTTATCTTCATCGTTATTATGGTTGTTTGCTTCAAGGCTGGAATGTTTACTGCAGACTTCTGGGGCCGTGTTGCTAACAATGCTTCAAAGGGAACTACTACTGGTTCTGTTTGGTCACAAATGCAAGGAACATTGATGACTCTGATTTGGGTATTTATCGGTGTTGAAGGTGCTTCTGTTATGGCCCACCGTGCTAAGTCACGTTCTGCTGCTCAACAAGCATCAATCATTGCCTTTGTAACCTTAGTTGTTATCTATGTTTTGATTTCTATTTTGCCTTATGGTGCTTTGACTCGTGCACAATTGGCTTCAATGGGTCAACCTGCTATTGGTCACGTTCTTCAAGCAACTGTTGGTACTTGGGGTTCAATTCTGATTAACGTTGGTTTGATTATTTCAACCATTGTTTCATGGTTATCATGGACGATGCTTCCAGCCGAAACTACAATGCTGGTTGCTGAAGATAAGGCAATGCCAAAGGTTTGGGGAAAGGTTAACTCAAAGAACGCACCTACTGCTTCCTTGATGATTACTGCCGTATTGCAAACCATCTTCCTCTTCTCATTGCTTTTCACTGATAAGGCATATGAATTTGCTTACTCACTTTGTTCTGCTGCTATCCTGTTCTCATACTTATTCGTTGGTCTTTACCAAATGAAGTACAGTTCAGAACATAAAGAATGGGGTCAATTCACCATTGGTTTACTTTCAGCCGCATTCATGTTCGCATGCATGTTCTTGGCTGGTTGGCAAGAAGTATTACTTGTTTCCATCAGTTTCATCCCTGGATTCATCATCTACTACCTTGCCTGCCGTGAAAACGACCACAAGATGAGCGCTGCTGAAAAGTGGGTTATGGTATTAATTCTTGTACTTAGTGTTGTTGCTATTTGGCTTGTTGCTAATGGTACAATCACTGTGGGTTAATGTGGTATAATAATTGAATAAAAAACAAGCGAGGTGATTAAGGTGAAGGAAAAGAAGTTAAATCTGTTCCTCTTAATCACCTTAATTGTTGGTACAATAATCGGCGGTGGAATTTTTAATAGTCCCACCGACCTTATTTTAAAAGCAAATCCGTTGACAGCGCTAATTGCGTGGTTAATTGGTGGCTTTGGGATTTTAATGTTAGCGCTAGTCTTCTATAAGCTAGCACTTGTTAAGCCTGAACTTGATGGTGGAATTTATACATACGCTAAGGAAGGCTTTGGAAATTACATTGGTTTCAACTCGTTTTGGGGGTATTGGTTGGGATCAATTTTTGGCAATATTGCCTTTATCTCATTGTTCTTTAAGACCTTAAATAGTATGTTGCCGCATCCGCTATCGCCATTTGGCTGCTTTATCGGTGGCTCTGTCATTTTGTGGATCTATACGTGGATAGGTTGGCGTGGTGTTCGCGAAGTTAGTATTCTGAACGCGGTTATTACAATTGCTAAATTATTACCGTTAATTTTAGTAATTGTTATTGGAATTACTTTATTTCAACCACATGTATTTAGTGTTGCTCAATGGACACACGTCTTAGCATCAAATCACCACTCAACCAATATTTCTCAACAAATAGGACAGGCAATGAGCACAATTGTCTGGTGCTTCGTTGGAATTGAGGCTGCCGTTTCAATGTCGCGACGGGCAAAGAAGCATTCTGAAGTTGGTTTGGCAACGGTGATTAGTTTTGTAATTGTTTGGAGCTTATATGTTCTAATATCACTACTACCAATGGGGATCATTCCAGCGAACGAGTTAGGAAGTTCTTCAGTCCCATTAGCAACCGTATTGAGTAAGAGTGTAATTGGTAATTGGGGAGCGTTAATTATCAAGGTTGGGCTACTGATTTCTCTATTGGGAGCTCTCCTAAGCTGGTTTATGATTGGTCCGGAAATTGCCTACGTTACTAGTATGGACCACGCAATGCCAAAACCTTTCAAACTTATTAACCGGCATAACGTTCCCGGGTTTGCCTTAATTGTTTATACGTTAATTATGCAATTGATCCTGGTGGTGCTTCTTTTGCCACAGCTACAGACGGCTTATACAATTGCATACACGCTTGCAGCAACGACTACATTAGTGGCATACCTGTTATCGGCTCTATATGGTCTTAAGCTAGCAATTAAGGAATCTTACGGTTTCGGTTTTAAGCTGATTGCAATTATCGCTTCTGCCTATGCAATCTACACATTGTTTGCTACCGGAATTGAATATGCTTTTGCGAGTGCAATTATCTTTGCACTTGGGATCCCGCTCTATTTGTCGGCAGCACCGAAGATGAAGCGGTTTGAAAAAGTAATTGCATTGGTAATTGGGGTAGCAGGAATTTTAGCTCTGGTAATGATTGTTCGTGGTGGAATTAGTTTCTAACGTAAAAAACAGGTCTTACAGATGATTTTCATCTGCAAGACCTGTTTTTTTGCATTAAAACGTTGGCTTAATTACTAACTGTTCTTGTTTGCTAAAATCTTCATTTGGGTATTTCTTATGAAGAGCAGCTAATAAGAGGTGCTTAGCAATTTCACCGTTCCGGGTAAGAATTGGTCCGTGGAAGTAAGAACAATAAACTTCTTTGTAAATTGCTCCTTCAGTTTTGTCCTGACCATTATTTCCGTGACCAGAGATTACTTTACCGAGTGGTCGTTCGCCATCGCCTAAGAAGGTCATTCCGTTATGGTTTTCAAAGCCATGGTATTCGTCACCTGTTTGTTCATTTTTAATAGTGATATTACCAATAAAACGGTTGTGATCTTGACTAAGGGTGTAATGGGGGAGAATACTTAATCCCGGAATTTTTTCTCCATTGGCACCAATATAATATTGGCCCAGTAGTTGGTAGCCACCACAGATTGCAAGTAATGGTTTTTGATCATCAATAAATTGTTTAATCCCGGCCTTCTTATTTGGCAGATCCTTTGAAACAACGAATTGTTCGTAGTCTTGACCGCCTCCAAAAAGGGCAAGGTCAAACTTTGCTGGATCAAACTCTTGACCAATACTGATAACCTGAACTGTAATGTCAGCGTCCATCTGCTTAGCATAGTACCGCAAAGTAATAATGTTACCGACGTCGCTATAAGTGTTTAGCAGATTCCCGTACAGGTGTGCAAGATTAAGATGATATTTTGTCATTAATCCATTCCTCCCTTAATGTAGCCTTTTTCTGCCAGCTGCTTTCGTAATTGCAGGACTGCAGTATAAGTAGCTAGGATATAGACATGCTTCGTCGGCATTTCTTTAATCTTAGCAATTACGTGAGTTAGATCAGGCTCATGCCACATGTTATCGACACCGGCCATCGTAAGTCGGGTGGTGATATCTTTATAACGCTCACCACCGGTCATATATTGAGGAATATTGTGCTGAACCAGTTTTTCAAAATTGCCATCCCAAATCCAACTAGTATCAATCCCGTCAGCATAGTTAGCATTTAAGAGGAAGGCAAAGCTAAAAGGCTGGGAATCGGTTTCAATCATATCAAGAACCTGGTTTAGCCCGACCGGATTCTTAACAAGAATTAACGTAACCTCTTTACCATCAACATTGATGACCTCTTGACGACCAAAGACGCGTTCATCGGATTCAAAGGCATCCTTAATTTGGGCTTGGCTAACTCCAAGAAACCTTCCTAGCGCATAGGCAGCTAAAGCATTATAAATATTATAGAGACCGCCAATTCCGATTTTGTATTTTTCACCGTCAAGTTCAAAGGTTGAACTGGTTGGTGTCAGCTGATCGATTTTTGTGACAGCATAAGTCAGCTTTGGTCGTTTGAATCCACAATGAGGACAGAAATAGTCACCGAGGTTAGCGTAAGTTCGCATTCGGTATTTTAGAATGTGCTGACACTTGGGACAGAGAAGGCCATCTGTGTTAGCAGGGGCATCGAATGGTTCCCGTTGTTCATGGTTAAACCCATAGTAAATAATGGGATTGGGTAAATCATGAGAATTAAATAACTGTTCGTCACCATTAGCAATAATTGTTGCTTTTGGTGCTAATTTAACCCCGTTAAGAATCTTTTGGTAGGTAGTGTAGATTTCCCCATATCGATCCATTTGATCACGGAAAATGTTAGTGAAGATAAAAGCAATTGGTGTGATATACTTAGTAACCTTTACCACGTTTGCTTCATCAACCTCAAGCACTGCCAATCCCTTTTTCTTTGGCCGTGGTGCTGTAATGAAAGTAGTAACGATTCCTTGTTCCATGTTTGAACCGGTTGGGTTGGTTAATACTTGGTCGTATTTTTCACGGAGAACCCGGACGCTTAAAGATGTGGTTAGGGTTTTCCCGTTAGTACCAGTAACAATTACTAAATCATACTTTTTACTGAATGCTTGCAGAATATTAGGGTCAAGCTTTAATGTTAATTTCCCGGGTAATGAACTCCCACCATTCATAAAAGTGTGGAGGAACCAGTAGCTTGAACGACCGGCTGCTTCAGCAAATGAACTGCGTAATGACATGTATTAAAAATCCTTTCACCGAAATTAGATTACGACTAATTTTAATCTTTAATTGATTAAAAGAAAAGTGTTTCGGAGTAATATTACGAAACCATTACTCACTAGCTAAGTATTTAAATGAAAAATGCTTTCAGATATAATAGATTTATCTATGTGTATAAAAGGAGTGCGAATTGTGGCGCAACTATTTTTTAAGTATGGCGCAATGAATTCCGGAAAGTCTATTGATATCCTGAAGGTTGCTCATAACTATGAGGAACAAGGGAAAAAGGTAGTCTTGTTAACCAGCGGTGTTGATGACCGTTCCGGAAGAGGTGTAATTGCAAGTCGAATTGGTCTTTCACGGAAAGTTCAACCTGTAATGGCTGACACGGATATTTATGACTATGTTCGTCAAATGAACGAAAAAATTTATTGCGTTTTGATTGATGAGGCACAATTCTTAAAGAAGAGACATGTTCTTCAGTTAATCAAAATTGTTGACGAGCTTCACATTCCGGTAATGACGTTTGGCTTAAAGAATGATTTTAAGAATGAATTATTCGAGGGGTCGAAGTACTTACTAATTTATGCCGACAAAATTGAAGAAATGAAAACAATTTGTTGGTTCTGCGGAAAAAAGGCAACGATGAATTTACGGGTTCATAATGGACAACCAGTTTGTGAAGGCGAGCAGGTTCAAATTGGTGGTAATGAGTCGTATTACCCAGTTTGTCGTTACCATTATTTCCATCCAAAAATACAGGGAAAAGGAGAAAAGTAACCTATGGAAATGGCTGAAATTTTCGATAAGCTGCAAGCTGTAGCTGATCGATATGACGAATTAAATGAGTTGATTAGTGATCCTGAAGTGATTGCTGATTCACAACGGTTTATGAAGCTCTCTAAGGAAGAAGGGAGCTTACGGGAGACTGTTGAAAAGTATAATGAATATAAAAAGGTAACGCAGACAATCAGTGATGATGAGGAACTATTACGTGAGAGTGATGATCCTGACCTGACTGAATTAACAAAAGATGAGTTAAGTAGCGCTAAGGATCAACAGGCCAAATTGGAAAAAGAATTAGAGATCCTCTTGATTCCAAAGGATCCAAATGATGATAAAAACATTATTATGGAAATTCGTGGTGCTGCTGGTGGGGATGAAGCAAGTCTATTTGCGGCTGATCTTTACAACATGTACCTCCACTATGCTGAAAACCAGGGATGGAAGGTCGAAGTTGTTGATAAGAGTGAAACGGAAGTCGGTGGCTTTAAGGAAATTGCTTTGATGATTACCGGTGATAAGGTTTACTCAAAGCTAAAATTTGAAAACGGGGCTCACCGGGTTCAACGGGTACCAGTGACTGAATCTGCCGGACGGGTCCATACTTCTACCGCTACTGTTGGGGTAATGCCAGAAGCAGAAGACGTTGACGTTGATATTGATCCAAAAGACATTCGGGTTGATGTTTATCGTTCGAGTGGTGCTGGTGGTCAGCACGTTAACAAGACTTCATCAGCTGTGCGGATGACTCACTTGCCAACTGGAATCGTTGTTGCCATGCAGGACGAGCGGTCACAGCAGCAAAACCGGGCCAAGGCTATGCGGATTTTGAAATCCCGGGTTTACGACTACTACCAACAAAAAGAGCAAAGTGCGTATGATGCTAAGCGAAAAGACGCAATCGGAACGGGTGATCGTTCTGAACGAATTCGGACGTATAATTATCCACAAAACCGGGTTACGGACCACCGAATCGGTTTGACCTTAAACAAGCTTGATAAAATTATGTCAGGTGATCTTGATGAGATTATCGAGGCATTAATTGTTGCTGACCAAACGAAGAAATTGGAACAACTACGGAATGAATAATCAAACTTATTTTGCTGCGCAACGCTGGGCAAAGGAACAGTTGAACGGGCACCCCGTTGATCCTGGCTCACCCCAATTTCTTTTAAAAGAGCGTCACGGTTGGGATGATACCCACCTGCTGGTTCACAATCGCGAATTGATGCCAAGTGATGAATGGCAATGGTTTCAAGGGGCAATTAAGCGCTTGCTAAATGATGAGCCTGCCCAGTATATTGTTGGGAGTGCCCCGTTTTACGGAAGAACATTCATGGTTAATCATGATGTCCTGATTCCGGAAGCTGAGACTGCAGAGTTAGTTGACTGGGTTTTAAAGGAAAATACATCTGCACCATTAAAAGTTCTTGATTTAGGAACCGGAAGCGGGGTAATTGGAATTACCTTGGCTCTGGAGCGTCCACAGTGGAATGTTACGTTAAGTGATGTTTCACCTGCTGCTTTGATGGTTGCACAAAAAAATATGCAGCGGTTCAACCTTAATTTAAGGCTGGTGCAAAGCGACCTCTTTGCTAACCTGACTAATGAAAAGTATGATTTGATTGTTACTAACCCGCCATACATTTCTCACGATGCTACTGCGTTGATGGATAGGTCAGTTTTGAAGTATGAACCTGAATTAGCACTCTTTGCTGATGAGAACGGGCTAGGCTTTTATCATCGTTTGTTCGCAACGATTGCTAGTCATTTGACTTTGCAAGGACAGCTATTTGGTGAAACCGGTTTTGATCAGGAACAAGCAATTCAGGAATTATTGCATCGGGTAGATAGAACTGCCCAGATTGAACCACGGCATGATGTTGCTGGGAAGATGAGGATGATACACGTATGGGATTTTTCAAACGTAGGAGGAAATTAGAAAGAATGGATACGAGGATTTTTCATTTAGATGAAATTAATCAAGCAGCTAAAGCCATTCAAGACGGTAAACTGGTTGCGTTTCCTACCGAAACTGTTTATGGACTAGGAGCAGATGCAACTAACGAAGCGGCAGTAAAGAATGTCTATCTGGCAAAGGGACGACCAAGCGATAACCCGCTAATTGTTCATGTTGCCTCGATTGAAATGGTAGAGAAGTATGCAAGCGAGATTCCGGATAACGCCCGAAAATTAATGAAAAAGTTTTGGCCGGGCTCACTTACAATTATCCTAAATATTAAAAAGGGAGTTCTCTCAAAGACCGTTACTGGTGGTCTTTCAACGGTTGCTTTTCGTTTTCCAGATTGTCAACCAACACTTGATTTGATTAAGAAGGCCGGAGTACCGATTGTTGGTCCGTCAGCTAATACTTCTGGGAAGCCTAGTCCAACAACTGCTCAACACGTTTATCATGACCTTCACGGGAAAATTGCGGGAATCATTGATAATGGCCCTACTCGGGTGGGTGTTGAGTCAACAGTTCTTGATATGTCAACTGATCATCCTGTTATTTTGCGTCCCGGAGCAGTCACAAAGCATCAGATTGAAGAGGTAATTGGTTCAATTGATTTGAATCACCACCATGTTGGTAAAAATGAAACTCCTAAGGCGCCAGGAATGAAGTATAAGCACTACGCTCCTAACGCTCAGGTTTACATTGTTGATGAGGGAACCGACTGGAAACAAGTTGTTGATTGGATTAAGCAACAGCCGTTTGACGTTGGAATGATGGCAGAAGAAAAGATTTTGCAACAGGCAACCTTGCCAATGAATGCAATTCAATTTTCATTGGGGAAGAACGTTGCTGATGCGAGTGCTCGCCTATTTGATGGTCTGCGACAGTTTGATGATCAACCGAATGTTAAGGCAATTGTTACCCAAGCATTCCCGGCAAAGGATCTTGGTCGGGCATACATGAACCGGTTGAATAAGTCAGCTGGTGGCGGACATTTTGCAACAAAATAAAAAAAGTTGCCTATTTGTTTATCAAATAGGCATTTTTTTTGGTAAAATAGGGAAGAAATTCAAAGGAGTGTATTAGGCATGGGTAAATTTGAAGTGATGGATCACCCATTGATTCAACACAAATTGACAATGATTCGGGATAAGAACGTTGGAACAAAGTTTTTCCGTGAAACGGTAAAGGAAATTTCAACATTGATGGCATATGAAGTTGCTCGTGATATGCCGCTAAAGGATGTTGAAGTTGAAACGCCAATCGCCAAGACAACTAAGAAGGAATTAGCAGGGAAGAAAGTAGCAATTATCCCAATCCTTCGTGCTGGTCTAGGAATGGTTGACGGAATGACTGATTTGATTCCAGCTGCCAAGATTGGCTTTATCGGGATGTACCGTGACGAAGAGACATTAAAGCCACACGAATACTTTGTAAAGCTACCAAATGATATTACTGAACGGCAATTATTCATTGTTGACCCAATGTTAGCAACAGGTGGTTCAGCAATGATGGCAATTGAAGCATTGAAGAAGCGTGGCTGTTCTGAAAAGAACATGAAATTTGCATGTTTAGTTGCTGCTCCAGAAGGGGTTAAGGCTGTTCGTGAAGCTTATCCAGACGTAGATATCTACGCTGCCGGGCTTGATGATCACTTAAATAAGGAAGGTTACATTGTTCCAGGTTTAGGTGATGCTGGTGACCGTCTCTTTGGTACTAAGTAAATTTGATTAGACTCGGTAAGTTAGAGACTATTGATTATGGGAAGAGATCGAGAAAAAGCAAAAATAGTTTTTTCTTGGTCTCTTTTTGTTTCTTCTTCAAATTTAAATGGGCATTTATTGAACTGGTCATTAAGAAAAGATTCTCCTATAATAGATGTAAACCGGTTTCTTTAAAGAGGGTAAGCAGATAGAAATGACTTTAAAAATGACAGGGACAGCGGCTAGTAACGGTGTCGGAATTGCGCCAGCATACATTGTAGATAAGCCTGATCTGAGTTTTGAAAAGCGCCGGATTAGTGATCCGTTTGCGGAAATTCAGCGCTTTAAAGATGCTTTGCTTGCAATTAGTAATGATCTTAGAGCGCTAAAAAAAGCAGCCACGAAAAAGTTATCAAAAGATGAGCTTGCGATCTTTGATGTTCATATTGAAATCCTAGATGATCCAGAAATGTTTAATCAGGTGGTTACCCGGATTCGAAGTCAGCGGATTAACGCGGAAACGGCTTTTGAAGAAGTAATTACGCGGGTTATTCACGAATTTGAATCAATGACGGGAAATAAGTACATGCAGGAGCGGGCAACGGATTTTGCTAGTATTCGGGATCAGGTATTGGCAAAGCTTGAAGGAAAACAACTTCCTAACCTGCAAACGCTTGACCATCCAGTAATCGTGGTTGCTCACATGATTGGACCATCAGATACTTCCCAAATGAATGCTAAGTATGTTAAAGGGATTGTTACTGAAGTTGGCGGTCGGACCAGCCATGCTGCGATAATGGCTCGTTCATTGCAAATCCCGGCAATTGTTGGTTGTAAAAAGGTTGCCCACCAGGTAAAAAATGGTGAGCGGCTGGTTGTTGATGGTTTTTCGGGAACAGCGATTGTTGAACCGACTACTCAGCAGGTAGCACATTATCAGCAACTAGCAAGTCAGTATGCAGCGGAAAAACTTCAGTGGGCGAAGTTAGTCAATAGTCCTTCAGTTACTAAGGATGGTCAACAGTTAACCATCTCCGCTAATATTGGGTCGTCAAATGACATTCCGGCAGCCGTTAATAATGGGGCAGATGAAATTGGCCTTTTCCGGACTGAATTTCTTTACATGAAGAGCGAACACTTGCCAACTGAGGAGGAGCAGTTTCACGCATATCGGGATGCGGTTGAAAGTCTTGATGGCAAGACACTAGTAGTAAGAACTCTGGATATTGGTGGTGACAAACCGCTGACCTTTATGCCGCTTCCTCATGAATTAAACCCGTTTTTAGGCTATCGAGCAATTCGAATCTCATTAGATCGACCACAAATGTTTCGTACCCAGCTACGAGCATTGATTCGTGCTTCACAGTTTGGTCAAGTTAATATTATGTTTCCAATGATTACGACTTTGGAAGAGCTCCAGGCAGCCAAGAAGATTTACTATGAAGAACGAGAAAAATTGCGCCAAGATTATCCACATATTGGGGCAAACATTAAATTAGGAATTATGATTGAGGTTCCACTGGCTGCATTATATGCAGAGCGATTAGCCAAGGAGGTTGACTTCTTTAGCATCGGAACTAACGATCTGATTCAATACTGTTTTGCGGCTGATCGGGGGAATGCATCAGTTTCCTACCTTTATCAACCACTGAATCCACCATTTTTGAGATTAATTGAGCACATTATTAAATCAGGTCACCAGCATAATACAACGGTGGCAATGTGTGGTGAAATGGCTGGCGATCGTCTTGCCTTACCGCTTTTAATGGGAATGGGATTAGACGAATATTCGATGAGCGCAACATCGATCTTACGTACTCGCTCAATGATGAGAAACCTTGACATTAATGAATGCCAAAAGTTATACCATGAAGCAGTGACAAAGTGCGAAACCGCCAACCAAGTTCACGATTTAGTTGAAGAATGGTTAAAAAACGAATAGGTAAATAGTGAAGAGCTTACGATAAAGATAAGATTTTTATCAGCTCTTTTTTTGTTTTAAATGAATAGTAAAATATTGGGTGATTGTAAAAAAGAGGAAGTGAAAATCGTGACAATTCAGTGGTCACGCCAGAAAACATTCTTATTAATTGGGATGATTATTTGTGGCCTTGCAGCAATGCTCTTTGTTACTCATAATCAGCGCTTTTACCAACAGCCAATTGCTCGGGTTGTGCGAGTAACTAATGAAAAGCCTCAGCGGACTGAAGACCAGTTTAAAAATGTTGATCACCAATCTAATCAGGAGCTTACAACAATCTTAATGAACGGGAAAAGACGTGGGGATAAAGTTAAGGTTCAAAACACATTTAGTGATTCGCAACCAATGGATCAGCAATATAAGGTTGGCGATCAGTTATTCCTTTCTCAGTTAAAAGCTAGCCATGGGAAATTATCAGCTAATCCAGCGGGGCCAAAACGGGATACAGTAGTTGTCTTTTTAAGCTGGCTTGTTATTACCGTTTTACTGCTAACGATGGGGAGAGCAGGGACATTTGCGCTTATTAGTGTAGTAATTAATACTATTTTATTCTTACTCGCTGTTTCACTAGACCTTCATAACCAGGGGAATCATGTCCTGCTGATTTTTTCAACGTTAGCTTTAATTTTTACCGTTATTAGTCTTTTACTTGTTCTTGGCCCAACTAAAAAAATGCTCGCTACGTTAGGCGCAACAGTTATCGGAACAACAGTTGCAATTTTAATTGGTGTCCTGGTTCTTCACCTTACCCATAATCGGGGGGTCTACTATGAATCTATGCAGTACGTGACTCAAGTACCGCGACCGTTATTCATTGCGGAAATTTTGCTGGGATCATTAGGTGCAGTTATGGATGAATCAAGTGATATTGTAGCAACATTATTTGAGTTAAAACGGATTGATCCGACCGTCACACGATTGCAGCTATTTATGTCTGGAAGGAGTGTCGGTAAATCGATCATGGGTCCGTTAGTAAATGTCCTCTTTTTGATCTTTATGGCAGATACCTTTACGAATAGCTTACTTTACTTGAAGAACGGTAATTCATGGGGGTATACGTTCAGCATGAATATGAGTTTAGGAATGGTGCAAAGCTTGGTTAGCGGAATTGGAATTGTGTTGGCAGTTCCGGTAGTTAGTATCCTCGGTGCTTTACTGCTAGGAAGGAGGAACCGATAGTGAGTGCAATTTATGCATTAGGAATAGTGTTACTGTGTTCGATGGTTCTCGTTGGCGGTAAGCAGGGATGGCGATCCTTTCTTAGTCTATTATTGAATTTTGGCTTCTTGTTTTTTGCCATTGTCTTGATTGAGTTTCACGTTCCGCCAATGTTTGTTACTGCGACTACAGGAATCACGATCCTAGCAATTACGATTTTTATGGGGGAAGATGATTTGCGAACGACAGTGACAGCCTTTTATGCCTCATTGATTGTTTTAGCAATTCTGATTTTACTTATTCTGTTTGTCAGTCATTGGGCGATGGCTCAGGGCTTTGGTACTGAGGATAGTGATGATCTTGAGGGAATGTCGATCCTAATTGGAATTAGTTATTTAAAGGTTTCGGTTACCGCAATCGTTATTAGTACATTAGGAGCGATTGCTGAAGCAGCGATGGCAATTTCCGCAGGGCTAACGGAAATTCTGGAAACTCATCCTCAAATTAGTAATCCACGATTAGTCGAGGGAGGAATGGGAATCGGCCGTCAAATTATTGGAACGACATTGAACACCCTTTTCTTTGGCTTTTTTGGTGGCTTCCTTTCTCTTTTTATTTGGTTTGCAGGGTTACATTATTCATTTGGAATGATTTTTAACAATAAGATCTTTGTTGCCGAGTTGATTGAAATCTTAATCTCGTTTCTTGGTGTCCTGCTAACTGTTCCAATCACTTCGTTAGTAATGGTTAAACGGCGAAAGCGGGTCATTGACAAACCGGTAGAAACGAAGTAAGATATTTTTTGAAATTAAAACCTTTAAAAGAGGTCCCGTGAGGCCTCAAAGGTGCGGTGAAATAACACTACATAGTTGTAGCATATTTACTAAAGCAGCTTTGGGGCCTTACTCAAAGCTGCTTTATTTTTTTAGGGAGGGAAATATTCATGGCTCATCGTGACGATGTCGTTTTAGACGTTAATGAAAAGCCAAAAACTGGTCAATGGATTGGGCTTTCACTCCAACACATGTTTTCCATGTTTGGTTCCACTGTTCTGGTGCCAATTCTTGTTGGGTTGAACCCGGGCATTGCACTTTTTAGTTCCGGTGTTGGTACGTTAATGTACCTTCTAATTACGAAACACAAGATCCCGGCATATATGGGTTCCAGTTTCTCGTTTGTTGTCCCAATGATGGCATTAATGAAGTCGACCGGTTATCCAGGGATTGCACAAGGGACAGTTGCCGTTGGGTGTGTTTACCTGATTGTCTCAATAATCGTTAGTTTAATTGGTTCGGATTGGATTGATAAGATCTTGCCGCCAATTATCGTTGGACCTGTTGTTGTTGTTATTGGACTTTCGTTAGCTAGTACAGCAGCTAAGGATGCAACAATTAATTCAGTAACGGGAAAGTACGATCTTAAATTCTTTGCAGTTGCAATGATTACAATGTTACTGACAATTGCTTTCAATATGTACTTTAAAGGGTTCATGGGATTGATCCCGATTTTGATGGGAATTGTCTTTGGCTACATTGTTGCATGTTTGTTTGGGATCGTTGATTTTACACCAGTAGAGAAAGCTCACTGGTTCAGTCTGCCTGCGTTCCAAGTTCCGTTTATCAACTACCACCCACAATTTTATTGGGGAGCAATTTTAAGTATGGCGCCAATCGCGTTTGTAACCATGACCGAACACCTGGGTCATATTATGGTATTAAACGAATTGACAGAACGGAACTTCTTTAAGGATCCGGGATTAAACCACACCTTAGCAGGGGATGGGACTGCATCAATTATCGCTGGATTTGTTGGTGGTCCTCCAGTTACCAGTTATGGTGAAAACATTGGTGTTATCGCCATTACTAAGGTCCAATCTGTCTATGTTATTGCTGGTGCCGCAGCGTTTGCAATCTTCTTCAGTTTTATTGGCAAGCTAAGTGCCTTAATTGAAACGATTCCGATGCCAGTTATTGGTGGGATTTCCTTCCTTCTCTTTGGGGTGATTGCATCCAGTGGTCTACGAGTAATGATTGAAGACCAAATTGATTTCAACAAGAAGCGTAACCTCATGATCGCTTCAGCAATTCTGGTTATCGGAATTGGAAATGCCTACTTAAAATTAGGACAATACCAATTCTCTGGCTTAGCAGTTGCTGCTGTTTTGGGAATTGCATTAAACCTCATCCTTCCACAAGAAGCGCGGAGTGAAAAAGAAATTTCCGAAAAAGTTAATAAAACTAAATAGTTCAGTTAAAGAAGCTCATATCAAGCTTCTTTTTTTATTAAAAGATGATTAAAGGATCACAAGAAGAAACGAATTATTAAATGAAAAATCTAGTTAGGACAGTCTTTGTTAACGGTTTATTTCTTAAAAAAGCAAGAAATATTTTTGAATGTTGCTTCAAATGATGATATATTAATACTCGTATATTGGGCTAGTTCGTATTAGTATACGACGTTCATCCAATTTACAGCCAAATTATTGTTATTAAGGAAAGAGGTGAAATATGAATGGGCGGTGATGCTTTTACTTTTAAGTTTCTTGGCTTAACGTTTAACGCAACTAACATTATTTCAGGCCTTGTTATTTATGCAATCGTGTTCTTTGTATTATTTGGCATGTCCCGAAAGATTCAAATGAAGCCAAAGGGTGCACAAAACGTTTTGGAATGGCTAATCGACTTCACGAACGGAATTGTTCGCAGTCAGATGCCAAATGAGGAGACTGGTCATTATAGTTTTTTGGCCTTTGTTCTTTTCGTTTTCATCTTCTTTGCCAACCAGTTCGGCTTAATTTTCAATCTTAGTTGGAATAACCAAGAAATCCTTAGAAGTCCAACGGCGGATCCAGTTGTTACTTTAACATTCTCGCTGATGGTAATTACGCTGGCTCACTTTGCAGGAATTGCAAATAAGGGTCTTGGCGGTTACTTGAAGGGGTATGTAAAGCCATTTGCATTGATGTTGCCAGTCAATATCATTGAAGAATTGGCTAACTTCTTAACTTTGGGTTTGCGGATCTTTGGTAACATTTTTGCTGGTGAATTGCTATTAAAGCTGGTTGCTGGGGTTGCCTTCTCACACGGTGCTTTAACAATCATTCCAGGATTCTTACTTGAGTTGCTTTGGCAAGGATTCTCAGTATTTATCGGTTCAATTCAGGCATATGTTTTTGTAACATTAACGACAGTTTATATTTCTCGGAAGGTTTCCGAATAATAATCTATCTCTTAAGGAGGAATTTTAAAATGGCATTAGGAGCAATTGCTGCAGGACTCGCGGCTATGGGTGCCGCTATCGGTGGTGGTATTGGTGATGGTATCTTAATCGGACATACTGTTGACAGTATCGCACGTCAACCAGAATTACAAAGTAGATTACAAGCAACGATGTTCATTGGTGTTGGTTTGATTGAAGCCATGCCTATCATCGCTATTGTTATCGGCTTCCTTGTTATGAACAAGTAATTATTTTGATTAATAATCTTTATTTTAGAGAACAAGGAGGTGTCAATAGATGTTTGTGAACAGTGTTTTAGCTGAATCTAATAGCTTATACGTTGGTGATTTGGTATTCTACATCGTTACCTTCATCATCCTGATGTTGCTTATCAAGCACTTTGCTTGGAAGCCAGTTACGGATATGATGAAAAAGCGTGCAGATAAGATTGCTAGTGATATTGACAATGCTGCTAAATCACGTGAAAACGCTGAAAAGATGGCTGCTAAACGACAAGCTGAGTTACAAAACTCTCACCAAGAAGCTGCTGACATTGTTAATAATGCCAAGAAGTCTGGTGAAGCTCAACGTACTCAAATTGTTGAAGCTGCACAAAATGACGCTCAAGCACTTAAGCAACGCGCACAAGAAGATGCTAAGCAAGCTCGTCGTGATGCGTTGAATGGTGCAAAGGATGACGTTGCAAACTTATCTATTGAGATTGCTTCCAAACTCATCCACAAAGAATTAAATGCGGACGATCAAAAGGAATTGATCGATTCGTACATTGAAGGGTTGGTAGATCATGAGTCTTGATAAGCAAACAGTTGCAAATCGTTATGCGAAAGCACTGTTCGAGTTGGTCGATGAAGACAATACACTCGATCAAACTTATCAAGAATTGACTGCTCTACGTCAAGTCTTTGAGGACAACGCTGCACTGGCTTCTGTCTTATCAGGAGTTCAATTATCACTCAGTGAAAAGAAGTCCCTTATTGATGATTTGAAGAAAGGTTTTTCTCAACCAGTTTCAAATTTAATTCAAATGACTTTTGATTATGGCCGGATTAACGATCTAGTTGCAATCATTGATGAGTTTGAGCGACGGTATGACGCTAAGATGAAACGCGTTCATGCTGACGTTGTTACAGCGATCCAACTTGATAAACAACAACGTGATCAACTTAAGGCTAACCTAGCTCAACGATTTGGAGCTAAGGAAGTTGTTCTTCACGAACAAGTTGATCCCGAAATTTTGGGCGGAGTTATTGTTCATCTTAATAATAAGACATTGGATGGTAGCTTAAGTTCAAAGATTAAGCAGATTCGTCGTTTACTAGTTAGATAAATTATCTTATTTCGAAGAGGTGAGACCTTTATGAGCATTAAAACTGAGGAAATCAGTTCACTCATCAAGAAACAACTTGCCAACTACCAAGACAAAGTATCTGTCGAGGAAACGGGTACTGTTACCTACGTTGGTGATGGTGTTGCTCGTGCCGACGGCTTGGAAAATGCCATGGCTGGTGAGTTGCTCGAATTTAGTAACGGTGTTTACGGAATGGCACAAAACCTCGAAAGTAACGATGTTGGTATCGTTATTTTGGGAGACTTTTCTGGCATCCGTGAAGGTGATACCGTTAAGCGGACGGGTCGAATCATGGAAGTCCCCGTCGGTGACGCATTGTTAGGACGGGTAGTAGATTCATTAGGTCGACCAATTGATGGACTTGGTGAAATCAAGACTGACAAGACACGTCCAATTGAAAAGAAGGCTCCAGGTGTTATGGAGCGGAAGAGTGTTAGTGAACCATTGCAAACAGGTATTAAGGTTATTGATGCCTTGGTACCAATTGGTCGTGGTCAGCGTGAGTTGATCATTGGTGACCGGAAGACCGGTAAGACTGCCATTGCATTGGACACCATCATTAACCAAAAGGGCAAGGACGTAATTTGTATTTACGTTGCTATTGGACAAAAGGAATCAACTGTTCGTGCAAACGTTGAAACCTTGCGGCGTTACGGTGCATTAGACTACACAATTATTGTTTCAGCTAGTGCTTCTAACCCTGCACCAATGCTTTACATTGCCCCTTATGCTGGTGCTGCAATGGGTGAAGAGTTCATGTACGGTGGCAAAGATGTTTTGATTGTTTATGATGACCTTTCAAAGCAGGCCGATGCTTACCGTGAACTTTCATTGATTCTTCGTCGGCCTCCTGGTCGTGAAGCTTACCCTGGTGATATTTTCTATACTCACTCACGGTTACTGGAACGTGCTGCACGGTTATCTGATGACCTTGGTGGTGGGTCAATGACTGCATTACCAATTATTCAAACCCAAGCCGGTGATGTTTCTGCCTACATTCCAACCAACGTTATTTCAATTACTGATGGACAGATCTTCTTGAACTCTGATGAATTCTATGCAGGTCAACGTCCAGCCATTGATGCTGGTACATCAGTTTCTCGTGTTGGTGGTGATGCCCAAGTTAAGGCGATGAAGAAGGTTGCCGGGACATTGCGTTTGGATATTGCATCATATAATGAATTAGCTTCATTTGCCCAATTCGGTTCTGATTTGGATGAAGCAACTCAAGCCAAGTTATCACGTGGTAAGCACACTATGGAACTTTTGAAGCAAGGATTGCACCAACCACAACCTGTTGAACAACAAGTTGTAACGCTGTTTGCTTTGTCAAACGGTTTCGTTGATCAAATTCCAGTGGATGATGTTCCACGCTATGAAAGCGAACTTGCTTCATTTATGCATGCTAATCACCAAGACCTTTATGACACGATTAAGTCAACTGGTAAATTACCAGAAGGTGACGACTTAAAGAATGCTGTTGCTGAGTTTACGAAATCTTTCCAAACCAGTGATGACAAGAAAAAAGCCGCACAAAAGAATTAATAATGACTAGTCGAAAGGACGGTGAGATTTAGTGCCAGCTTCACTTGCTGCTGTTAAGCATAAGATTGAATCCACAAAGAGCACGCGCCAGATTACTTCTGCCATGCAAATGGTTTCAACTGCAAAATTGAATCAAATTCAACACCATACTCAGTCATATGAAGTATATGCTGAGAAGGTTAAGAAGATGTTGTCCGATCTGGTTAAATCTCACAACGCATCTGCAGCTAGCGCCAGTCATGACGCTTACGCTGCGTTGTTTGAGAAGCGTCCAGTTAAAAAGACTGGAATTTTAGTTATTACATCTGATCGTGGCTTGGTTGGTAGTTATAATAACAATATTATCAAGCAAACTTTACAGTTAATGAAGGACAAGAATTTAACTGCTGAAAATACAGTATTCTTAACTGTTGGTAAGACCGGAACTGAATTCTTTAAGAAACGTGGGATGAACGTCGTCTACGAGTATTCAGGAATTAGCGATGTACCAACATTCCGTGAAGTTCATCAAATTGTAAAGACTGCTGTTCAGATGTATGACGATGCCGTATTCGATGAAATGTACTTGGCATACAGCCATTACGTTAATCGGATTACGTCCCGAGTACGGGTTCATGATGTATTGCCAATTATGGCTGAATCATTGATGGAGGATGAGGAAAAGTCCGCAGAATCCGTTCAAGATGAGTCACCGATTACTGCTGAATACGAATTTGAACCTTCGGATACGGAAATTATTGCTGGACTTGTTTCACAATATGCCGAAAGCTTATTGTATGGAGCAATCCTTGATGCAAAGACGTCAGAACACTCATCAAGTGCGAACGCCATGCGGTCTGCCACTGATAATGCTGATGACATCATTTCATCATTAGAGCTGCAATATAACCGTGCTCGTCAAGCTGCTATTACTACCGAAATTACTGAAATTACCGGTGGTATGACAGCACAAGAATAAAATTTAACTGAGGAGGAAACAACATGAGTTCTGGTAAAGTTGTTCAAGTTGTCGGACCAGTTGTTGATATTGAGTTCCCCTTAGATGAAAAGCTACCAGAGATTAATGACGCGTTAAAGATTAAGGAAAGTGATGACAAAACCCTAACTACTGAAGTTGCCCTTGAATTGGGTGATGGGGTAGTACGGACAATTGCCATGGACGGTACCGATGGTCTTCAACGGGGAATGGAAGTCGAAAATACCGGAGCACCTATTAGTGTACCGGTTGGTGACGATACTCTGGGACGTGTTTTCAACGTTTTAGGTGAACCAGTTGATAACGGTCCTAAGTTTGGACCAGATGCAAAGCGGATGCCTATTCACCGTGATGCACCTAAGTATGATGAATTAAATAACAATACTGAAATCCTTGAAACTGGGATTAAGGTTATTGACTTGTTAGCCCCATATGTTCGTGGTGGTAAGATTGGGTTATTCGGTGGTGCCGGTGTTGGTAAGACCGTTTTGATTCAGGAATTGATCCACAACATTGCACAAGGGCATAATGGTATTTCTGTCTTTACGGGTGTTGGTGAACGGACCCGTGAAGGTAACGATATGTACTACGAAATGAAGGCTTCAGGAGTTCTTGAAAAGACAGCCATGGTTTATGGTCAGATGAACGAACCTCCTGGTGCCCGGATGCGGGTTGCCTTAACTGGACTTACCATTGCGGAATACTTCCGTGATGTAAAGGGTCAAGATGTTTTGCTATTCATTGATAACATCTTCCGGTTTACTCAGGCCGGTTCAGAAGTTTCTGCCCTGTTAGGACGGATTCCTTCTGCCGTTGGTTACCAGCCAACATTGGCTACTGAAATGGGTCAGTTACAGGAACGGATTACTTCTACTAAGAAGGGTTCAATTACCTCAATTCAAGCCGTTTATGTTCCAGCCGATGACTATACCGACCCTGCTCCAGCTACGACATTCGCTCACTTGGATGCCACTACTAACTTGGAACGGCGGCTGACTCAAATTGGTATTTACCCTGCCGTTGATCCATTAGCATCAACTTCAACAGCGTTAACTCCTGAAATTGTAGGTAAGGAACACTACGAAGTTGCTACTGAAGTTCAACATGTTTTGCAACGGTACCATGAATTGCAAGATATCATTTCTATCTTAGGGATGGATGAATTATCTGACGATGAAAAGGTAATTGTTGCTCGTGCTCGGCGGATTCAAAACTTCTTATCACAAAGTTTCAGTGTTGCCGAACAGTTTACCGGTACACCAGGTAAGTATGTTCCATTGAAGGATACCATTAAAGGATTTAAGGGTATTCTTGAAGGTAAGTATGATGACTTGCCAGAAGAAGCATTCCGGTTAGTTGGTACAATCGACGATGCTGTTGAAAAAGCTAAGAAAATGAAGGCTGATACTGCTGAAGAAACTGCAGAGTAGGAGGGATAATTATGGCTGATACTAAGTTTAAAGTCACCATTATCACTCCTGATGGTACGGTTTATGATAATGATAATGCCACGATGGTTATTATGAACACTTCTGGTGGTCAAATGGGGATCATGGCTAAACACGTACCTGTATTAGCGTCATTAACGATTAGCGAGTTACGAATTAAACATGATCAAGGCACCGATGAAATTGCCGCTGTTAACGGTGGAATCATGCAATTTGATGGAGAAACTGCCTTAATTACTGCAGATAGTGCTGAAATGCCCGAAAAGATCGACGTTGCCCGTGCTGAAGAAGCCAAGCAGCGTGCTGAAGAAGAAATTAAGAAGGCAAAGAAAGCACACCGTCAGAATGATCTTGCCCGCGCTGAAGTTCATTTGAAGCGTGCTGTTAACCGGCTTAAGGTTTCTAAGTTTAAGCAAAAGTAACCGCTTTTTAACGATGAAAAGGATATTTAATGGGTTCCCATTAAATATCCTTTTTTGATTATTAACTTAGTCTAAAGGTTGTTAATGATGACTGATCACTCATTAGTTGGTATGATAAGATTGTAGTTGGTTTTAAAGAGGGTGAAAAGGTGCAGATAACAGGAATTAAAGCTTTAGTAGAAATAGTTATCCAACTCGGAATGATCTGGTTAACCTTTACCGCAATTCAGGGATTTCGAATTGAGCGCTTTTTTCGTCATCCCCCGAAGACGCTACCGTTAGCGATTGTCTTATGTTCTACAGCGATCGGTTACTTGTGCGCTAGTTTTTTCATTGGATTCATTAATGCAGTTAGCCAACTACCCGGTTTATTGCGTTGATTTAATAAGGAGTTAATTATGGAAAAGATAATTATAAAGGGTGGTCACCGTTTATTTGGGCGTGTCGCCGTTGAGGGAGCAAAGAATGCCGTTTTACCGCTTCAAGCAGCAGGAATTCTTGCCTCTACCGGAACTCTTCACTTAACTAATGTTCCGGTATTATCAGATGTCATAATGATGAATGAATTATTGAAATTCTTAAATATTCGGGTCCAATTTGATCAGGAGAATCATGTTATTGATTTGAATGCAGGTCAAAGAATTTCGTCAGAAGCACCTTTTCAATATGTAAGTAAAATGTGTGCTTCGATGGTAGTTATGGGCCCACTATTAGCAAGAACCGGCTATGCCAAGATTGCTCTTCCGGGTGGATGTGCAATTGGTTCCCGGCCAATTGATCTCCACCTTAAAGGACTCCGCCAGCTTGGAGCAGTTATTAAGCAGCATGATGGCTATATTGAAGCACGGGCTGATCGTCTAGTTGGAACGAATATCTACTTGGATTTCCCTAGTGTTGGTGCTACCCAGAATATTATGATGGCAGCAACATTGGCAGAAGGGATTACAACAATTGAAAACTGTGCTCGTGAACCAGAAATCGTTGATCTAGCAAACGCCTTAAACAAAATGGGTGCACGAGTTCATGGTGCCGGGACTGATGTTATTCGTATTCAGGGTGTTAACTTCCTGCACGGCTGTGACTACCGGGTAATGTCTGACCGAATCGAAGCAGGAACCTTTATGATTGCAGCAGCCGCAACTAATGGTGATGTCGTTATTGAAAATGCCGAAAGCAAGTATAACGAACCATTAATTGCAAAGTTGCAAGATATGGGTGTTACAGTGATCGACCAGGATGATGGAATTCGAGTATTAGGGACCTCGGTCTTGCTGCCATCAACCGTCCAAACAGCGCCATACCCCGGCTTCCCAACGGACTTACAGCTGCAAATGACAGTATTACAGCTATTAGCAAACGGAACGAGCACGATGAATGAAACCGTCTTTGAAAAACGTTTTATGCATCTTGAAGAATTGCGGCGAATGAATGCAGAGTACCAAATTAAAAACTCAACGGCCGTGTTAAGCGGTCCAACAAAATTTAGCGGTGCAGAAGTCGCTGCAACTGATTTACGTGCTGGGGCTGCTTTAGTTATCGCGGGCTTAGTTGCTCAGGGAATCACCCAGGTACGCAATTTGAAATAACTTGATCGGGGATACTACCACCTTCACCAAAAACTGGCACAGCTGGGTGCACAGATTGATCGGATTAACATTGATGATCAAATCGAGTTAGCATCTGCTAAAGAAGTTAACCATCCTGAACGTGGCTAGTATTTTCAATTATGTGGTATAATTACCAACGTTATTATATAGAATTGGCCGGAAGGAGAAATTTCATAAATGGCAAAGGATATCGGAATCGATTTAGGAACTGCAAACGTTCTAATTTATGTTCAAGGCAAGGGAATTGTCCTGAATGAACCTTCAGTTGTCGCAATTGACACGCAAACCAACAAAGTATTAGCTGTGGGTTCAGAAGCATATCGAATGGTTGGACGGACACCAAGTAATATTCGTGCTATTCGTCCATTGAAGAATGGTGTTATTTCTGACTTCGATGTTACTCAAGAAATGCTTTCATACTTTATCGGCAAATTGAGTGTTAAGGGCTTTATGTCAAAGCCAGATATCATGATCTGTGCCCCAACAAATATTACTGAAATTGAACGAAAAGCAATTATCCAAGCAGCTGAGCAATCAGGCGGGGGTAAGGTTTACCTTGAATACGAGCCTAAGGTTGCTGCAATCGGTGCAGGTCTCGATATCTTTAAACCACGTGGTAGCATGGTCATTGATATGGGTGGTGGTACTAGTGATATTGCTATTCTTTCGTTAGGTGATATTGTTGCTAGTCAATCAATCCGGATGGCTGGTGATAAGTTAAACAGTGATATTACTGCTTACATTAAGGATCATCATGGCCTAGTTATTGGTGAGCATACTGCCGAACAAATTAAGATGGAGATCGGAACTGCCTTACCCGTTGACGAACCTAAGAAAATGGATGTTCGTGGTCGTGATGTTGCTACTGGGATGCCAAAGCAAATCACAACTGATGAGAATGAAATTGAAGAGGCAATCCATGGAACCCTTGACCAAATTGTTAAGGCAACGATTGGTGTCCTGGAAACCATTCCGCCTGAGTTGGCAAGTGATATCATTGATCGCGGAATTATGCTTACTGGAGGAACTTCGCTTCTTAAGGGAATCGATCAACTCTTTAGTGATCAATTAAAGGTACCCGTTTTTGTTTCCCAGGATCCGCTTGATAATGTTGCCAAGGGTGCTGGTGAAATGCTAGAACGGATGCAAAAGACTGATAATAACAAAAAAGGTAAGGACTAGTGAGTAAATTCGCGTGTCGGATGATTCGGTGGTATCAACGAAACATATCGGCAAAGCGATCATTTAGGGCTTGTCGATACTACCCCTCTTGTTCTCAGTATACGTTGGAAGCAATTCAACGCTTTGGAATAAGAGGAATATTGCTTGGAATGGTTCGGATACTGCGGTGTCAACCTTTTGCCCGTGGTGGTTATGATCCGGTTCCAACAAAATTTACTTTCCATCGAGTTATGAAATAATAAAGGTGAAAAAGTGGCAAAAAAAGATAAAAAAATTGAAGTTAATGTAAAGGATATTGAACGTCGTCATCAACCAGTTCAGCAAGTTTTCATTGGCAAGCGGCTGATTGGTGAAGTATTAGCGGATGGTAACCGCTTCAAGGCATTGCTAACCGCTGACGAAAGCGAGTTTTATGTTCGTTCTCAAGAAGAGGGACTAGAAGTTGTCCTTCAACAATATCATTTACATCAAGGATAATGCGATGCAGTAGCGTTGCTAAAAATCTCAAAAAAGGAGTTCAAGAATGCAACGTTCTCAAAGTGATGATGAGAGTCGAATTGACTGGGGAATCATTTTCTGTGTCTTACTGTTAGCTTTAATCGGTTTAGCATCGATTTATGTTGCGGCCGTTCATGATACTGGTGGCTCAACTAGTGTGATGCGTCAAGTAGTTAGTCAGCTGGTTTGGTATATTATCGGAACAATCCTGGTAATTATAATCATGCAGTTTGATTCAGAACAGCTATGGAAGGTTGCCCCGTTAGTTTATTGGGTTGGGATATTTTTAATGTTTGCGATCCTCGTATTTTACAGTCGAGCATATTACGCCAATACGGGGGCAAAAAGTTGGTTTGCAATTGGACCGTTTACTTTCCAACCATCAGAAATTATGAAGCCGGCCTACATTTTGATGATGGGACGGGTGATTACAACCCATAACAACCACTATAACGTCCATACAATTAAATCTGATTGGCGGTTAATCGGGACAATGTTCTTATGGTTATTGCCAATTTTAATTTCATTAAAGTTACAAAATGACTTTGGGACGGCACTGGTTTTCTTTGCAATCTTTTGTGGAATGGTTCTGGTTTCCGGAGTTACCTGGCGGATTATTGCACCAACCGCAATTGGGCTAGTTGTTGTTGGTGGTTCAGCATTGGCAATGGTAACGAGTTCTGTTGGTCGGACGATTTTGGAACATATTGGTTTTCAAGCTTACCAGTTTGACCGGGTTGATACTTGGCTTCATCCAGAACAAGATACGAGTAACCAGGGCTATCAATTATGGCAAAGTATTAAAGCTGTTGGTTCAGGGGGAATTACTGGAACCGGCTTTGATAACTCTAAAGTGTACGTTCCTGTTCGTGAGTCAGATATGGTTTTCTCGGTTATTGGTGAGAACTTTGGCTTTATTGGAAGCGCCCTGTTAATTCTTCTTTATCTCCTATTAATTTATTTAATGATCCGGGTAACGTTTGATACCAGGAACGAATTCTATGCATATATTTCAACGGGTGTCATCATGATGATTTTATTCCACGTTTTTGAAAATATCGGAATGAACATTGGATTGTTACCGCTGACCGGTATCCCACTACCATTTATTAGTGCTGGTGGTTCGTCCCTGATTGGTAACCTGATCGGGATCGGGATGGTAATGTCGATGAGATATCACCATCACTCTTACATGTTTAGTAATAACAAAGAATTTAGATAGATGGGGTGTAGTGGAAGATGGCTACTGAAAGTTATTTTTGGACAGAAAAACAAGATAACGGTAACACACGTTTAGGTTTGAATGATAATGGTCGTGATGACCTTGGCCAAGTTAGTTTTATTGATGTTCCTGCTGTAGGGACAAAATTAACTAACGGTGGTAAGTTTGTTGCTGTTGAAGCCGAGAAGGCAGTAACTGATATTGATAGTCCAGTTGACGGTGAAATTGTTGCGGTAAACCAAAAAGTAATTGATCAACCAGAATTACTTGGTTCAAGTGACAAAAATGATAATTGGATTGTTGAGGTTAAGGCATAACATTCTAATGCCATATTAAGAGGCTTAGGGAAACCTAGCCTTTTTTCATTTTAAAATTAATTTGGATTAGGTATTGACAATAAAAAGTGAACTTAGTATTATAATATCAATCGAAATATTAGAATACTATTTGAAAAGATGAGTAGATACTAATTAATCACTCAGAGAGTTCTTGATTGGTGAAAGAGAATTGGTTGATGGTACCGAAGATGGTCTTTGATTAAAGCGTGTTAGTGAGTCTGATGATAAGCTAATATTGGTTACTGCCCATTATCGCAGGTGAGTGTTTACTGACACTTATTGAGGTGATCATTGTGAGGTGATCATGAACTGCGGTGGTACCACGAAGCCTTTCGTCCGTTTAATAATTTGTTTATTGAACGAACGAAAGGCTTTTTTATTGAAAAGGAGGAAGAGTAATTGATTCGGTTTAAGGATGTCTCAAAAACATATGACGGCAAAGAAGGGCCGGTAAAAGCAATTAAAGACGTTAACCTGACAATCCCTGATGGAAAGATTTATGGTATTGTTGGTTATTCTGGTGCTGGGAAAAGTACTCTAATCCGAATGATTAATGGCTTAGAGACACCAACTACCGGCTCTGTGGCTGTAAATGGCCAAGAAATTAGTCAACTAAAAGGTGAAGCTCTCCGGGAAGCTAGATTAAAAATTGGGATGATTTTCCAACACTTCGACTTGTTATGGTCACGAACCGTTCGGGAAAATATTGAATTTCCGTTAGAAATCTCTAAAAAGGGAAGCAAAACGGAACGCCAGCAAAAGGCGGAAGAACTGATTAAACTGGTTGGCCTTCAAGGAAAAGAAAATGCCTATCCTTCAGAATTATCTGGAGGGCAAAAGCAACGGGTTGGGATCGCACGGGCCCTTGCTAACGACCCTAAAATTTTGTTGTCTGATGAAGCGACAAGTGCGTTGGATCCAAAGACAACAGATGAGGTTTTGGATCTCCTTGTTGATATTAACCGCCGTTTAGGATTAACAATTGTCGTTATTACTCACGAAATGCATGTCATTCGTAAAATTTGTGATCACGTTGCGGTACTGGACGCTGGAACAATTGTTGAAGAAGGGCCGGTTCTGGATGTCTTTAAGCACCCACAACAAGCAATTACGAAACGGTTTGTTAACCAAGAAACATCTACTGGTTCTGCCGATGATACCCAAGTTGTTGTTAAACAATTGTTGGAATCCCATCCTGATGGGGTAATCGTTAAATTGACGTTCCATGGTGACCAGGCAAAGTTGCCAATCGTTTCTGAAATGTTACGCCAATTCCCTGAAACAAACATGAGTATTATTGAAGGGAATATTCACCAAACACAGGAAGGCTCAATTGGTTCATTGTATATTCAATTAACCGTCGACAATGACAGCCAAGATCAAATTAAGGGCGCCTTAGATTATCTGAAGACAATGAGAGTAGAAACAGAGGTGATTAACCGTGAACAATAGTGGATTTGCTTCATTCTTTGAATTTAATAATGTTGATTGGACAAAGATGGGTCAAGCGACCTGGGAGACCGTTTGGATGACGGTTGTCTCAATGATTGCAGTAGCAATTTTCGGTATTATTCTTGGATTGATTTTGTTTGAAACTCAAAACAGTAACTCAATTGGTGCCAAGATTGTTAACTGGGTAGTCGCAGCGTTGGTAAATGTCTTCCGTTCAATCCCGTTCATTATCTTAATCGTTCTGTTGCTACCAGCAACACAAGCACTGGTTGGAACGATTATGGGACCACGGGCTGCCCTACCGTCATTGATTATTTCAGCTGCTCCCTTTTATGCACGACTTGTTCAAATCGCCTTTGATGATTTGGATCATGGGGTAATTGAAGCAGCTAAGTCAATGGGCGCAACCCGCTGGCAAATTGTTACTAAGGTTTTGATTCCGGAAAGTTCGCCAGCCCTAGTTTCAGGAATTACGGTTACTACCATTTCATTAATTGGTTACACCGCCATGGCCGGGGCAATTGGTGCTGGTGGTTTGGGGAACCTTGCTTACTTAGATGGTTTCCAGGCAAGTAACAATGCCGTTACAATGATGGCCACAATTATTATTGTCATAATTGTTTTTGTCTTCCAGTTCTTGGGTGACACAGTTGTTAAGAAAATTGATAAGCGTTAGTTAGAAAACGGAGGGAATACTTATGAAGAAAAAATGGTTAGCAGCAATTGCAACATTAGCATTAGGGGCATTAGTCCTTACTGGATGCGGAAAGCAAAAGGAAACAACTTTGACTGTTGGGGCTTCTTCAACCCCTCATGCTGAGATTTTGAAGCACGTTCAACCCCAATTAAAGAAGGAAGGGGTTAACCTTAAAATTAAGACGTTCCAAGATTATGTATTGCCAAACAAAGAATTAGCTAGTGGTGATTTGGATGCTAACTATTTCCAACACAAGCCATTCTTGGATAACTGGAACAAGAAGAATCATGGAACTCTAGTTAATGCCGGAAATGTTCACTTGGAACCAATTGGCTTCTACTCCAAGAAATACAAGAAGTTATCTGATTTGCCTAATGGGGCAACGATCCTAGTTTCAAATAACGTTGCGGACTATGGACGGGTTCTTCAAATCTTAAAGGATGCCGGTTTAATTACATTGAAGCCGGGAACTAAGATTGAATCCGCTAACTTTAATGACATTCAAACTAACAAGAAGAACCTGAAGTTTAAGACAGACCTTGAACCAAAGCTCATGACCCAATTCTACAAGCGTGGTGAAGGTGATGCCGTTGTTATCAACGCAAACTATGCCGTTCAAGCGGGCTTAAATCCAAAGAAGGATTCAATCGCCCTTGAAAAGAATAGTTCACCTTACGCTAACTTAATTGCAGTTCAAAAGAAGAACAAGAATAATCCAGCAATTAAGAAGTTGGTTAAGGCTCTTCAATCCAAGTCAACTCAACAATGGATTAATAAGCACTACAACGGTGGTGTCGTCGCAGTTTACCCTAATGGTAAATAAAAGAATAACCGTTTCAATATAAATAAATAGCTCCAAGAATTCGGTTTTACCGAAAGCTTGGGGCTATTAGTATTTTAAATTTAGTCTAGTGAATTAACGACATTGAGTTTGAAAAGAAGAAGGTTAAGGGTAACAATTCCGGCTGTAATGATAAATACCATGCTGTAGCTTGAAATCCCAGCGATAGTGGAGCCAAGTAATGGGCCAAAAATATTTCCAATGTACATTGCACTTTGGTTCCAGGAAAAAATGCGTCCAGTAATCATCGCAGGCGTGTTTTTGGTAAGAAGGGTTTGTACTTGTGGGAAAAGACATGCATCCGTAAAGCCAACCAGGAATCGTAGGATACCAAGTTCAAACGAGTTTTGGACAAAGGCGGTCAGGAAGAAGAGAACAATTGCACCAGTAAAACCAGCGATAATTACTTTTTGGGTACCAATACGGTCACCAATTGCACCAAATCGAGAAGCGGCAAGGAAAGTGGCAATTCCAGGAAGTGCTGCAATTACTCCAGAAACGAAGACAACGTTTCCCTGGTGGTGCATTAATTGACTAACGTAGAGGGAAACGATTGGGTTAATCGAATTATTGGCTGCTTGGATGATCAGGGTAGTTAGGAGAAGTCCAAAGATCAACCGTGGCTTTTTAAGTGCAGCAACCACACCACGTGAACTTTCAAGCTTCTTATTGGTTACTGGTTCAAAATCATCTTCATGAACAAAAAAGAGGGCTAAGAAGAAGGCAGTCAAAAGCAAAAGACCGGTAATGAAGAAAGTAACCCGATAACTAAATAATGAAGCAAGTGCACCGCCGATAAAGGGGCCGAGAAGATTTCCGGCTGTAAACGAGGAAGCCATGGCTTCAAGCGCTTGACCTGATTTCTCTTTTGGTGTTTCTGTTGCGATTAGGGCATTGGAGTTAGAAACAAAGCCGGCAAAGAACCCTTGAGTCATCCGGAGAATAAATAGTTGCCAAACATTAGTGACAAGTCCCATTGCTGCTAAGACGATTGCCATGCCAAGGGATGCACGGAGAATCATTAGTTTTCGCCCTTTTTGATCTGCCAATTTACCCCACCAGGGAGAGACAAAAGCAGAGACAAAATAAATTCCTGAAAAAACTAATCCGGCCCACATATTTAATTGTTGATGGGAAAAATGGCCCAGCGTGTTAATATAGAGTGGCAAGAATGGCATTACTTCTGAAAAAGCAATTCCGGCAATAAAGACGGCAATCGCAAGAACACGTAAATTTCGTTGCCAAATTGGAATCCTCTTTTCTACCATACGATAACTCCTTTAATCTGAATTTGCGAAAAAGTGATGTTCATTATAACGCAAAGTATCGGGGATGTTAATTTAAGGCTTTCCTGTTCAAATCTAGTAAAAAAAACTAATTCATGGTATACTAAAGATTCTAGGAAAACGGTATAAATAAACTAAATAAGGTGGTACACGCAATGACTAAAAAGTTAAACATCGCATTGCTATTTGGTGGCAATTCATCTGAGCATGATGTTTCAAAACGTTCGGCACATAACATTTATGATGCCCTTGATAAAGATAAGTATAACGTTAGCTTATTTATGTTCACCAAAGATGGAATCCTTCTTGGTAATAGCGCATCACAGCGAATCTTTAATGGTGATGATGAAGATCAGGTTGTTCAAGAAGAATACCAAAAAATGGATCTGAACCAACCACTAGCACCAATTATGGCATTAAACGAGATGAAGGCTGTTGATCTCTTCTTCCCGGTAATTCATGGTAACCTTGGAGAAGATGGAACTGTTCAGGGGCTTTTTAAGCTCTTGAAGAAGCCGTATGTTGGTTCTAATATTGCAGCCAGTGCGATGGCCTTTGATAAGGACTTAACCAAGAAGATCCTCACAGAAGCCGGAATTCGGAATACTCCTTACGTAGTGGTTACACCAGAAAACCGGGCAGATTATCCATGGGCTAAGGTTGAAGAAAAAATTGGTGATTTGGCATTCGTAAAGCCGGCTAAGCAAGGTTCCTCTGTTGGGATCCATAAGGTAACGAATGCCGAAGAATACGAAAAGGCGTTGGATGATGCCTTTAAATACGACTACAAGATTCTTGTAGAACAAGGAATTGATCATCCGCAAGAAGTTGAAATCTCAATTCTTGGGAATGAGCATCCGGTAGCTTCTAAGCTTGGGGCTGTTCGTGTTCCTGAAGGTGATTCATTCTATAACTATGAAAATAAATTTGTGGATGCCAGTGGGGTTGTTTTTGAATTACCAGTAAAGTTGCCAGAATACTTAACTGAAGAAATTACTTCAATGGCTTTGAAAGCTTACAAGGTTCTCGGTATGAAAGGGATGGCACGGATTGATTTCTTGGTTGATTCGAATAATGTGCCATACCTTGGTGAACCAAATACCTTACCAGGATTCACTAATATTAGTTTGTATCCACAAATGTGGGAAGTTTCAGGAATTGGTTATTCCGATTTGATTGATCGATTAATTCAGCTCGGTTTAGAAGAATTTGATCGGAATAGTAAGATTAAGTATGACTTCCGCAAACTTGGTGAAGAAAAAGTCGGCACTAAAAAATACAATGAAGATTAAGCAAATATGGAGTAAATTATAACTTTTTTATTTATATTCATATTCGCGAAAATTGTCTATTAAGATAAATAAGGATCATGAAAAATGATGGAACTGGCAAAAAATATGGGTTGTCAGTTCCTTTTTGATCCGGATTTCTTCGCATAACATCATGATTAGTGCTATAATGCATAAGGATATTTTCAACTATGGTTTGTAGATCATTTGATCTTTCCAATAATTTTAGTCATATTATTAATAAGTTGAGGAAGGGAAGAAAATGAAACTCCGAGGAGACGTCTTAAAAAAAATTCGCCGCAAAAGAGGTTTATCACAGACAGCATTGGCAGAAGGTATCTGTACCCAGGCAACGATTAGTTTAATGGAAAAGCAGAACCGGTTGCCTAAAATGAATATTCTAACTGCAATTTGTGAGCGGCTAAATATTCCCACAGAACGAATCGTGGAGAATAGCGGAAGTGGTATTAATGACCAATTCAACGCAATTGTAAATGAGCTGATTGCTGGTAAGTATGAGACCGCTGCGGAGGCATTAAACAAGATTCCAGTAAAGAAGCTGGAGAGTGATTTTGATAAGCAACGGTATTATTACCTATTAGGAATGGTTCAAGTCAAATCTAATAAGATTGATGAAGCAATCTTTAACTTTGAATTGGTATTAACCCAGTTTGCGACAACAAGCGCTAATATTTACCTTGCAATGACTACTGCGGGGATGGCGTTAGCATATTATAAACGTGATGATCCAGAGCGGGCAGCAAGGTTAACTGATCGAGCAGTTCGCTTGATTGACAATAAAAAGTTAATCGGAAGCCTACATCAGTGGGCATCAATTTATTGCCAACTTGGTGAGCTTTACAGCAACTTGGGAAGTTATAAGGACTCAAAAGACATTGTTGAACGTGGAATCGAACTTTGTCGTGAGCATGATTCGTTGTTCATTTTAGATGAACTATACCTTATTCGGGGGAAAGACGAACTAGCATTGGGTGAGGATAAGCAAGCAAAGGAAACCTTGGAAATTGCCCGAAGCATTAGTATAGCGCGTCGTGAATCCTTCGTTAAGGATGAAATTGCTGCTGAATTAAAGAAATTAAAGTAAGAAGCTGGGAATTAACCCATTTAAGAGCCTGGTGGGCTAACCTAGAACGATGAATGATGATGAAATCATCAGAGTCGTTCGTAGCCGAATAGGCTTGCTTCGCTGCGTTAGACTTGAAGGCTCGGGTTAATTCCCGCAATTAGACTCAATAAATTCGGAAATTATTAGTAATAGTAGTAAGAAACTGGAAAAACATTTTTTCCAGTTTCTTTTTTAATGATTATTGATAATAAGAGAACTGAAAATAATAAATGGGGCTTCAGAGTTCAGAAAGGCTAAACTCTGAAGCCCTATTTTTAATTAATAATTTTATATAATTCATCCGTACAAATATAGGGAGATCGAATATATCTGATTATAGTCGATATTAAGTATTAACCCATTATTTGTTATGAAATGTTGTTTTTATAGACAATAAGTCAAATAAATATAGAAAAAAGTTTTCACATACAAAACCCGATACCGATTCAAATAGGACAAGATTGCCAATACAAATAAAATAATATTCACAATTGGTAATGATGAATAAAAATATTTGTATTGATTTATACGTATAAATAGTTTATAGTAAGAATTGTCCAATGAAAGCGCGTTCATGTTCATGCAGTTATTTCTATAATTTTTTACCCTTTAAGGAGGATGAATGTAATGGCAAAAGCCGAAAAGAAAATCTCAAGTGCATTTATCTACTTCTTCGGATCATTTGGGGGAATCCTATTTGGTTACGATATTGGTGTTATGACAGGAGCGTTACCATTCCTGCAAGCCGATTGGCATCTTGAAAATGCAGCTTCATTAGTTGGTTGGATTACTTCAGCAGTTATGTTTGGGGCAATTTTTGGTGGAGCATTAGCTGGTCAACTTTCAGATAAGTTTGGTCGGCGGAAAATGATTTTAATGTCCGCAATTGTCTTCATGATTTTCTCAGTTTTATCTGGAGTTTCACCAGATATGGGAGAAGCGAGTGCATACTACTTAATCATTGTTCGGATGCTTTTAGGTTTAGCTGTCGGGGCTGCCTCAGCATTAGTTCCGGCATATATGTCTGAAATGGCACCAGCAAGTGCGCGGGGACGTTTATCAGGATTAAACCAGACAATGATTGTTTCAGGAATGTTACTTTCATACGTTGTTGACTACTTATTGAAGGACCTGCCTGGTGAATGGGCATGGCGTTTGATGTTAGGATTAGCCGCTGTTCCTGCTTTGATTTTATTCTTAGGGGTTCTTCGTTTGCCAGAATCACCACGGTTCTTGCTCCGTAAGGGTGATGAAGCACAGGCACGAAAAGTTCTTACATATATTCGGAAAAATCCGGCTGAAATTAATGACGAATTAGCAAGTATTAAGGAAACTGCTAAGGAAGAACGGCAAGCAAATCAAAAGGCAAGCTGGTCAACATTATTTAGCAGCAAGTACCGTTACCTTGTGATTGCCGGTGTTGGTGTTGCCGCTTTCCAGCAATTCCAAGGTGCTAACGCAATCTTCTACTACATCCCATTAATTGTTCAAAAAGCAACTGGTCAAGCTGCATCTTCTAACTTAATGTGGCCAATTATTCAAGGGATTATCTTGGTTGCCGGTTCATTAGTTTACATGTGGATTGCCGAAAAGTTCAACCGGCGGACGTTATTGATGGTCGGTGGTTCAGTCATGGGACTCTCATTCATCTTACCAGCCATCATTAACTGGATGATGCCAAACATGAATCCAATGACAATCGTTGTCTTCTTATGTATCTATGTTGCATTCTACTCATTCACTTGGGCACCGCTTACTTGGGTTTTAGTTGGTGAAATTTTCCCATTGGCAATTCGTGGACGGGCATCAGGACTTGCCTCATCCTTTAACTGGATTGGTTCATGGTTAGTTGGGTTAATTTTCCCAATCATGACTGCAAGTATGCCACAAGAAGCAGTTTTCGCAATCTTTGGTGTAATTTGTATCCTTGGTGTGATTTTCATCAAGACTCGTGTCCCAGAAACTCGTGGTCACACACTTGAAGAAATTGAAGAGCAAGGTACTAATCACGGACGGACAGGTAATAACTAGGAGGGATATTTAATGAATTTACGTGAAACAGCTGCTCAAATTGAAAATGGGCAAACTTCACTCGGAATTGAATTAGGTTCAACACGAATCAAGGCTGTTTTAATCAATACAGACTATGAAACTATTTCTTCTGGTAGTTATACCTGGGAAAATCAATTTGAAAATGGCATCTGGACATATCCGTTAGAACAAGTATGGGAAGGAATTCAAACCGCTTATTCTAAGATTAAGGCTGATGTTCAAAGTAAGTATCATGTTAGTTTAGCTAAAATCAGTTCAATTGGGGTTAGTGCAATGATGCACGGTTACCTGCCATTTGATAAAAACGATCAGTTATTGGTTCCGTTCAGAACTTGGCGAAACAACATTACTGAGGATGCTGCAGATAAACTAACAGCATTGTTCGACTTTAATATTCCGCAGCGGTGGAGTATTGCTCACCTTTACCAGGCAATCTTAAATCGTGAACCGCACGTTAAGGATATTGACTTTATCACTACCTTAGCAGGATACGTTCACTGGCAGCTTTCAGGCGAAAAGGTTCTCGGAATTGGTGATGCATCAGGGGTATTCCCAATTGATGATCAAACTTTGACCTATAACCAAGACTTTATTGAGAAGTTTAATAGCCTTCAAGAAGTTCAACAGTACCCATGGCAATTAAAGAATATCTTGCCAACGGTTGAAATCGCTGGACATGGTGCTGGTAAGCTGACCGCTAAAGGGGCAAAGTTGCTTGACCCAAGTGGAACCCTAACCGCTGGTAGTTTGATGGCTCCTCCAGAAGGGGATGCCGGAACCGGAATGGTTGGAACTAACAGTGTTCGGAAACGTACGGGAAATATTTCTGTTGGGACTTCAGCATTCTCAATGAATGTTTTAGATGCACCGTTAAAGAAGCTTCATCGAGATATTGATATTGTAACTACACCAACTGGTGACCCGGTTGCAATGGTTCACATTAATAATTGTTCATCTGATATTAATGCTTGGGTTGGCTTGTTTAGGGATTTTGCTGATGCAATTGGTGCCAAAATTGATACCAATACCCTGTATGAAACCCTATTTGATTCAACTGTTCACTCCGATCCAGATGCAGGTGGCTTAATCAATTACAGTTACCTTTCTGGTGAAAATATCACAAAAATTCAAGCAGGTCGGCCGTTATTTGTACGGACGCCTAATAGTAAGATGAATCTTGCTAACTTCTTCCTTACCCAACTTTACGCAGCATTTGCGCCACTAAAAATTGGGATGGACATCTTATTAAACGAAGAACATGTTCAAACCGATGTCATGATTGCGCAGGGTGGTTTATTCGGTACCCCAGTAATTGGTCAACAAGTTCTATCAAATGCTCTTAACATTCCAATTACGATTATGAATACTGCAAGTGAAGGTGGTCCATGGGGAATGGCCGTTCTCGCTAAGTATGCCGAAACCGGTGCTCAAGAGTCACTTGCAGATTATCTTGACGAGAAGGTATTTAAGGATCCAGAAAGTATGACCTTAACTCCTGAACCAGCAGGAGTTAAAGGCTACGAAGAATTCATCAAACGTTATCAAATCGGTTTGCCAGTAGAATCACTTGCTGGTCAAGATATTGATGAACGGAATGCTGAGAAAGGAAGGGATTAATAGATGTTAGAAGAACTAAAGAAAGAAGTCTATGATGCCAATATGCGGCTTCCTAAGTTGGGCTTAGTTTCCTTTACTTGGGGGAACGTTTCAGGAATTGACCGCGAGAAGGGCTTGTTTGTTATCAAGCCATCTGGTGTTCCTTATGAGGACATGAAGCCAGAAGACATGGTCGTTGTTAACTTGGATGGTGAGGTAGTCGAAGGTGACTTGAATCCATCCAGTGACACCCCAACCCACACCTATCTTTATAACCATTTTCCAAGGATTGGTGGGATTGTTCACACCCACTCACCATGGGCCGTTTCATTTGCTGCTGCACGGATGGATATTCCAGCCATGAACACCACGCATGCGGATACGTTCTACACTGATGTTCCCGCAGCTGATGCCTTGACCAAGGAAGAAATTGAAGAAGATTACGAAGGTAATACTGGTAAAGTAATCGTTCGTTCTTTCAAGGAACGGGGCTTAGACTATGAAGCAACACCAGCTGCATTGGTAATGCAACACGGACCATTTGCTTGGGGACCAACTCCAGATAAGGCCGTTTACAATGCCAAGGTCCTGGAAGTTGTGGCTGAAGAAGATTATCACGCAATGCAATTAACGCATAAGGATCTTCACTTGCCACAGTACTTGCTTGACAAGCACTATTACCGTAAGCATGGTAAGAATGCCTACTATGGTCAAAACAATGCGCATTCGAAGGACCATGCTACTCGCGCTTAATTAATTTTGGTAGCTACATTTAAAAACAACTATTAGCACAACAAAGGAGTGTTATCTCATGGATATGAAGAATTACGAATTTTGGTTTGTTACAGGTAGTCAATTCCTTTATGGTGAAGAACAATTAAAGTCAGTTGCTGCTGACGCTGAAGACATCGTTAACAAGTTAAACGAAAGCGGCAACTTGCCATACAAGGTTGTCTTCAAGGGTGTTATGACGACTGCTGAAGGCATCACTAAGTTCATGAAGGAAGCTAACTACAATGATAACGTAGCTGGTGTTATGACTTGGATGCACACCTTCTCACCAGCTAAGAACTGGATTCGTGGTACAAAGCTTTTGCAAAAGCCATTACTCCACTTAGCAACCCAATACTTAAACAAGATTCCATACGACACAATCGACTTCGATTACATGAACTTGAACCAATCTGCTCACGGTGACCGTGAATATGCTTACATTAACGCTCGTCTCCAAAAGCACAACAAGATTGTTTACGGCTTCTGGGGTGACGAAGATGTTCAAGAAGAAATTGCTGATTGGCAAAATGTTGCCGTTGCTTACAACGAAAGCTTCAAGATTAAGATCGTTCGTTTCGGTGACACAATGCGGAACGTTGCCGTTACTGAAGGTGACAAGGTTGAAGCCCAAATGTTCCTTGGCTGGACGGTTGACTACTGGCCAGTAAGTGAATTAGTTGAATACGTTAACGCTGTTAGCGAAGACGACATTGACGCTGCTTACAAGGACTTGGAGAGCAAGTACGAAATGGTTCAAGGTGACAACACTAAGGAACACTATGAACACTCAGTACGTTACCAACTTCGTGAATACCTTGCCTTGAAGAAGTTCATGGACGAAAAGGGCTACACTGGCTTTACAACTAACTTTGAAGACTTGCACGGCCTTGAAGAATTACCTGGTTTAGCTGCTCAATTATTAATGCGTGATGGCTACGGCTTCGGTGCTGAAGGTGACTGGAAGTCTGCCGGAATGGACCGTTTGCTTAAGATTGCAACCCACAATGTTGCTACGGCCTTCATGGAAGACTACACTCTTGACCTTCGTCATGGTCACGAAGCAATCCTTGGTTCCCACATGCTTGAAGTTGACCCAACAATTGCTTCAGATAAGCCACGGGTTGAAGTTCACCCATTAGACATTGGTGACAAGGACGATCCAGCACGGTTAGTATTTACTGGTCGTGAAGGCAAGGCTGTCGACGTTACCCTTTCCTACTTCAATGATGGTTACAAGGTAATCGGCTACGCTGTTGATTGCCACAAGCCAGAAGCTGAAACACCACACCTACCAGTTGCTAAGCAATTATGGACACCAACTGTTGGCTTGAAAGAAGGAGCAAAGCGTTGGATGCATGCTGGTGGTGGACACCACACTATCTTAAGCTTCAGCTTGAAGCCACAACAAGTTAAGGACCTCTTTGAAATGTTAGATGTTAAGGTTGATTTCATCGAATAATTATCCTCTCCCTCTTGAACAGAAAATCTCTTTACAATTAATCTAATTACGAATGAAGCTTGGAAAAAACAAAACGTTTTTCCAAGCCTCATTTTTTAAGGAGTGATTTAATGAAAACTGAAAAAGAAAAGATGCTAGCTGGTGAAGTTTTTAAGGTTTATGATCCAGAACTTGTTCGTGAGCGTCGCTATGCCCGTCAGCTAGTAGAACGCCTTAATGCAGTAGGCGAATTAAATCCAGAGGCACGGGAAGAATTCGTTCGGCAACTATTTGGCCATGTGGGTAAGGGATGTGAAGTTCATCCGCAATTTAAATGTGATTATGGTTATAATATTTACGTTGGTGATGATTTCTTTGCTAATTATGATTGTGTAATGCTTGATGTTAGTCCAATTCGGATTGGAAATCATTGTTTGCTTGGCCCACGGGTTCAACTATATACGGTTAACCATCCGTTAGCACCGCAATTACGACGGAACGGTGCATACGGACAAAGTAAGGATATTACTTTAGGTAATGATGTGTGGATCGGTGGTGGGGCAGTAATCTGTCCTGGAGTAACATTAGGGAATAACGTTATTGTTGGTGCAGGGAGTGTGGTTACGAAATCTTTTGGGGATAACGTAATTATCGCTGGAAATCCTGCCCGAGTAATTAAAGAAAATCCACATAAAGAGTAAAAAAGAGCGGGAGCATGAAGACAGAGTCATTTATGACTTTGCATTCACACTCCCGCTTTATTAATTACCATTTTTGGTTATATTCATATACTAGTGCTGGCTCCTTACCGACACGTGTAAAGTCGTTTAAACCGTCAATTGTGGCCATCTCTTCAGCAGTAAGAGAGAAATTATAAATGTCAATATTCTGCTTTATCCGTGCTTCGTGAACTGACTTAGGGATGAAAGCCACTCCGCTTTGCAAGTGCCAACGAAGGACGATTTGGGCGGGTGACTTGCCATGTTTTTTGGCAATCTTTTCTAAGATGGGGTTAGTAAGAATTGTCCCGCGACCAAGCGGACTCCACGCTTGAGTAACAATGCCATGTTGATGATCGTATTCAATTAGTGGCTTTTGATTTAATCGTGGATGACGTTCAACTTGGTTCACAACTGGCATCTCGTGGGCTTGAGTAGCAAGATATTGTAGATGGATTATTTGGTAGTTACTGACACCAATTGAGCGGGTAAGCCCCTGCTTTTTTAATTCTTCGAGGGCAGCCCAAGTATCGAAAAATGCTCGTTCAATTGGCCAATGGATCAAGAGAAGGTTTACATAATCCAGCTTTAATTTGTGAAGAGAATCCTTAACTGAGAGAATGGTTCTTTTAAAACCCTGATTTGGCTCAGCAACCTTAGTGGTAATAAAGAGCTCTTTTCGTGGCAGAGATAATTCTTGGAGAGCAGTACCAACTTCAGCCTCGTTTTTGTATAGTTGAGCAGTATCGAAAAGCCGGTAACCAGCATTATACGCATTTCGGATTAAAGATGTAATTGTACTCTGATCCGTAATCTTGTAGAGGCCGAATCCTTCTTGTGGCATTAATTGACCATCTGCTAATTTTAATAGGTTAACGTTCCCCATATTAATTCTCCTTTGATCTTAAAAGAATTGCTGAATCACGTTTAATAATTTGTGGAGTATAGAACTTCGATGTGACTGATTTATCATTAATCATGTCGATGATCATTTCTCCGGCATCTTCGCCTAGCTGTCGTTTAGGGTGGTTGACTGTTGTTAGTTTCGGGGTAATCAGTTGGGCCATTTCATAGTTATCAAAACCAACAACAGAAATGTCGTGAGGAACTTGAAGTCCTTGAGATTGAAGGTGACTGATGATCCGGGTAGCCAGCTCATCGTTATAACAAGCAATTGCAGTGATGTGCGGGTTGGCTTTAAGGATTGTATCAGCTTTATTCACGATATCCGTAAAGGCATCGTTTGATTGGTACATTACAATATTTGATTTAGTAATTGGAATGTTTTCTTCCTGATATGCTTGGACCATTCCACTCATCCGGTTAATACCCTGTTGATCATTAATTTGAAAGATTCCTAGAATGTTAGAATGTCCTAATTTGAATAAATATTTAGTTAGTTCTTTTTCGGCTTCAAGGTCTTTAGTAAGCAGGGTGGGGAAAGAGAAACCAGGGTAAGTAGAGTGAAAGAGGATAGTTGGAATGTGGTAATTTTGTAGCTGACGATAAAGATCGAGGTTTGGGTTAGGAAGAGCACTTTGGGTTGGCTCGATAATCAAGCCAGCGATCTTTAAGTCAAGCATGTTTAAAAGTGTCTGTCGTTCACGATCATGGTTATTTAATGTGTTTCCGACAATTAATGAGTAACCCTGATCAGTGACAACACTATCGATTCCCGAAATAATTGATGGAAAAATGTAGTCTGCCATATGGGTACTAATGACTCCAATGATCTTATTTTTTTCGGGAGTCGACCAATCACGTTGCCAATCTTGCACAAACATCCCCCCACCCTGAATGCGGTAGATGTAGTGTTCGTTTTCTAGGTCACCAACGGCACGACGAATCGTATAGCGCGAAACATCAAATCGCTTCATCAATTCGCTTTCGGTTGGTAGCTTCTCATTAATTTTGTATTTACCATCAATAATCTCATTCCGTAGGGTCTGCTTAACGGTTTCGTATTTCACTTCCAAAATGAGGACTCCTGTTCTTATAGGGAATAATTAAAAAAACTCCATAACTAGTATTAATAATTATGGAGTTCTTGTTAGATTTAGTTAGGGTTACTTCTTTTTCTTCTTGTCAACTTCAATTGGCTTGTTATCTAAGTCAGTCCGAACAACTAATACATCACAGATTGCCATCCGAGTAACATATTCGGTAACAGAACCAATTAAGATCCGTTCAACAGCATTTAACCCTGTAGCACCGATCATAATTAGGTCAGCGTTCATTTCCTTTGGCACATCCCGGGCAATAATTGTCTTAGGTGCACCATATTCAATTGAGTAGTTGACATTCTTAACACCCTTGTCTTTAGCATAATCAATATACTTATCAAGAGTTTTCTTTGCGGTTTCGGTAACTTGTTCAACCATTGAACTATCGAAACTGGAAATGTTTTGGAATGCCCGGGTATCAACAACGTGTAATAACCGTAATTCTGTTTCTTCACCATTCCGCTTAGCAACAGCGACAGCCTTCTTGAAAGCTAATTCAGCTTCTTCAGAACCGTCAACTGGAACCAAAATATGTTTGTATTGTTGAGCCATATTGTGGTGCCTCCTTAATTATTTACTTCTATTATACACTGAAATAAAAATGACAGTAAAGACTCAAGCGTCTAATTTTTTCGTTGTTCTGCCTGAAAATATCCCATTAATGAGTAGGCCATTAATGTTTCACAAACGCAGCCGATAACGACCATTGTAACGATAAAAAGAATTGAGTCGGTCCAGGCTGATATTATTGCTAAAACACCAATGATTAATAACAGGATTCCCCAGATAATCAATGCTTTGGAAAGGGGAGCCTGACGTTCAGGGTGAAAAATTAGAAATGGCTTATGAAGGTGGGTTAAGAAAAAGCAGCCCTCAAACGCTGCAATTAAACCGAAGAGGGTCATTAAAATTGATAATAGCATAGATAAACCTCACATTATTATTTGAAAGATAAATTAAGGAGGCTGGAAAATGATGTTGCTTTCCAGCCTCCCTAATTGGTTATGTACGAAAACTCCGTTAGTGCCGTTAATTGTCATTCAGTGTTGACCTGTGTTTAAGACAGGTGGGACATGGCTGTTAGCTATTCAGTTACCAAGTGAAAAGGCATACTGGCCAACTAACGAAGCACTAGTCCCAATTTTATAAGACTGTAAGGCAAACCTGCGTTTAGACAACGCGTACACCACAGAATTTTCAACATATATATTAGCATGATCTGACTAAATTAGCAATTGGTTAAGGGTGTTGCGGATGGTGACGAAGACCGTTCCTTTGGGCATTTTTAAGTTGCCAATACTGGTTTCCAAGCGCTTGTTCGAAGCGGCCGTTCTTCTTTGGGTGGAAGTACTGAGCATTCTTGATCCTTTCTGGAAGGTATTGTTGGGCAACCCAATCTTGAGGGTAATCATGAGGAAATAAGTAATTAGTACCATGGCCTAACTTACTAGCACCCTTATAGTGGGCATCTTTCAGGTGGTCAGGAACTTCGCCTGTTCCACCGGCTCGGACTTGTTCTAATGCACTGTCAACGGCACTAATTCCCGAATTGGATTTTGGCGAAAGACAAAGTTCAATGACGACATCAGCTAATGGGATCCGTGCTTCAGGGAAACCGATTTGCTGGGCAGCTTGAACTGCGGTTACGGCCCGTTGGACTGCAGGCATGTTAGCAAGGCCAATATCTTCGTAAGCAATGACAATCAATCGCCGACAAATGCTGATGAGGTCGCCGGCTTCAATTAGCCTAGCAAGGTAATGGAGAGCGGCATCGGTATCAGAACCCCGGATCGATTTTTGAAATGCGGAGATCACATCATAATGGGCATCCCCATCCCGATCGCCAGCAATTGCTTTCTTTTGAACGCTTTCTTCAATTACGGGGAGAGTGAGGTGAATTATACCATCTTTATCTGGATCAGTTGATTTGGCTGCTAATTCAAGGTCATTCAATGCACTCCGAAGATCGCCATTAGTTGCCGTTAATAATTGTTCTTCGGCATTCTGATCTAGTTTGATTGGCATCTTACCCAAGCCACGTTCCGAATCAGTTAGGGCGCGGTTAACCGCGACTTTCATATCTTCAATACTTAAAGGATGTACCGGGAAAATTTGGGTTCGGCTTCGAATTGCCGGATTAATACTAATATAAGGATTTTCGGTTGTGGCACCAATAAGGATGATTCGACCACTCTCTAAGTGGGGAAGTAAAAAATCCTGTTTGCTTTTATCTAAACGATGAATTTCATCAAGCAAGAGAATTACTGTTCCGCTCATTTTTGCTTCCTCAGCAACTACTTGAAGATCCTTTTTTGTATCCGTTGCCGCGTTTAATTTACGAAAAGCATACTTGGTTGAACCAGCAATGGCACTAGCGATACTTGTCTTTCCAGTACCAGGCGGTCCATAAAGAATTAGTGATGACAACATCCTTGCTTTGACCATTCGGAAAATAATTTTATTGGGACCGACGAGGTGTTGCTGACCAACGACTTCACTAAGGTTCCGTGGTCGCATTCGATATGCCAATGGTTGCAAGACTATTCGTCCTCCCTTTTAAATAACTTTTGCCAGAAATGTTTCTTTGGAGTTTCCTGTTTTGCTGACGGCTGAGATTCGACACTAGGATATCTTTTCTTGACATCAACTGGTGACTGATAAACAGCCGTTTTTGCAGCCACAACAACGGCTAACGATTCTGGATCAGTTCGAAATTCTGGCTCGGTTTTTAATGTAAAGTTAGCATTAGCTGCAGTGGCACTTTTAATATAATCGCGTAATTCAGCATGAGGAAGGTTACCGTTAAGAAAAACTTGGTTACCAATTCCTCGCTGTAATTCTTTAGAGACAGCAAATGACCAGTTTCGTTCTTGAAGCTCAGCAACGCTAATTGTGAGGCAGACACGTTCACGAAAAGTACCAAGATATTTTCGTTGTTCGTCTGGTTTAATCTTCGGCGGACCATATATTGCGTTATCAATTCGTTGCTCCATTGCTGATTTATCTTCTGCCATGGCTTAACCTCCCGTTGATAATATATCTAATTATTATACCAATAATGATTAGTCGGTGGTAGAAAAGAGCATTTGGTAAAAGAGACGAAGCTTGATTCCCGCGATTAGACTTAGTAAATTAGGAAATTATCAGTAATAGTTAGAGGCTGAGAAAAAACATTTTGTTTTTTCTCAGCCTCTCTAATCGCGGAAATTAATTACCAATATCAAGAGCTTGGTGCTTTAGTTTAGGGAAAATCTTTTTATCGGCCCAACCAGTAATTGCTCCTTGGAAAGCAAGGGCAAATAAGGTTCCAAGACCAAAGTTGTAAATCCCGCCTTGCATAACGGCAGCAATGATTGCCATGATTGTCGGTGGAATGTATGATAACCACATCGCAATCGTGGCGTTCCCTTTGCAGTAACGGAAACGGATGATTTGGAAGAGGTCATCAGCCGGGTGCAGAACTAAGTTAGCCCGTTGATAAATTGAAATAGCTGTCCCAATAAAGGCAACTCCCAAGAAGTTAATGAATACGTAAAGAATAATCATTGGCAGGGTGGTTGCATCAGGCATAATTCGGTTGAAAATGTTTGAGAACCATTGGATAAACAGTGAGAATGGCAACATAAAGATAAAGTTACCGCCGATCCGCCGCCAATCCCATTTGTGCATCAAAATAGCATTAAGGACGGAGGTTAACATTCCTAGTACCATGAATGCCCAGAAAAGGGTAGTCGGCTTGTTTCCGAGAACAGCAATTCCAAGGTTGTTTTCGGCAGCTGTCCAATATGCTGAACCAAGAAATTGGGGATGAATGTGTGAACTAGTTACTAGTGTCAGAACGTTCCCCATTGAATTGATTACAATTGAGAAAGCAAAGAAAGCCCAGCTAGCGGCCAAAGAAATTGTCCGTTGCTGTACTTGTCCTTGTCCTTGTGTTGGAATATCATCGTTCATAATTATGCTCCTTTGATCTGTGAACTTGCAATCGTGAAAACATTCACGCTTATTACGGAGAATAAATTTACAACCTTCTGAAAGGGTTGTCAATAGCGCAATTGTGACATATTAATCCATTATAAATAAATTTATTAAATTATATGTTAACCGGTTAATATATAAGTGATTTTAAAAACAAAAAATTGCAAATAAAAAATTTTTCGGTTATTTTGATTAGGAGGAGGTAGACAATGAAAATTATTATTTCACCAGCACGAAGAATGAAGAGCGATCCCGATTCTTTACCGTATGATGCCCTCCCTCAATATTTGGAACAGAGCCAAGAAATACTGAAGTGGTTAAAAACATTAACATTTAAACAATTGCACCAGCTATGTTGGAATTGTAGTGAGCGACTTGCGCAGACTAACTATAGACGTGTTAAAGAAATGGACCTTACTGATAATCTCACGCCAGCAGTCTTAGCCTTCCAAGGACTTCAGTATCAGTACATTGGCGCCGGGGTAATGACCGAGCGTCAATTAAGATATCTTCAGGAACATTTGCGAATTTTATCAGGACTTTACGGAATCCTTAAACCATTTGATGGGATTTCTCAATATCGCTTGGGGATGGGTGATCGGGCAACGGTTAATCATACTAAGAATTTATATGAATTTTGGGGTGACCGCTTGTATCAGGAGCTGTTTCGGGATAATCAATTAGTGATTAACCTCGCTTCAAATGAATATTCAAAGGCAATTAAACCATTCTTGCAGCCAAAGGATCGAATGATTACTTGTATCTTTGGCGAAGAAGTTAACGGTAAGATTAAACAAAAGGCGACCCTAGCAAAAATGGCTCGGGGGAATATGGTTCGTTTTTTAGCAGAAATTAACGCAGCTAAAGCAAGCGATTTAAAAGATTTTTCCGTTGGTGGATATCAATTTCGTGCAGACCTTTCTACAACGGAAAAGTATTATTTTGAGCTTCAGAAACATAAGGGCTAGGAAAAATTTGACTTTTCCTGGTCTTTTTAATTTAAACGAAAAAAGAGCCGGAAAATCCGACTCTTTTAACAACGTAGCAACCTTCAAGATTACTTGTTGTAGAATTCAACGATAAGTGATTCGTCGATATCAGCATCCATGTCTTCACGGGCAGGGATACGGTTTAACTTACCTTCAAGCTTGTCAGCATCGAAGTCAACGTATGATGGACGAGAAACAACTGCATCAACAGCGTTCTTGATTACATCAAGGTTCTTTGACTTATCACGAACAGCGATAACTTGACCAACACTAACTTCGTATGAAGGAATGTCAACGCGCTTACCATCAACGGTAATGTGGCCATGGTTAACCAATTGACGAGCTTGACGACGAGTAGTAGCCAAACCAAGACGGTAAACCATGTTGTCAAGACGACGTTCAAGTAAGGCCATGAAGTTAGCACCGTGAGTACCTTCCTTGATCTTACCGGCACGTACGAAAAGATTTGAGAATTGACGTTCAGTCATTCCGTACATGAAACGAAGCTTTTGCTTTTCCCGAAGTTGAGTACCGTATTCAGAAAGCTTACCATGACGATCACGACCATGATCACCAGGAGCGTAAGCCCGACGAGCTAATTCCTTACCAGTACCTGAAAGTGAAACACCTAAGCGGCGTGAAAGACGCCAGCTAGGACCTGTATAACGTGACATAAATAAAATCCTCCAATATTTTTGTTGGAGTAAAATAATCCGATGTGAGATTGACATTCGTGCAGGCTGATCTGAATTGTTCACCCTTGCAGCTGGGTTACTAAAAACACCTTATGGCACCAGTCTGTTGACGAGCTTGCCCCTCACTGCTGCATTATTTTACACAAAGAATAATATACAACAATTATTCCTTACTAGTCAATAGTTGCCATGAGCCGATTAGCAAATTCTTCCATTTCGTTAGCAAATGACTGATTAAACCGCTTTAAGATTGGCGCGTCTAAATCAAGGACACCATAAAGTGAGCCGTCCTGTTTTAACATTGGGACAACAAGTTCTGACTTGGCAGCACTATCACAGGCAATGTATGAAGAAAAATTAGAAACATCGTCTACAATTTGCGTCTTTTTAGTTGAGGCGGCAACCCCGCATACTCCCTTCCCGAGTTCAATGTGCATGCAGGCAACCTTACCTTGAAATGGTCCAAGGTCAAGCTGGTCATTTTTAGAGTTATAAAGATAAAAGCCAGCCCAGTTTAGGTTATCTATACTTTCATTAATTAATGCGCTTGCGTTTGCTAAGTTAGCGATTGCTGAATGTTCGTTAGTTAATAACGCGGAAAGTTGTTCATTTAACAGGGATAATTCTGTCATAATCGTTCCTTCTTCCTTCTAATGTTAAATTGGTTCCAGTAATAACAGCCTGTTATGGTATAATTTTCATAGAATTTTAGAGCCGATGGATATAATTTGTCAATGATGGCTTAAAGATGTAGGTGGATAAATTGGTTTTTCAAATAATAATTGGGATTTTAATTGTTCTTGCAATTATCTTGGCGGCATTATATTACTACCAAAAACGGCTAATCCGTCAGTATGAGCAAATTAATGCACAAGTTAAGCAGTTACAGGAAATGAAAATTGAGCAACATTTTGAAAAAGTTGAGCAATTGAAAGTAACTGGTGATTCCAAGGAACAATTAGAGAAGCTTAAAAAGAACTATCAAGACGAGGTCGTTTCTCAAGAAAAGAAGCTAGCGAGCGAGTTAGAGACAATTAAGTCACTAATCCACACAAGTAAAGTTTTCTCTCTTGCTAAACGGTTAAGTGATTTAGAATTAGCGGTTCATCAGTTGAATGACCAGTGCTTGCAGATAAAATCGTCACTTCATCATATAGAAGAGCTGCACCAAACTCATAAGCGGGCAATCGATCAAATTAAGCAACGTTACCGTCATTTCCATCACGTTCTTGATGAAAAGAGCTTTGAATATGGTGATAGTATCAAACTGCTTAATGATCAACTTGATGATCTTGAACATGAATACGATAAGTTTTCCCAGTTGAGTCAGACGGGAGATTTTGATGCTGCCCAACAGATATTGACTGATTTAAAGCAGAATAATCAAAAATTAGCAGACTTGATTGAGCAAGTTCCTAAGCTTTATAAACCATTGATTGCTGAATTCCCTACCCAGTTAAATGAATTAGCAAGTGGCTATGAGCAGCTCACTAAGCAAAATTATCGCTTTACAATGGATAACATTCCTGAAAAAGTTAATCAGCTTCGGCAGTTATGCCAAGAGGATCTCAAGCAGATTAATACCCTTCAGCTTGATGGGGTTGAGGATTCAATTAAGGACATTGCTGATCAGATTGATGATTTGTATGCAACAATGCAAAGTGAGATTGATGCTCGTCCACAAGTTGAACATCTGATGGGAGTTTTAGGAAAGTTTATTAACCATGCTTCAACTCAAAATAATGAGTTAAGTAATGAACTTGAGCGGCTAAGCATTAATTACACATTGAATAACCACGAAATTGAAACTGCTCGTTCGTTAAATGAACAAATTATTAACATTGAAAAGGAATATAAGGACGACCAGGCCGCAATCAAAGACCATACTGCTATTTATAGTCAAGTCCTTGCACGGCAAAATAAGAATGAGCGTTCCTTAACGGAGATTGAAAAGCAACAGGCAAAGATTAACGATGAGGTTGCTAAGCTTCAAGGCGATCAGCAACGCTCTGAACAAATGTTGCAAAAGTATTCAACAAAGCTGAGGACGACACGGCGGCAAGTTGAGCAACTAAACTTGCCTGGATTACCAAAGGATTATTTAGATTACTTCTTTGGGGTTAGCGATGAAATCAAGCGGTTGGCCGATGAACTACAAAAATATAAGGTTAATATGGATGAAGTTACTAAGCAGCTAATTATTGTTGAATCAGACTTAGAAACTCTTGGCGAAAAGACAAATGATATTCGTGATAGCGTTGAGTTAACTGAGCGGCTTCAGCAATATGCTAATCGCTTTAGTGATGAACCGAAAGTCGCTGCTGCAGCGGCAAAGTCTCAAGAAGAGTTTAATAAGTTTAATTACACGACAAGCTTGGAAACAATTGCAACGGCTCTGGAAGAGGCTGAACCCGGTAGTTATAAGCGGATTGAAGATAGCTACTATAATGAAAAGTAGCAAAAATTAAGAGGGTAAGAAAAAGCAGATGTTTTTTCTCACCCTCTTAATTATTATCTGCTATAATAAAAAACTGGTTTATTGGCGTCGCAACCAAAACATCTATCCAATTTTTAGCGCATTAATAATATTTATAATCAAGCTTTGTTTGATGAAAGGAAAATAAGCATGATCTATTTTGATAATAGTGCGACAACTCAGGTAGCACCTGAAGTTCTCCAGACCTACAATACGGTTAGCCAAAAAATTTGGGGTAACCCAAGCAGCCTTCACAATTTTGGTGAAGAAGCGTGGAACCTGCTGGAACAAGCACGACAACAAATTGCTAACTTATTTCACGTTAATCCAGGCGAAATCATCTTTACCAGTGGCGGTTCTGAAGGTGACAACTGGGTAGTTAAAGGAACTGCGATGGCAAAACAACGCTTTGGTAAGCACATCATTACGACCTCAGTTGAACATGCCGCTGTTCGTAACCCAACTGAACAGTTAAAGGAACTGGGCTTTGATGTGACTTACCTTCCCGTTGATAAGGAAGGGCGGATTAATCCAGCAGATTTAAAAGCAGCTATTCGTCCAGACACGATTTTGGTTTCAATCATGGCAGTGAACAACGAGATTGGAACAATCCAACCAATTAAAGAAGTTGGTGAAATATTAAAGGATTATCCAAATATTCATTTCCATGTTGATGCTGTTCAAGCAATTGGCAAGGGGATTGATGATGCCGTTTTTAGTGATCGGGTTGACTTCGCTACGTTCTCTGGGCACAAGTTCCATGCTCCTCGGGGAACAGGCTTTGTTTATGTTAAGGCTGGCCGAAAGTTAGCACCGCTAGTAGCTGGTGGTGGTCAGGAACGTGGGTTGCGGAGTGGTACTGAGAATACTCCTGGTGACGTTGCAATGGCCCGGGCAATTCGGTTAGTTAAAGAGGGCGAGGCTGATGCTGTCAAGCGTGAACAAGCCATTAAAGAACGAATTTATGATCACATTAAGCAGTTTGACCACGTTAAGATCTTTTCTGGACGCGATCAGGGATTTGCTCCACACATCCTTTGCTTTGCAATTGTTGGTGTTCGTGGTGAAACAATCGTTCATGCGTTTGAAGATCAAGGAATTTACATTTCTACGACTAGTGCTTGTTCATCAAAGAAACATGCTGAAGCAGGAACCTTGGCCGCAATGAAAGTTCCAGAAAACGAAGCAACAAGTGCAGTCCGGATTAGTTTAGGCGATCAGAATACGCTGGAAGAAGCAGATCAGTTTAATAAAACCTTTGATAAACTTTATGCAGGATTTAAGAAAATTATTGAATAGGAGGGAGCAATACTAGTGGATTATACTGAGATTATGGTTCGGTATGGTGAATTATCAACTAAGGGCCATAACAAGAAAAACTTCATTGACCGCCTTGGTACTAATGTCCGGAAGGCGCTTCATCGCTTTGAACAGGTTAAGGTTCATGCTCAGCGTGATCGACTTCACGTTGAATTAAACGGGGCAAATTACAACCAGGTCATGGAACGGTTACAGGACGTCTTCGGAATTCAAAACTTTTCACCATCGATCAGGGTTGAGAAAAGCTTTGAGGCAACTGCCAAGGCTGCTGAACAGATGATCCGTGAGCAGGTTAAGTCCCCAATTACATTTAAGATTAATACCCGCCGTTCTGATCATAAATTTCCAATTGATACGTTTGAAATGAATGATCAGCTGGGTGGCTACCTCTTGAAGAAGTTTCCAGATCTTTTGAAGGTTGACGTTCACCATCCTGACTTAACGCTCCGGGTGGAAATTCGCTTGAACGGGATCTTCCTTTCAAGTGAAACCATTAAGGGTGCTGGTGGTCTTCCCGTTGGAACCGCTGGGAAAGGAATGATGATGCTTTCGGGTGGAATTGACTCACCAGTTGCTGCTTACCTGGGAATGAAGCGGGGCGTTTCCATGGAAATGGTTCACTTCTTCAGTCCGCCGTATACCAGTCCCCAAGCCCTTGCTAAGGCAAAGCAATTGACGGAAAAACTTGCTAGGTATAGCGGGAGTATTAAGTTCATCCAGGTGCCGTTCGCTGAGATCCAAGAAACCGTCAAGGAGAAGGTTCCTGAAGGCTACTTAATGACCGTTCAGCGACGGATGATGCTACGATTAGCTGCTGCACTAACGATGAAACGTCATGGCCTAGCAATCTTTAATGGTGAATCTTTAGGACAGGTGGCATCGCAAACGATGGAAAGTATGCTGGTAATTAATGACGTTACTAGTCTTCCGGTATTGCGGCCGGTTCTTTCTTATGACAAGACCGAAATTATTGATGTCGCGAAGAAAATTGACACTTATGATCTTTCGATTTTGCCATATGAAGATTGCTGTACTGTCTTTACACCGCCTTCGCCAAAGACTAAACCTGATCTTGAAAAGACACTAAAATACGAAGAACGTTTGGATATTGACGGCTTAATCAAACGGGCGTTAGACGGGATTGAAATTACTGAGATTCATTCTGGTGAAGATTTCTTAAACCAGAATGAGGACGTTTTTGCAGAACTTCTTTAAACTTCTGCTTGACGATGGTTTTTAAATTGGCTATCATTACAAGCAAATAGTAAATGCGTTGATCAAAAGAGTAGGTAACTATTTTCTTCACAGAAAGGGAATAATTGATGGAATATTCCTAGAAGGTAGTTAGTGAAAGTAGTTTGGTAGCACTCTAACTGAAGTAATAGTAGGTTGGAACGGTTCATTTTACCGTTATAAAATGAATGAGTGAGACTATAATTAGATAGTCTAAAATAGGTGGTACCGCGGAACTCGTCCTATATGTTAGGGCGAGTTTTTTATTTTCAGCGTAAAATACTTGCAAATTAACTACTTAGAGGAGGACTCATGATGAGTACTGAGAAAGAAATGTCCACTAAGTACGACCCAACAGCTGTTGAAGCGGGTCGTTATCAATGGTGGATTGATCAAGGCTTATTTAAGCCTAGTGGAGATAAAAAGGCACATCCATATTCAATTGTTATCCCGCCGCCGAATGTTACCGGGAAGCTTCACTTAGGTCACGCCTGGGATACAACGTTGCAGGATATGATTATTCGTCAAAAGCGGATGCAGGGATACGATGTCCTTTGGCTTCCGGGAATGGATCATGCTGGGATTGCTACCCAAGCAAAGGTTGAAGCACGGCTACGTAAACAAGGAATTTCACGTTACGATTTAGGTCGAGAAAAATTTGTTCAACAAGTTTGGGACTGGAAAGATGAATATGCTGACATTATTCATAAGCAATGGGCCAAAATGGGGATTTCCGTTGATTATGATCGGGAACGATTCACCCTTGATAAGGGATTGAACAAGGCTGTTCGCAAGGTCTTTGTTGATCTTTACAATAAGGGATTGATTTACCGGGGAACTTACATTATTAACTGGGATCCGCAAGCACGGACCGCATTGTCAGATATTGAAGTAATCCACAAAGACGATAAAGGGGCATTCTATCACGTTAAATACCCATTTACTGATGGAACCAAGTTTAACGGTAAAGATTACATTGAAATTGCTACTACTCGTCCAGAAACAATGTTTGGTGACGAAGCAGTTGCCGTTAACCCGCATGACGAACGGTACAAGGATTTAGTTGGTAAGCATGTTCGCGTTCCATTAGTTGATCGGGAAATTGAAATTATTGCGGATGACTATGTAACTCCTGACTTTGGTACCGGGATGGTAAAGATTACCCCAGCTCACGATCCAAACGACTTTAAGGTTGGTAAGCGCCACAATCTTCCTGAGCTGAATACCATGAATGAAGATGCTTCAATGAACGAGAATGCCGGAAAGTACGAAGGAATGGACCGGTTTGAAGCACGAAAAGCAATGGTTAAGGATCTGGAAGGCCAAGGCTACATGCTTAAGATTGATCCAATTGTTCACTCAGTTGGTCACTCAGAACGGACTGGTGTTCAAGTTGAAGCACGGCTTTCGACTCAATGGTTTGTTAAGATGAAGCCATTAGCAGAAGCTGCCCTAAAGAACCAGGAAACTGACGATCGCGTTAACTTTATTCCTGGGCGCTTCGAACATACCTTTACACAATGGATGGAAAACATTCATGACTGGGTTATTTCCCGTCAATTATGGTGGGGACACCGGATTCCAGCTTGGTATAACAAGAAGACCGGTGAAGTTTATGTTGGGATGGAAGCACCTAAAGACGCTGAGAATTGGGAACAAGATAAGGATGTTCTTGACACCTGGTTCTCAAGTGCTCTTTGGCCATTCTCTACAATGGGTTGGCCAGACACTGATTCTGCAGACTTCAAGCGCTACTTCCCAACCAATACTTTGGTAACTGGTTACGATATTATCTTCTTCTGGGTTTCCCGGATGATCTTCCAATCACTCGAATTTACTGGCAAGGCACCATTTAGAAACGTTCTTCTTCACGGATTGATTCGTGATGAGCAAGGCCGGAAGATGAGTAAGTCCCTTGGTAACGGAATTGATCCAATGGACGTAATCAAGAAATATGGTGTTGATGCCTTACGGTGGTTCCTGATTACCGGTTCAACTCCTGGACAGGATATTCGCTTTAGCTACACTAAGATGGATGCTGCCTGGAACTTCATTAACAAGATTTGGAATGCCAGTCGTTACGTAATTATGAACCTTGGTGATATGCCAGCACCAGTTCTTCCAGAGAAGAGTAAGTGGGATCTCGCAGATCGCTGGATTTTAAGCCGACTAAATGCGACTGTTAAGCAAGTTAATGCTCAGTTTGAAAAGTTTGAGTTTGGTGAAGCGGGTCGAGCACTTTACAATTTCATTTGGAATGACTTCTGTGACTGGTACATTGAAATGACCAAGGAAAAGCTTAATAATGGGACCGCTGAAGAACAGGCCAACACGAAGAATATTCTTGGCTATGTTTTAGACCAAATTCTGAAATTAATGCACCCAATCATGCCATTTGTTACAGAAAAACTTTGGCAATCAATGCCTCATGATGGCAAGTCAATTATGGTTGCTAAATACCCAGTTGCTCATGATGAATTTGACGATGATGCCGCAACTGAACAAATGAGTCATTTAATTGAATTAATTACTGCCGTTCGGAATATTCGGAACCAGGCAAATGCGCCAATGTCTAAGCCGGTTGATTTAATCATTAAGGTTGAAAATGATCACCTTGCTGAGACGTTTAAAGCCAATAAGGATTACATTGACCGCTTCTGTCACCCAGAAAAATTAATTATTGGGACCGATGTTGAGACACCTAAGCTTGCCTTATCCGGGATCTTGACCGGAGCAGAAGTTGACATTCCGATGGCGGAATTAGTTGACTTAGATGAAGAACGGGCACGGATGAAGAAAGAAATTGCTAACCTAGAAAAAGAAGTTCAGCGTTCAGCAAAGAAGTTAGGCAACGAAAACTTTGTTAAGAATGCACCAGAAAAGGTTGTTGAAGAAGAACGAACTAAGGGCAAAGAGTGGCAACAAAAACTTGATGCTGCTAAGGATCGTTTAGCTTCACTTCAGGATGCCTAATTATTATTTATGACGTAATAATCCCCATAGTTGGACGAAAAAATCTAACTATGGGGTTTTACTATACCTAAATTAGCAATTGAGTAATCAAGCCACTCCTATGGATGCAGGCGAGTAAGCCAGTAACTTAGTTCAAATTAAAATTTTTAATTCTTTATTTTTATGAATTACATATCATTTGATAAGATGAAAAAGACAGCTAAGTCAAGCGATTGGATTTGAAAAAAGATTGAAATAATTTGGAATAAAAATTGTAATTATTTATCAACAGTATTATGATTAAAGGTGAATGAAACACGGTAACGGTTTCACGTTTATTTCTTTTCGGAGGGAGGCCTTTATTATGAGTATTCTTAGTCTTGCGCGATTTCAATTTGCAATGACGACTGTCTACCACTTTTTCTTTGTTCCATTTACTATCGGGACAGCCTTTATTGTTGCAATTATGGAATCAATGTATGTTCATACTAAGAATGAATCATATAAAAAGATGACAAAGTTTTGGGGGAATATTTTCCTGCTGAGCTTTGCTGTTGGTGTTGTTACAGGTATTATTCAAGAATTTCAGTTTGGGATGAACTGGTCTGATTATTCACGGTTCATGGGGGACATCTTCGGTGCTCCATTAGCCTTGGAAGCTTTGCTATCATTCTTTATTGAATCTACATTTATTGGTCTCTGGGTATTTACCTGGGATAAGGTAAAGCCAGGACTCCATGCTTTCTTTATTTGGATGACCAGTTTTGGTTCACTTACCTCTGCTCTTTGGATCCTTACTGCTAACTCATTTATGCAGCACCCGGTTGGTTATGCCATTCGTGGTGGCCGTGCAGTAATGGTTGATTTTGGTGCTCTATTGAAGAACCCTCAATTATGGTTTGAATATGGACACGTTATCTTGAACGCAGTTATGATGGGTGGGGTAATCTTTGCTGGATTAACCGCATTCCAATTGCTAAAGAAGCATGAGATTTCCAATGAAGCACGAACAATTTACAAGAAGACTATGCGTCTTAGCTTGTGGATGTCACTAATTTTTGCAATCTTTGGCTTGGTTCTTGGTGATCTTCAAATGCAATACCTTGTTAAGGAACAGCCAATGAAGTTCGCTGCTACTGAAGATGTTTACACTACGACTGGTGAACATGCTCCATGGACCATTGTCGGAATTGCTAATACAAAGGAACATAAGGTTCAAAATAACATTGATATTCCAGATATGTTAAGTATCTTGTCTTATCACAAGACGACCGGAGCCGTTACCGGGATGAATGAACTGAATGCCCAATACAAGAAGAAGTATGGCAAGAACATTGATTATTATCCACCGGTAAATACGCTATTCTATAGTTTCCGGGTTATGTGTGCAATTTCTGCTTGGATTATTCTAGTTTCATTCGTTGGCTTGATTATGAGCCGTAAGAAGTCCGAATACTTGTACGAACATAAGTGGACGCTATGGATTTTAGCATTAACCACCTTCTTACCATTTATGGGTAATACAGCTGGTTGGTTTGTAATAGAATTTGGTCGTGTTCCGTGGACCGTTTACGGACTCTTCACAATTCAACAAAGTGTTTCGCCAAACGTATCTGCTGCCTCGCTGCTAACTTCTAATATCGTTTACTTCGTATTGTTCACGGCTCTTGCAATTACGTTGATTGGTTTGATCGTTTATGAATTAAAGAAGGATCCGACCCAGGTCATCGAGCCAAAGTTCAAGAAGGTTCTTGATCCATTTGATAAGGAGGCGTTCTAAATGAGTTTTCTCCAATTATTATGGTTTATTTTGATTGGTGTCCTCTTTGCCGGCTTCTTCTTCCTTGATGGATTTGATTACGGTGTTGGAATGGCAACCGTTACGTTAAGCAGTGATGAAGCAGAACGTGATCAAATGGTGCAAACAATTGGACCTGTTTGGGACGGAAATGAAGTTTGGTTAATTACTGCTGGTGGGGCAATGTTTGCCTCTTTCCCATACTGGTATGCAAGTCTATTTAGTGGTTACTACATTATTTTGATGTTAGTTCTAGTTGGCTTGATTATTCGTGGGGTTTCATTTGAATTCCGTGCAAAGTCACCAATGCCACGAAAGCGGATCTGGGATTTGGCTCTCGGTATCGGAAGCTTTATGGCACCATTCTTCTTGGGAATTATGTTTATTAGCATGATTCAGGGAATGCCAATTGATGCTAATGGTAACTTCCACGCAACTTTCTTTGATTACATTAACTGGTTCTCCGTTGTTGGTGGGGTTGCCTTAACCCTCTTAACATACCTTCACGGGCTCAACTACATTGCATTAAAGACCGCGGGAGATATTCGTCAACGGGCAAACAATGTTGCTCAATTCCTTTACTGGGTTCTCTATGTCGGCTTAGTTGTCTTTGCATTAATGCTAATCTTTATGACCGACTTTATGAAGGTTCACCCAGTTGCAACAATTACAATGTTAGTCGTAATGGTTGTTTTGACCATCATTGCTCAAGTAGCTGCTATTAAGGGCAAGGAATTAACCGCCTTTATTGCTAGCGGATTAACTCTAGTTGCATTAGTTGTCCTTCTGTTTGTCGGCTTATTCCCACGGGTACTAATTAGTTCAATTAGCTCACGGTATGATCTATTGATTCAAAATGCATCGTCAACTCAGTACACATTGACAGTAATGACAATTGCTACATGCTGCTTATTGCCATTTGTTCTTGCTTACACGATCTGGGCATACTGGATCTTCCGTAAGCGGATCGCCATGCCAGTTGTTACGGAGGCTAAGTAAGCATTATGATTGATCGATTACTCTTCACGCTTAAGGGGAGCAAACAGATCATGATAAAGCTTGTAGGGTTTTATGTCCTGCAAGCTTTTCTTATCATTGGTCAAGCAATTTCGCTAGCTTCACTATTAACAAATCTTTGGGCCGGTCATTTGCTGGCAAGTGAATGGGGCTGGCTAGTCGGATTTATTAGTTGTTTTATTGGTCGTCATATTATTAATTGGCTGGATACTGTATTGCTTGATAACTATGCCCGGAAAACCGCACAGCATTTACGACAAGAATTACTAGCTAAGCTATTTAAGCTTGGCCCCCAACTAGTTCAGCAACAAGGAACGGGGAATATTGTTACGTTAACTCTAGACGGGATTTCTGAAGTGGAGAACTACATTAATCTTTTGTTTAGTAAGTTTGTCAGCATGATGATTATTCCAGTGATGCTGCTTATTGTTTGTTTTTGGTTGGACTGGATTTCTGGCTTGGTAATGCTTTTGGTGTACCCATTAATAATTCTTTTTATGATTATTCTTGGTTATGCTGCCAAAGCTAAAGCCGATCGTCAATATGCTAACTTTCAAGTCCTGTCGAACCACTTTATTGATTCGCTGCGGGGGATTGACACACTGAAGTATTTTGGTTTAAGCAAACGGTATTCTAGAAGTATTTTTCGCTCAAGTGAACGTTTTCGAAAGTCGACGATGAGTGTTATCCGGGTTGCAATGCTATCTACTTTCGCTCTTGATTTCTTTACTACCCTATCAATTGCCGTTTTGGCGATTTTCTTGGGTCTGCGATTAATTGAAGGGCACTTATTGCTCTTTCCAGCATTAGGAATCCTGATTTTAGCACCGGAATACTTCATGCCAATCCGTAATTTTGCCAATGACTACCATGCAACCCTTAACGGCAAAAATTCATTTCATGCAGTTGAAAAAATTCTCCAGGAAGAGGTTCCGCCTGAGCCGCATGTTGATATCAAGAAATGGCAAGCAGATAGTAAACTGGAATTAAATAATGTGGAGTTTCAATATGAACACGGGAGTCAATTGGCACCCGTCAACATCAATCTCTATGGTTTCCAGAAAGTAGGAATTGTGGGGATGAGCGGTGCTGGGAAAACCACTTTGATTAATCTCTTAGGCGGGTTTCTCCATCCCACATCTGGGACAATAAAGATTCAGGGACAAACTGTTAAGACTCTAAATATTGAAGATTGGCAAAAACAGATTATTTATATTCCCCAGGATCCATATATTTTTGATGATACTTTGCGGAATAATATTTGTTTCTATACACCGGATGTCAGCCAAGAGCAGATTGATAAAGCAATTGAAATGATGGGACTCACATCACTGGTTGCTGAATTACCTGATGGACTTGATACAATGATTGGCAAGGGGCACCGGCAATTAAGCGGTGGGCAGGCACAACGAATAGCGCTTGCTCGTGCCTTTCTGGATCAATCGCGACGAGTTTTGATCTTGGATGAGCCAACTGCTCACTTAGACATTGAAACCGAACTAGAGTTGAAGGAACGGATGATTCCAATTATGAAGAATCACCTTGTCTTGTTTGCTACTCACCGGCTGCACTGGATGCGGCAGATGGATTACATTATTGTGATGCGTCACGGCAAGATTATTGAACAGGGAACCTATGATCAATTAATGGCTAAACCAGGATATTTTACGGACTTGGTATTTGACCGTTCAAAGGGGGAAGATTAATGAATAGAATTCCATTATTGAAAGCCCTCCGTCATGATCGTTGGGTTCGACCATTTCTCAAAAAATATCGCTGGACATTAGTACTGGCTATTTCATTGGGAATTTTAACCTTTGTTTGTGCTGGCGGGCTAATGTTTACCGCGGGTTACCTAATTAGCAGGTGTGCAACGATGCCGTTTAACATCCTACTTGTTTATGTTCCAATAGTTTTGACGCGGGCATTCGGAATTTTTCGTCCCGTATTTCACTATGCTGAACGATTAACGAGTCATAATTGGGTTTTTAAGATGACCTCAATGTTTCGGAAGAGACTCTATGATTCGTTGGAGAAGGATGCAGTGTTTTTCAATAGCAAGTACCGGATTGGTGATATTTTAGGGCTGCTTTCTGAAGATGTTGCCCATATTCAAAACCTATACTTGAGAACTATTTTTCCAATGCTGGTTGCTTGTGGGCTGTACCTTATTGTAGTGATTGCTCTGGGGGCTTTGACACCATGGATGGGATTGTTAATGTTAATCCTATTTGGGTTAATTATTTTTGGCATCCCGGTTTGGTCAATCTTAGTTAATGGAGCACGTCAAGAACAGGAAAAGGAAGCAACTAACCGGCTTTATTCTGACTTAACTGATAATGTGATGGGAATTACGGATTGGGTGCTTTCAGGAAACTCTAGTAAGTACCTTCAGCGACATGATAGCGACGAGAAAAAGCTGCTGAGTTCGCAACGAAAGATGCACCGGTTCAATAATTTCCGTGACTTTGTTCTCCAAATGCTGATTCTCTTGGTTATTATTTCATTAGTAGTCTGGGGTTCTTATCGTTTTGGCGGTCATTGGGGTGCTAACTGGATTGCCGCATTTGTTCTCTGTGTTTTTCCACTAGATGAAGCATTAGCTGGATTGCCGGCTGCTGCTCAGCAAACAAACGTTTATACAGATTCGTTAGACCGCTTGAATAGTCTTCCAGAACCTAGTAAGGAACAGCAAGCCACTCCTCAAATTGAAGCACCATACCAAATTGATATTGATAATGTCAGCTTTCGGTATTCGTCAGACACCAAGCAAATTCTGCAACACTTGAACTTGCAAATTAAGCCGGGAGAGAAGTTAGCAATCCTTGGACGGAGCGGAACCGGAAAAAGTACGTTAGCTAGTCTAATTCGTGGTGATCTGCAACCTACTGAAGGTCAGATCACGATTAATGGTGAGCCAACAGATAAATTTGGTGATCAAATTGCTAATTATATTGGAGTTGTCCACCAGTCACCATACTTGTTTAACACGACCGTTTTGAATAATATTCGTTTAGGAAACGAGGATGCAACAGAAGAAGACGTTTGGAGTGTTCTGAAACGAGTTGGCCTGGAAGAGAAAATTCGTCAATTACCGGATGGCCTTAATACGAAAATTGGTGAAGCTGGACTAATCTTTTCTGGTGGTGAACGACACCGCCTTTCCTTAGCGCGGATCCTGTTAAAGGATGTTCCGATTGTTATTTTAGATGAGCCAACGGTCGGCCTTGACCCGCTAACCGAACAACGGGTTATTGATACTTTTATGAATGAATTGGCTGGAAAGACGCTTATTTGGATTACCCACCATTTACAAGGAATTGATGCAATGAATCGTGTGATCTTCCTTGAAAATGGTAAAATAACAATGAGTGGGACACCACAAGAGTTATGGGAGAATAACCCTCATTACCGAAAAATCAAAAAAGCAGATCAAGGTCTGTAAAAAAGAAGCATAATTGACAAAGAATGTTTTATACTATTACTTAAATAGGGGATGAATTATTTATGAAGAAGATTGTTGTATTAGGTGCGGGATACGCTGGCCTAAAAACTGTTGTCCTCCTTCAAAAGAAGCTGAAGGGTGAGGGACGAATTGTCTTAGTTGACCGGAATACTTATCACTACGAAGCAACTGACCTCCATGAAGTGGCTGCAGGAAACCTACCACCTGCAAAGATTTCATACCAGGTTAGTGACTTGATTAATTCTAAGGTAACAGCCTTTATTCAGGATGAAGTTGTTAAGGTTAACCCTGATGATAAAACGGTTGAATTAGCACATCGTGAACAACCATTAGATTATGACTACTGTGTTGTTAGTCTTGGATTTACTTCTGAAACGTTTGGAATCGAAGGCGCTAAGGAAAACGCACTTCAAATGACAAATGTAAAGGAAGCACTTGAAATTCACAGTCACATAATTGACAAGATGAAGGATTACAAGATTACCAAGAATCCTGATGACTTGAAGATTATCGTTTGTGGTGCCGGATTTACTGGAATTGAATTAGCAGGTGCATTAGTTGATGCTCGTCCACGCTATGCCCAAATTGCAGGGGTAAAGCCTGAAGATATTCAAATTTCATTGATTGAAGCCTCAGAACGTCTTTTACCAATGTTTAACCAAGATCTTGCTAACTACGGTGTTAACTTGGTAAAGAAGCTTGGGGTTCACCTTTACACAAGTTGCTTGATTTCACGGATTAAGCCAAGTACCGTAATTTATCAACATGGTCGTGGTAATGGTGATGAATCAATGACTGCTGGTACCATTATTTGGACAACCGGTGTTAGTGGTAGCCCAGTAATGGCTGAATCTGGATTTAACGAACGTCGTGGCCGGGTTGTTGTCACTGATCACTTAAATGATCCAGATCATGATGACCTATACATTATTGGAGATGTGGCAGCGGTTATGGCACCAGGTTCTCCTCGTCCATACCCAACTACAGCTCAATTGGCACTTTCAATGGCTGATTATGTTGCCGATGACATTGCCGATCGGGTAAGAAAGGGCGAACGATTGAGTGAACCTTACGCATACAAGTCACTTGGTACTGTTGCCTCAGTTGGTAACACACGAGCTTTCGGTGTTGCAATGGGACACGAAGTTAAGGGATATGTTGGTTCATTCATGAAGAAAATGATTGCTAACCGTTCACTCCTAGAAGTTGGTGGATTGAAGGAACTCTTTGCTAAGGGACGCTTTGATTTATATCACTAGAATATGATAATGAAGCTGGGAATTAACTTTTTCGGAGGGACGGTTGACTAACCTAGAACGATGAATGATGATGAAATCATCAGAAT
>ERZ773028.101-NODE-101-length-75832-cov-6.668026_pt1 | contig 75832 bp, 63 predicted proteins | sample MGYA00511123_ERZ773028 | MGnify/ENA primary metagenome ERZ773028 (study PRJEB29015, sample SAMEA2738134) | human oral metagenome | biome: human oral; feature: human-associated habitat; material: saliva | place: China | collected 2206 ... | reverse complement strand
CCTTGACACCATGGGTGTACACCCTCAACACCATTCGTGTTTACCCTCGACACACCAACAGGAAAGAATCATGTGGGTGTAATGATAATCCCCATTAATTATCTACAGGTTCGGGGATTTTGCCTAAACAAGGTCTTCGTATGCCTGATTCATCTCATTCATCAAGGTTTCAAAGTTTTCGGAGTTCAATGCAACCTTTCTGAACATCATCTCCAAGCTCTCTTCTTCAAGATTGACCGGCGTTTCATGAAGCAGTGACATCATTCCCGACAACATCAGACGATAGACTGTTGCCTGACGCAGTCCGGCCGCCTCCGTTTTTGCCAGAGTTATCCCTGAAGCATAAGCCTGCATCTGAACACGGACAAGAGACCGGATGGCCAGAGAGACAGAAACACTGTCATCGCCAGTCAGTGGTGGACAATCTGAAAAATAGGCATCGGCAGACATCAGATGACCTTCAAGCAGGGCGCACATATGCTTCTGATATTCGGTGGTCACCAGTTCATAGAGCTTTTTGTTTCCACAGGCATAACGTAGCAGAATTTTTGAGGGAGTCGAACCAGAAAAGTGATGCCGCTTCATATCCTCGGCCACAGCTTCTACATCAGAATAGTTCAGACGGACAAGGACCGGGAAAAGAACTGTAACAAAGTGGCTGGAGAAATTCTCAAAGTTATCCACAACTATCCGCTTGTATTCCTTGGCCTCCAGCCTTTTCTTTCCTGGGTACAGAACTTCGCCCTGGCCGGAGAAGAATGCATGAAAGTAGCCCCTGACCATTGCCGAGGCCACTCTTAAGCGGTTTATATCCGTTGTCCTCATATATCTTCTATGTTGCTTATTGTGCCTTTATTCTACGTCTCTGCGCCTTTATTATTCTTATCTGTGCCCACCGAAGCTACCGTTGTTGCTCGGTACGTTTGAACGTATCGGAATTGACTGTGTCTGACTGTTCGCCGTCGAGGTCGGCATGGACGGCCGGGAAGCATTCCCGAATGAAGCCCTGCCGTTGCTGCCGGTCTGCTGCGAAACTGATGTTGAACTTTGGCGGGACTGGTAGACCGGACGATCCGTCTGTTGCCGTGAACCGCCAAAACTCTGATTGTACGACCTGTCCGGTGTCGTATTTGCATTGTCCCTGCTTGCATTGCCGAAACTGTAGTGCCGATTGTCTTGCTGTTGAGCATTCCATGAACCACCATTCCGGTAAACTTCCTGCCTGTTCCTTGTACGGTCCATCGTCATACCCGGACGGGGCTGACGATAACCAAAGCGTCCCTCATAATAACTGCCGGCATACCTGTTCCGGCCTCCGCGATAGGTTAAATAATCTGCCGGACGAGAGCGATAGAAATGATTACGGTCCGCATAACGATTATATACCCTGTAAGCGTAACTGTCATTATACCAGTAAACCGGACGGTAGAAATAATCTTCACCTATATAATAATTATATTGTCTGGCATCCAGAACATAGAACAGGTCGCTGTTACGCCGTGCCCAGTAGTTTCCATAAAGAGAGTTCTCCCCTTGCATATTCAGCAAATAATCAAGGTTTATCTCATAGACGGCCTCGTACTGTGCGTCGGTTAATCCGAGCTCGTAGGCCATCTTGTCTGAAAGGAACAGGGCTTCGCGGCGTGCATCATCGTAAGATATTCTGCCATAAGTACTGTTGTATCCCACGTTATAACCGTCATCGTAGACCGTAGCTGTCGAAGCAACAGGACCTCCGACGCCTCCACCTATCGAGAGAAACGAACCACAGGAAGTCAGTGTGAGACCTGTAAAAATCAGTGCCAATGTGTATAAATACATCTTTTTCATATCTGTAACCCTTTAGAATGACTACTTCAATCCTTTATCCGAAACAAAAATAGTCTTTTGGTTTCAAATATGAAGTAGGAATATTCCTATTCTGCAAGGGGGACCTCCTATTTTTTATTCCACCTCTTCTACTATCGTATTGGGGATTTCCTTCGACTTCAGCATTTCGTCAAGGCTCTTGAAAGTGTAGGCAGCCTTGTCTTTTACGAAAGTCTTTGTGAATCTGTCACGAAGACTCATCAGCTTCTGTACAGCCTCCTGATAGGTCTCGGCGGTAATGCGGTCAGACATTGTCTTGGCATTCGCTGGTGTAAAGTCGAAATACTGTACAAGATACTGTTGGAACTGTCGCCGTTGGTTCTGGGTCATTTCCTGTAACTGTAAGTTCATCTTGTCCTTTGTCCGATGAATGACAAAGACAAGCTCGTCCGGCTCACCGCCGCGCTGACCACGGTCATATTTCTTCTCATACTCAAAATAACAATCACAGAACCCTTTCTCGGCAAGCTCCTTCAATTCCTGCATGGCAGGATCAAGGACACGGCGGCAGAAGTCTGAAAACTTCTTATAATTGTTCTCCAGTCGCAGCATCTTTCTGAATTCCAGGGTCTTGATGACGGTCCGCCCCTTGTCTACCCAGGATTCAATGAACATATAAATTCGCTGTGTGTAACGGTTCTTGCAGGCAAAGACAATCTGTTTCCCCAACCGGTGATAACCAAAGTCCAATGAGACGAGACGCTCGGCAACAGTATGGTCGAGTTTCAGGATTGCATATTTATTATAGGATCTGTCCTCCGGAATATAAACATCGCAGAGGTTGGTTGCCTTTGTGTACTTTCTTCCTTCAGCTGTCTTGTAAGGTATCTCTACAGGAATGGAAGCAAGCATCTTCAACGAATTCCGCAGCTGTGGATAGTGGTTCGGATCAACCCCCAGCTCCTTGAAAGGGAGTTTGATCGGCATACGCCCGTCTTCATCCAGTTCATCCGTCTGGAACAGATCCAGCTGAAAACCACGCTTGTTGTTCAGAATACCATGCAGAATCGATTGCAGGCTCTCGACGATAGACACCAGAATCCTCACCTGAATGAGGGAATAGTCATGGCGCATCATCGTCACTGCGATGGGCTGCAGAAGCCATGTTTCCTCTTCTATGGGGATAAGGTCGTTCGATATGGTACGGCTTTTCAGTGGAGCTTTCTGTGCTTTCGCTCCACGCTTCCGGGGGGTGACCTTCCGTGTGGTTGTCTTTTCAGTTGCCATGTCTGTCTTCTTTGCCTTCATCATGTATCCTATGATAGCTTCAAGCTACAAAGATACTGCTTTTATTTGAACTAACTGCTAAAAAGCTACGAAAATAACCGTCTGCTTTTCACAGCCCTGTAATCCGCTCGACAAGTCCGTATAAGCCTTGCTGGCAGAATCGCATTATCCCCGCGACGATAACTTTATCTTCGCGGGGATAATTCATTCTCAGGAATCTGTACTCCACAAGAAACCGACAGCAATACCGCCCCTTTCCGTATGAAGTACACCGCCGCCTGATACAGGACGGTACATCCGGAACATATATCGGTGAAGCCGCTAAAATGCGATGTTGAGCCCGGCCTCTACCGTAGTGTAAGTCTTCCTTATAGGGACGATAGGGGCAGTGTCATATATGAGACGGTAGGCACCATTAATGCCGATCTTCGGCGTGATGTTATATTTCAGGTCGACAGCACCGCCGAAACGCGCCGCCTTGAAGTAGCTGTCAGGTTTTGCCTGATGAATCGCTGTGGTTGTCAGTTCCCAGTGGTCACCCAGATGGTGCTTGCAGCTGACGGACAGATGACTCTTGACACTACGGTTGTAAGCGTGCGGTTGAGCTGCATATATCCACGTGTTCCCGGCTTCAGCTCGGATACACGGGACCATGTGTCCTGACATCATTCTGCCTCCATCCTGACAGGCAGGAAATCCCTTAAAGAGAATCTTCGGGTTGTTTCCCGTCAGCCTCTGGATGTGAGTGTTTTGTGCCCAATCCGATACCATCCAGCAGTCCGTCCAATGCTCCGCCCAGCACACCTTCTATGGCTGTCGTAGCAGGATCGACGACATTCTCCCGTAACATTTTCTGTGCTTTCTGCCTGATCTGTTCCTTCACGTTTATCTCCGACTTCTTGTAATACTGCTCTGCCGCCTTCTGAAGGTCGTCTTCGTCAACCGTAAAGATATGTCCTAAAAGTCCCAAGGAAACGACGTAGTCCTTTCCGTTGTAGTTCACCTTTCCGAGAGAACAGACCACATAGTTGTCCACCGTCACGAGATTGTCAACAGCGGCTTCAACGACCTTCCCGGCGAACGCATTACTGATGCTTCGGAATGCATTGTCAATGAGCTCATTGCCGGTAGTGTTGGTACTGTCGTTGGCGGCATCGTTCACCGTGGCGGTAATGACGCTCGAAAGAACCTCCTTGTGCTGTTCGGGCTTCGGGCAGGTAAGTATCAGTACCGAAGCGACGACAATAAGCGTAATCAGGATGCCCGGCAGACATCCCGTATGACCTCTCTTTTGCAGCGGCTGCGGCGGTACTTCGGTTGCCGATGGAGCAGACTGTGCCATGGGGGTTGCCTCTACAAACGGAATCCCTTCCGTCCCCGTCTGATTCTCTGTAGAGGCATTACCCTCCAGAATCCTGCGCAGTTCCTCTATCTGCCAGGCAGGAATCCACCGTGTGCCGCCAGCCGGCATTACCAGAGTCGTTGCCTGAATGCCGCGTTCTTCCAGTTCCTGCAGACTGTAGGGACCTTGTTTCTCATTATCAATGCTGATGTAGTATTCCATTGCTTCTTGTTTTTTCGGATGCGAAGTTATTTATTATTTCCCAACTGGCAAAGAAGTTTGCTTCTTTTTTGCAGAATGCGCGAATGGAAATGTTTCCACGGTCGGTCCTGCCAAACGGGTTTTCACCTGTTTCCTTGCACATATTAAGGGGAAACGCTAATTTTGCAGCATAAAGTAACAGATAGATGATTTTAAAATAAAAAAAGCATGATTGATTTATTACAACCCTATGTGGCTATTGCCGTAAAGCTTATTACGGGTATGATTGGAATTCTGGCTTTCCTGCGCATAACAGGAAAGGCACAGATGGGACAGCTGACACCGCTTGACACAGTGAGCGCATTCGTAATCGGCGCACTGGTCGGTGGTGTGCTTTATAATCCGGATATGACGATATGGCATCTGATCTTTGCCTTGGCCGTCTGGACCGGTTTCAATATGCTTGTCCGTTTTGCCATGCGTTCATCGCTATTGCGCCACCTTATAAAAGGAGAGGGTGTGTTCCTGGTCAAGGACGGTATCATCAATTTCAAGAATTTCAAACGCAACAGTCTTGAAATGGAACAGTTCCGCTTGATGTTAAGGCAGAAGGGCATCTTCTCCATGTTCGATGTAGAGGATGTGCTGTTCGAGGCCAACGGTGCTGTCACCGTGCTTTCACCAGGAGAAACCTCCTATTCTGTCCTGCTGGTCAATAACGGAGAAATCGTAGAGAGCAGCCTCGCCCAGTGCGAACGGTCGCAGTCATGGGTGATACGTGCCATCAAACACAACGGATTCAAGGGCCCGTCAGAACTCTTCTGCATGGAATGGACTCCCCGGAAAGGCTTTTACTTCGTTACGTTTGAAGGACACGTAAAGCGCGGGAAAGATGAAGTCGATGCTGATGAAATCGACCCTAACAATGCACAGGTGTAGCTTTCATCCCGGAAGCCGGGATAGACAGTAAGACTGAAACATCCGAAAGAAAATGTGTCATATACCCAAGTAGGGACAGATGCCCTCGTCTGTCCAATAAATAGTCTGTTTTGCAGATAGAAGAGGGTGTATGTCCCTACAGTTTAGCTACCGTATGAACTTCTGATACGGCCCCGCTGGGCTTCCGGTTCCCAACCGGTTGGGAACCTGAGTCCCAGCCGTCGGGAAGCGTGTTCCCAGGCCTCGGGAACATCATTCCCAAGGGCAGGCTGCATGAGTTCATGTGTACGGTAGGCGAGCATAGTCCATGTGGACATAGACTGCCAACAGGCAGAAACCAACCATGCAGCACCTGTAGAATTTCAGGACCTCCTCTGTCCGCAGATTCATGCAAGTGATACGAATAATGCGGACAGAAACACATCTTGCGTCTTGCTTTTCTTGCACAAACATTATTTATGTGCGCATGAATACAAGCCGTGTGTTTTAAAATATTTTAAAATAAGAGGATGAGACTTGTTTTTTTATTTTCCTTTTTACTATCTTTGTATGTTGGAAATAAAACGAGTTTACTTTAAAAGGCAATGTTTGAAAATTTAAGTGATCGTCTTGAACGCTCTTTTAAGATTCTTAAAGGAGAGGGAAAGATAACAGAGATAAATGTAGCAGAAACCCTCAAGGACGTGCGCAGAGCGCTGCTCGATGCCGATGTCAACTATAAAGTAGCCAAGTCGTTTACGGATACGGTAAAGAAAAAGGCACTGGGTATGAACGTGTTGACCGCCGTCAAACCAGGGCAGCTCATGGTCAAGATCGTGCATGACGAGCTGGCGGAGCTGATGGGTGGTGAAGCCGTAGGACTGAACCTGGTCAACCGCCCGGCCATCATTCTGATGAGTGGTCTGCAGGGGTCCGGCAAAACGACATTCTCTGGTAAGCTGGCCAATATGCTGAAGACGAAAGAACACAAGCACCCTCTGCTGGTAGCCTGTGATGTCTACCGTCCCGCTGCCATCGAGCAGCTGAAAGTGGTGGGCGAGCAGGTGGGAGTGCCCGTCTACAGCGAGCCTGACAACAAAAAGGTGAACGAGATTGCCGACCATGCCATCGCCGAGGCCAAGGCCAAGGGCAATGACGTGGTAATCATCGATACCGCCGGCCGTCTGGCGGTAGATGAGGACATGATGAATGAAATTGAAAGTCTCAAGAAGCATGTAACCCCCGATGAAACACTGTTTGTCGTTGACTCTATGACAGGTCAGGACGCAGTGAATACGGCCAAGGAGTTCAATGACCGTCTGGACTTCAATGGCGTTGTCCTCACAAAGCTCGACGGTGACACGCGCGGCGGAGCTGCCCTTTCAATCCGTACCGTTGTGACCAAGCCTATCAAGTTCATCGGTACAGGTGAGAAGATGGAGGCAGTAGATGTGTTCCATCCAGGACGTATGGCCGACCGCATTCTGGGCATGGGCGACGTAGTCTCACTTGTCGAACGTGCGCAGGAGCAGTTTGACGAGGAAGAAGCGAAGCGTCTGCAGAAGAAGATCCAGAAGAACCAGTTTGACTTCAACGACTTCTACAACCAGATTCAGCAGATCAAGAAAATGGGTAATCTGAAAGACCTCGCTTCGATGATTCCCGGTGTGGGCAAGGCAATCCGCGACGTGGACATCGACGACAATGCCTTCAAGGGGATTGAGGCCATCATCCAGAGTATGACCCCGAAGGAACGCACGAATCCGGAAGTGCTGAACAATTCCCGCCGGCAGCGTATTGCCAAAGGAGCCGGCACGAATCTTCAGGAGGTGAACCGCCTGATCAAGCAGTTTGACCAGACCCGGAAAATGATGAAGATGGTCACCGGATCGAAGATGTCAGGCATGATGAGCCGCATGAAAGGCATGAAAGGGATGCCCGGTATGCCGAACATGCCGAAGCTGTAAAAGGAAATCTATTTATCAAATAATATTTTACTATGGAATATCAGTTAATCGACGGAAAGGCAACCGCTACTGCCATCAAGCAGGAGATTGCCGGAGAAGTGAAGGCTATTGTAGCCGCAGGTGGAAAGCAACCTCATCTTGCAGCCATATTGGTGGGGCATGACGGGGGAAGCGAAACCTATGTGAAGAATAAGGTGATTGCATGTGAACAATGCGGATTCAAGTCTACCCTCATCCGTTTCGAGGCTGATGTTACCGAAGCGGAGCTTCTGGCCTGCGTAGAAAAATTGAACAAGGACGTGGATGTGGACGGGTTTATCGTCCAGCTGCCTTTGCCGAAACACATCGACGAGCAGAAAATCATCATGGCTATTGACTACCGCAAGGATGTTGACGGATTCCATCCGATCAATGTCGGGCGTATGTCCATCGGCCTTCCCTGCTTCATATCAGCGACCCCGCTGGGAATCCTGACGCTCCTGCAACATTACAAAATCGAAACTTCCGGCAGGAAATGTGTCATTCTCGGCCGCAGCAACATTGTCGGCAAGCCCATGGCACAGCTGATGATGCAGAAACAGTACGGTGACGCAACGGTGACGGTCTGCCACTCCCATTCAAAGGACCTGAAGAAAGAGTGCCGGGAAGCTGATATCATCATTGCCGCTATAGGCAGACCCGACTTCGTGACGGCAGACATGGTGAAACCGGGAGCAGTTGTCGTTGACGTCGGTACTACACGTGTTGCCGATGAAACCCGCAAGAGCGGTTTCCGGTTGAACGGTGATGTGAAGTTCGACGAGGTCGCACCTCTTTGCTCTTTCATTACCCCTGTACCGGGTGGAGTCGGCCCCATGACTATCTGCTCGCTGATGAAGAATACGCTTGCTGCGGGCAAGAGAGAATTTTACAAGTAAATGACAGCCGAAGAATATTTCCAACTGGGAAACGAATGCCGGAAGAGGGGAGACTGGCAGAATGCCTTGGCCAATTACATGGAGGCCATCGAGTTGGATCCCGATTCGCCGGCAGTCGTGGCAAAAGAGATGCTGGAGAGTATTCTCAACTTCTATAACAAGGATACATACAATCCTTAAAATACAAAAACTATGAGCAAGATGAAAGGTGCCATCGTAGTGAACACTGACCGCTGCAAAGGATGCGAGTTGTGCATCGTTGCATGCCCGAAAGATGTGATTGCCTTGGCTCAGAAGAAGGTGAATGTCCACGGATATCCGTATGTTGAAGCCGCCGTTCCGGAGGCCTGTATCGGTTGCGCTGCCTGTGCAATGGTCTGCCCTGACGGCTGCATTATGGTTTATCGCAAGAAAGTGGAGGAATAATTTATGGCAGAACAAGAAGTAAAATTGATGAAGGGGAACGAGGCCATCGCCCATGCCGCCATCCGTTGTGGTACAGACGGTTATTTCGGCTATCCCATTACCCCTCAGAGTGAGATAATCGAGACACTGGCAGCGTTGAAGCCGTGGGAGACAACCGGCATGGTTGTCCTGCAGGCTGAGAGCGAGGTGGCATCTATCAACATGATCTACGGAGGCGCAGGTGCTGGGAAGCGGGTACTGACGAGTTCTTCATCACCTGGTGTCGCCTTGATGCAGGAAGGCATCAGCTATATGGCCGGTGCTGAGCTGCCCGGCGTGTTTGTCAATGTACAGCGCGGAGGCCCTGGCCTTGGTACGATCCAGCCAAGTCAGAGCGATTATTTCCAGGCAACGCGTGGCGGTGGTAATGGTGATTACAATGTGATTGTATTGGCTCCGAATTCCGTTCAGGAAATGGCCGATTTTGTCGATCTGGCCTTTGAACTGGCTTTCAGATACCGTAACCCGGCTATGATTCTGTCTGATGGCGTAATCGGACAGATGATGGAGAAAGTGGTTCTCCCTCCGGTGAAACTGCGCCGTACGGAGGAAGAAATCCGAAAGGAATGTCCATGGGCCTCTATCGGACGCACGCAGGACCGTACGCCGAATATCATTACGTCTCTGGAATTGAAGCCGGAAGTAATGGAACAGAGAAACCTCCACTTACAGGAGAAGTATCGGCAGATATGTGAGAACGAAGTGCGTTTCGAAGCACAGCTGTGTGACGATGCGGAATACATAATCGTCAGTTTCGGCAGTGCCGCACGTATCGGAGAGAAAGCCGTTGAGCTGGCCCGGGAGGCTGGGTTGAAGGTCGGTCTGTTCCGTCCGATAACTCTCTGGCCCTTCCCAAGCAGACAGCTTGCTGAACTCTGCAAGGGGAAGAAAGGTGTGCTGGTGAGCGAAATCAATGCCGGTCAGATGGTACAGGATGTCCGTCTGGCTGTCAACGGAGCATTGCCGGTAGAGCATTTCGGCCGTCTGGGAGGTATCGTTCCCGACCCGGAAGAGATTGTCAAGGCACTCAAGAAAACGTTGATAAAGTAATGAGGGAGGACGTGTATTATGGCAAATGAGATTATTTCACCGGAAAATCTGGTGTATAAGAAGCCTGCCTTGATGAACGACACGACAATGCATTATTGTCCAGGTTGTTCACATGGTGTGGTTCATAAGTTGGTTGCAGAGGTAATCGAGGAAATGGGAATGAGCGACAAGGCGGTCGGAGTCTGCCCAGTGGGATGTGCAGTCTTCGCTTATCGTTATCTTGATATTGACTGGCAGGAGGCGCCGCATGGACGTGCCCCGGCTGTGGCTACAGGTATCAAGCGGCTGTGGCCGGACCGCCTCGTCTTCACTTATCAGGGCGACGGCGATCTGGCTTGTATCGGTACTGCCGAGACAATCCATGCACTGAACCGTGGTGAGCACTTTCCGATCATCTTCATCAACAATGCAATCTATGGCATGACAGGTGGGCAGATGGCACCCACTACGCTTATCGGTCAGAAAACCGCGACCTGTCCTTATGGCCGTGAGCCGGCTCTTCATGGCTACAATCTGAACATTACAGAGCTGGCAAGCCATCTGAAAGGTACCTGCTATGTGACCCGCCAGAGTGTTGATACGGTCGCTTCAATCAACAAGGCGAAACGTGCGATTCGCAAGGCCTTCGAAGCAAGTATGCAGGGAAAAGGCAGCTCGCTGGTAGAGATTGTTGCCACCTGCAACAGCGGCTGGAAGCTCACTCCGGTGAAAGCGAACGAGTGGATGCGGGAAAATATGTTCTCGGAATACCAAAAGGGAGACCTGAAAGATACAACCGGACTATAGGAATAGGAAGGTGGCTGTCAGTGGAAAACAGGTAAGATATTCCCCATTGGAACTATCTTTGATACATTATCTGTTCCTTAATATATAAAAAGGTGTAAAATGAAAAAAGAGATAATAATTAGTGGTTTCGGGGGTCAGGGTGTGCTCTCAATGGGTAAGATTCTGGCTTACTCGGGGCTGATGGAAGAAAAGGAGGTAACCTGGATGCCTGCCTATGGACCGGAACAGCGTGGCGGAACAGCCAATGTGACGGTCATCGTAAGTGACGAACGCATCTCTTCTCCCATCCTCAGCAAGTATGATGTGGCAATCGTCCTGAACCAGCCTTCATTGGATAAGTTCGAACCCAAGGTGAAACCGGGTGGCATTCTTATTTATGACGGCTATGGTGTCATAAGTCCTCCGAGACGTAAGGATATTGCAGTCTATCGCATCAACGCAATGGACAAGGCTGCAGAAATGAAGAATGCCAAGGTGTTCAACATGATTGTTTTGGGCGGATTACTCAAGGTCTGTCCTGTAGTAAGTACCGACGGACTGAAGAAAGCTCTCTTCAAGAGTCTCCCGGAACGTCATCATAACCTTATTCCACTGAATATGCAGGCTGTGGAAGAGGGTATGAAGATCATTTCCAACAGCAAGCAGGAATAAGAGCTACAGTCTGGTAGGCAGAGCCAAGCTGAAGACCCTTGATTGCCATTGCAGCGATCAAGAGTGCGCACTGTTGCATGGCATTGCAGAGTCAAGCTGAAAGCCTGCAACCAGTATTGAAGAGTCAAACAGAAAAACCTGATTTTTTATAACTCTCTAATTTGTTTGAGGGACCTTAGCAGTGATGCCACGGGTCCCTTTTTTCTTGTGCTGCACCTAAGTAAGTTCGGGACTGATATATTGGAAGCTCCAATCCATGGCAACATCGTATACTACTTGCCTATGCGATTTCATGTCGATCGATACCGTCGTCACAGTAACAGATTGTCCTGTAATTCCATCTTTGTGGTTTCTTTTGCTCACAACAGGGGGTGTTGTGCATATTTTTTTTCAAAAACATTTGGTTGTTTCATTATTTTTTTATTACTTTGCAGCCGATTTAAGACATTGATACAATACATTTTATTATAAATATTAATTAATTCAGAGAGAAATGAAAAAGTTAGTTTTAATGTTAGCAGCTGCTTCTATGGCAGCATCTGTATCTGCTCAGACAGTTGCAGAAAGCAAGACATTTGACAACATCTACGTAGGTATTAACGGTGGTGTTGCAACAAAGACAACAGGTCACAAGTGGTTGAGCGACCTCGATCCTAATGCAGGTATCCGTGTCGGCCGCTACTTCACTCCAGTATTCGGTCTTGCAGTAGAGGGTAATGCATACTTCTCAAACAAGCCTTGGGGTTCAACAGGTACTGTTGTTCGTGCAACTAATGTTAGCTTGCTCGGTACTGTAAACCTCAGCAACTGGTTCGGTGGTTATCAGGGTGAGCCACGTACATTCGAGGTTAGCGCACTCTATGGTCTCGGCTGGGCACATCTGTTCACAAACGACAAGGCTTTCAAGGAACTTACTTCTGGTCAGCGTAACCGTATGACTTCCAAGGCAGCTCTTGATTTCGCTTTCAACTTCGGTTCAGAGAAGCAGTGGCAGGTATATGTTGAGCCTTCTATCAACTTCGCTTTCCTGGGTCAGTCTACAAAGAAGACTGCTCGAATCAAGAATACTGTACCTCCAACAACAGAATTGGTCGACTATACTACTGACTACGGCTACAAGGCAGGTTCAAATGCAGGTCAGCCAGCTTACAACATCAACAACTCATTCGTACAGCTGAATGCAGGTGTCGTTTACAAGTTCAAGAACTCTAACGGTACTCACAACTTCACAATCGTTACTCCACGTGATCAGGCTGAGATTGACGCTCTGAACGCACAGATCAACGAGCTCCGCAACCGCAAGCCAGAGGTTATCACCAAGGAGGTTGTCAAGGAAGTTCCGGCCGTTAAGGAGTTCACCGTTTCCGACCTCGTATTCGTAACATTCGCACAGGGCAAGTATGCTCTTACAAACGACGCTAAGTCTGCTTTGAACAACATCAAGGAAGGCTCTCACGTTCAGGTTGTCGGTACAGCTTCTCCAGAGGGTTCTAAGGAAATCAACGACCGTCTGTCACAGGCTCGTGCTGACGTAGTTGCCAACTACCTCAAGGCTCGTGGCGTAAACGTTGACGAGGCTACCGGCAAGGGCGTACAGGGTACGACTTCTAACCGTCTCGCAGTTGTTTACGTAAAGTAAGTATACGCAGTTCAAGAAGGTATATCCTTCAGACTGAATAGAGTTATCGGGGATGCATCAGTTGTGATGCATCCCTTTTTTGAAGACTATGACGGAGACAACAAGAGCTGTTTCCAGCAGGATGTCTCAAGGTGTAGAAGAGGAGCCAGCATATCCGTCCTGCCAGAGAAAATATCATTGCCCGGTCTTCGTTGTATATCCACACATCTCCGGTCGTAGCAACAGGACATCAGTTATGTGAAATAGAAGGGAAAAACAAGATGGAAAAGTTATCAAAAACAGGGAGATATGAATTCCTGGCAGAGCCGTTTCATTGCGACTTCTCCAATCATCTGTTCATGGGACATTTAGGCAATCACCTGCTGAATGCAGCTGATTTCCACAGCAATGAGCGCGGTTATGGGATGAACTATCTCAATACTGTCAATAAGACATGGGTGTTGAGCCGGCTGGCAATTGATATGAAGGATATGCCGCAGGCGTATGACAGGTTCTTTGTAGAGACTTGGATTGATGACGTAATGAGGTTTTTTACAAGCCGCAACTTCAAGATAACAGGTGATACCGGTCATGTCTATGGCTATGGGAAGAGCATCTGGGCGATGATTGATGTGAGGACGCGCCAGCCTGTGGACATCACTGCCGTACGCGGCGGTCTGATTAATGAGTATATCGACCGGGAAAGTCCCTGCCCGATAGCAAAATCATCTCGTGTGAAACTGTCTTTTAATGCCGAACCCATACGGATAATAGACACCTGCTATAATGATGTCGATATCAATGGCCATATCAACTCAGTGAAATACATCGAACATGTCCTGGACTTATGGAATCTGGACTGGTACCGGCAGCATACGGTCAGGCGGTTCGAGATTGCCTATGTTGCAGAGTCGCATCAAGGCGACAGACTGTGTTTTTACCGTGAGCAGGGAGATACGGAAGTGGACTTCAATATAAGAATCACAAAAGACTGTACCCGAGGAGAGGAGATTGAAGTCTGCCGTTGCAGAGTACTGTTCTCATAGGAATGTTGTCAGTACGAACGACTTTGACAGACATTCATGTTTGAACTGTATATCCTAATCGGTAAAGGACGTACGCACAACACGTACGTCCTTTTTTTGACCATCGTACGAGAAGATCTGTCTGTGTCATACCGGAACCGTCTGTCTCTGCACAGAGAAAATCAGCATGGCCGGAGCAGGAAGCTCCCCTCCATGCGGATGTCCTCTTCCAGCACCATTTCCCGCATCACGTCTCCGGTGAGCTCCCAGTCACTGTTCAGGCGGCGTATTTCCGTGATGTGGTGTTTTTTCCCGTCAGCCAGCAATGTCAGCAGCTGTCGCCTGATCAGTTTCCGCTCATCACCGTCTTCGGTATCAGTATGTGAAAGGCATACATCACACTGCCCGCAATCTACCGACTTCGTTTCACCAAAATATCTAAGCAACTGTCTGCTACGACAGACACGGCCGTTCTGTGCATAGTCTATCACCGAATGGATTCGTTTCACGAACTGGGCTTTCCGGTCTTCATACACACTACGGTCAAGGACGATGTCCGCACCGTCGATACGGTCGCTCCTGTATCGGATGATCGGCGTGTTCTTTCGGGGAATGAAGTTGATGATGCGCTTCTTGCTCAGGTTGACAAGTACCGTATAGGTCTGGCTTCTGTCGAGTCCCGCCTCCTGGGCAATATAGCTCTCGTCCACATAGCCGTAATCTGAGAACAGGCCGCCATAGTTTCTGAGCAGTGCCGTGACAACTTCATTCTCCTTGTCGCTGAGCGCATCGAGACGGTAAAGGTCGTCACGGTTCAGCAGGAAACGGATGCGCGCCTGGGTATCAGGATTCTGCTCATAGTCTATGTAGCCTGCCCGCTGCAGCAAGGTGAGTGCTGCATTTGCACGGGTAGGGAAATGCTTGAAAGTGGTACAGAATCTGTCTATCGGAAATTCAAAAGTGCATCCGGCACCGCTGCCTACACCTATTTGATAAAAATAAGCCAGATGCTCGTAGACAGTCTGGACATACTCCTTTGGAGGGAAAGTGTCCTCAACACGCTTCTGCAGTGTCCGCCTGTCACTCCCATTATAAAGCAAGACAGCATACGCCTTCCTGCCGTCACGTCCGGCACGCCCGGCCTCCTGAAAGTAGGCCTCCAAAGAACTTGGGCAGTCAAGATGGATAACCACCCGCACATCCGGCTTGTCGATTCCCATGCCGAAAGCGTTTGTCGCAACTATGACCCGTATTCTGTCGTTCTGCCAGTCGTTCTGCCGCTGGTCCTTGACGGCAGGCTCCAGCCCGGCATGATACCATGTAGCGGAGATTCCATATTCCGTGAGCTTCTGCGCGACATCCTTTGTCCGCTTTCTGCTACGGCAGTAGATGATTGCTGTCTGAGGAACGGACTGAAGGATATGCACCATTTCAGCATCCTTGTCTTCCGTCTGCCGGACAACATAGGCAAGGTTCTTCCGCTCGAAACTCATGCGGAAGACATTTTTCACCTTGAATCCCAGACGTTCCTGAATGTCATCAACAACCTCCGGCGTGGCCGTTGCCGTCAATGCAAGGACAGGTGCTTCGGGTACCAGCCTGCGTATGGTAGCAATCTGCAGGTAAGAGGGACGGAAATCATAACCCCACTGGCTGATGCAGTGGGCTTCGTCAACAGTGATGAAGCTGACCTTCATGTGCCGCAGCTTTACCTGAAAGATGTCCGATCCGATGCGCTCCGGTGATATATAAAGCAGCCTGGTGCCACCGAGAACACAGTTCTCCAATGTTGCCACGATAGCATCACGGTGCATACCGGAATAGACGGCTGCCGCCGGAATACCCTGATGACGAAGATGATCGACCTGGTCTTTCATCAGGGCAATGAGAGGCGTTATGACTATACATACCCCGTCCTGTGCCAAGGCCGGAATCTGGAAGGTGAGCGACTTTCCTCCGCCCGTCGGCATAAGTCCCAGAGTATCTTTCCCTGCGCCAATACTCTCGATAATCTCTTTCTGAATACCCCGGAAGTCAGGATAGCCCCAATACTGATGAAGAATGTCAAGATAGGTCATTAAACTTAGAACTTTATGCATTCGCCTGAATGGAGCCGGCAGATATACCCCAGAGAAGTTCTCAGGGTGTGGAAAATCCGGAAAAGCAGCCGTATCCGGCTTATGAACCGTCTATTCCATTCTTCCTGGTTCATATTCAAACTGGTCGGGAACATTATTCCCGACACCCGGAAACACTATCCCCAACACTTGGGAATAATGTTCCCAGTCCCTGGGACTGTTCTTTACTTTGCAGACTTTTCTATCGGTCAACTTTCGTCCGTAGGCCTGATGTCCTCAATCTGCAGCTGGACAGCTCCCCGTTTGAAAACATTATCCTCGATGGTGTAGGCTATATCGAACGAACGTTTGGACTTGATGTATCGTGCTGACGCACTCTGCCCGAAAGCAATACCGTTCATGACATTGTTCGATTTGGAATCGACCAGTTCCAGTTTGATATGTTCCTGTTCACGCCCTACGACCTTGCTCGTTCCAAAGTCATATACATCCAGCGTGCAGAAGAGCGGCTTTGGGTTGCCAGGTCCGAACGGGGCAAAGCGTTTCAGGTCGTTGTGCAGTTTCTTGGTAATATCCTTGAAGTCGATAACCGCATCAATATCCAGTATGGCTTCACGCTGTTCAGGCTCGATGTGTTCCTCGACGTAAGTCTGGAAACGTCTGCAGAACTCCTTTACATCAGTCCATTTCATTGTCATTCCGGCGGCATAGGTATGTCCGCCGAAGTTCAGCAACAGGTCACGGCAGCTCTTGACGGCTGCATATACATCGAATCCGGCCACGCTGCGGGCCGAACCCGTTGCAAGGTTCTCGTCGCGCGTCAGCACTACCGTCGGCCGGAAATAGATTTCAGTCAGCCGGGAAGCCACAATTCCGATGACACCTTTCTTCCAGTGCTCGTCATAGAGCACGATGCTCGACTGATGCTTCTGGCTTTCCAGGCGTGCCACAATCTGATTGGCCTCCTCGGTCATCTGGCGGTCTACATCCTTCCGCTGTTCATTGTATTCGTCGATGTGTTTTGCCTGCCGGAAAGCCATTCCGTATTCTCGCTCGACAAGCAGGTCGACACTCTTCTTGCCGTTTTCCATACGTCCGCTGGCATTGATACGCGGTCCTATCTTGAAGATGATGTCGCTCATGGACAGTTCGCGTCCGTTCAGCCCGCAGATGTCAATGATGGCTTTCAGCCCGAGACTCGGGTTCTGATTCAGCTGCTTCAGTCCGTGGAAAGCAAGAATACGGTTTTCGTCGACGACAGGTACCAGGTCGGCGGCAATGCTCACGGCACAGAAGTCGAGTAGGGGGATGAGCCGTGAAAACGGAATGTTGTTGTTCTTGGCGAATGCCTGCATGAATTTGAAACCTACGCCGCAGCCGCAGAGATCCTTGAACGGATAGGCATCGTCAGGCCGTTTCGGGTTAAGGATGGCCACAGCCGGCGGCATCGTCTCGTCGGGGACATGATGGTCGCAGATGATGAAGTCAATCCCCTGTTCCTTGGCATAGGCGATTTCTTTTACTGCCTTGATTCCGCAGTCGAGAATGATGATGAGTCTGACTCCTGTTTCTTTGGCAAAATCAATTCCCTTTCTGCTCACGCCATACCCTTCATCATAACGGTCGGGGATATAGTAATCGATGTTGGAATAGAACTGTCGCAAGAATTTATATACCAATGCCACAGCCGTACAGCCGTCTACATCGTAGTCGCCATAGACGAGCACGCGTTCCTTGTGTCCCATTGCATCATTGAGCCGGTCGACAGCCGCATCCATATCCTTCATCAGAAAAGGGTTGATGAGGTCGGCAAGCTGTGGACGGAAGAACCGTTTGGCAGCACTCTCCGTCGTTATGCCTCGGCGTATCAGCAAGGCGGCGAGAATAGGGCTGATTCCCAGCTTTTCCCCCAGCTCTCCGGCAGCACTCTCCTGTTCAGCTGTGGGCGGTGTGTGGTTCCATTTGAAGTGCATTTTCAATTGTTTTTTATTTCTGAGCGTAAAGGTACAAAAAAAAAGCCAAATGTAACAGTTGTGTACAGCGAATATTTGGTTTCATGCCATTCATCGGAATTGAATCTGTCTCTCCTGATGATGCTAACGGAGATTCCGACAATCCCAGATTTAAAGGGGGGAACTGTAAACACAACAATCCCGCTCCAAAGAACTTGGAACGGGATTGTTCATATATGGAAGAATGGCCGGGAGCAGACAATCAATTTGAGAATCAACACATTGTCATGAATGCCTCCGATACGACACTCCTCATTGCAGATTTCTTAAAGTCCCATCTTCTTGCGGATGTCCTTGGGAATGGCGTTCTTGTTTACAAGATAGTCCATCGTGTTGGCGGCGATGAAGTTCTTTGTCATGTACCAGATACCCTTGTAGGCACCGGTCTCTCCCCAGGAATTCTTTACCATATAGTACTCCTTACCGTTCTGGTCCTTGGCAATACCGAAGATGAGCATTCCGTGGTCGTCCGTCAATTCCCAGTTGTCAAAGCGTTCCTGACGCTGCTTCTGTGTAGGAACAACCTCCGGTACATTGACACCGAGAGAGTCGATGAGGTTCTTCTTCTTGGCATTCGAGAGACCGAGCCAGTGCGCCATGTCACTGCCCTTCATGCTCTCGACCTTCTTCCCGTCGACCATGTAGGCCAGCCCCTGGCGGGTGAAACCCGGTTCACTGACATCGCCGCCCCACGCTACTGTGTAACCGTTCATGACAGCATTGTCGATGATGCGCATCATCTCGTCCATCGGCAGGTTGTAAGACAGCGGATTACGCCAGTTGTCCTGTACTTCGACGGCGAACTGGGAGTAGAAAGGATGGTGTGTATAAGAAGTAATGCTTACATAATCGTTCCAGTTCAGGCCGAGGCTGGCAGCAAAGCTCTTCGGGGTGTACTGCTTGCCCTCATAGGTGAAGGTTTCCGGGCACTTGCCGAGGTAAGCGTCAAGGATGCCCTGCAGTCCCTGCTTCCACTGACCGGAGATCTTATTGGCCTTGTTGCGTGCAACCGCATTTACGTATGGCTCCAGAAGCGAGAAGAACTCGTTGAAGTTGTTCAGAGAATCGCCATAAAGAGATCCCGGAAACGGCATGGCACTCTCCGGACAGATACCATCGTGTTCGAGCGTGTAAAGGACATCATACGCAGATCCTCCCTGTGCAAACTGACAGTCGCCGTGCAGACGTACAACCTGTATGGCACGGTCCATGTAAGTCTTGTTGGCGACGAAGCTCTCACAGAGGTCGTAGGTCTTGCCGGTCTTCTTCAGAATCTCGGCCTCGAAATAGCTCAGCGTGGAATAGTCCCAGCACGTGCCAGACCGGTTCTGGTCCTTGATGCTTGTGATGGGAATCTGCTTTACAACTGTGAAAACAGGTTTGTTGGAGGCTACACCCTCCTTCTTGTCCGCGGCATTTGCACTCATCGCCATCAAAGCGAGCAATGCTGCTACTAAAGTCTTTCTCATAAATCGTAAAAAATTGGGTTGCCGTAGTGAGACGGTCTCTTGCGGCAACCTTGATGAAAATTATTGGTTTTAAATGTTTGGTTTACTTTCTGTTTGCTGCAATGAAATCTTCCACATCCTTCGGATGATACGGAATACGGTCTTTCCCGATAAAGCGGCAGCCGTCCTTTGTGATGAGAATGTCGTCCTCAAGACGGATTCCGCCGAATTCCTTGTATTCGTCTAACCTGTCAAAGTTCAGGAACTCCGCACAATGCTTCTTTGCACGCCACTCGTCGATGAGTGCCGGAATGAAATAGATGCCAGGCTCATCAGTAACGACGAATCCTTCTTCCAGCCGGCGTCCCATCCGCAGGCAGTTCGTCCCGAACTGCTCCAGGTTAGGACGTGTCTCCTCGTCGAAACCAACGTTGATCTGGTCGAACGACTCCATGTCGTGAACGTCCATGCCCATCATATGCCCCAGTCCGTGCGGCAGGAACATGGCATGTGCTCCGGCAGCTACGGCGGCATCGGTATCGCCCTTGGCAAGTCCCAGCTCCTTCATACGGTCGAAAAGAATATGGCAGATGGCGAAATGGACATCGGTGTACTTCACACCCGGTTTGGCATACTTCAATGCCGCATCGTGGCACTCTTCCACCACCTTGTATATCTCGAGCTGTTTCTGAGTGAACTTCCCATTCACCGGGAACGTGCGGGTATTGTCAGAACAGTAGTGATTGATGGTCTCTGCACCACAGTCGCACAGTGCAAGCCTTCCGGATTCCAGCACCGCCATCGACGGATTCCCGTGCATGATTTCACCATGCTGTGAGAAGATAGTGGGGAACGATACCATCGAACCGTAAGAGTGGGCGATACCGTCCACCTGACCGCCGACGAACTTCTCCGTCACACCCGGCCGTGCCAGTATCATGGCAGTCGTGTGCATTTTGTATCCGATGACGGCGGCACGTTCCAGTTCCTCGATTTCTTCCTGTGTCTTCGTTGAACGCATCTTGACAACTGCACGGATAAGATCCATGCTTGCAGACTCCTTCTGCTGATTGGGATGAATGCCGAAGAGGTCGAATATCTGGATTTTGATGTCTGCACGGTAAGGGGGCAGAAAATGTACCTTGCGGTGTTCGCGCAGCGCGTTGTTGCAGATAGTCTTCAGACCTTTCATATTGACCGTATTTGCCACGCCGACAGCATCCGCCATGTCCCTTACGGAATCGACACTGCCATACCAGACGATGTCGTCAATATCAATATCATCGCCGACGAGCGTCTCGGTGTCATTGTCAATGTCAATGATGCCGACCAGTCCGTCACGCTGCTGTCCGAAATAATAGAGGAATGAGGAATCCTGACGGAAAGGATAATACCCGTTCGCAGGGAAGTTTGCAGGCGATTCATTGTTGCCGAAAAGAATGATGATACCATTCCCGACAAGCTTTTTCAGCTCTGCACGGCGCTTTACATAGGTTTCTTTGTTAAACATATTTCAATAATTAGATGGTTTGATTGCAAAGATAGCTATTTTTGTTTGAAAGTTATTAACTTTGCAGATGTTTTTTAACGAGAATTTATGCAAGTCGACAGGAAAACAGGTTTGGTGTTGGAAGGAGGGGGGATGCGTGGCGTATTCACCTCCGGTGTGCTGGATGCTTTTATGAAGCATGGACTTTATTTCCGCTACACGGTAGCTGTCTCGGCCGGAGCATGTAACGGGCTGTCATACGCCAGTCGGCAACCTCGGCGCGCACGTATCTCCAACATCGATATGCTTGCCAAATACGATTATATCGGCCTGCGCCATCTGGTGACGCAGGGCTGTATCTTCGACCCGGAGCTGCTTTATCATCGCTTTCCCTACGAACTTGTCCCGTTTGATTATGACGAATATTTCCGTAACTGCAGGCATGGCGATATTTTCGAAATGGTTACAACAAACTGCCAGACAGGCTTTGCAGAGTATCTTACAGAAACATCCGGCAACACACATAGGCTCAACGAGTTGGCTCGTGCGTCCTCAAGTCTTCCTTATGTGAGCAAAATTGTCATGATTGATGGCATTCCCATGCTGGACGGCGGTATAGTCGATTCCATCCCTGTCATGCGTTCCATAGAGACGGGCCATGAAACAAACGTAGTTGTATGTACGCGTAACAAGGGATGGCGAGAGACAGGACGCGACCACAAGCAGCCCAAATTCATCTACCGGAATTACCCCCGGCTAAGAGTCGCCTTGAGCCATCGGATAGAATCATATAATCGACAGCTTGACATGGTAGACGAACTGGAACGCCAAGGGAAAATACTTGTTATCCACCCGGAGAAACCGGTCGTCGTCGGACGGATGGAGAAAGACATCAGCAAGCTCGAGGCTCTTTATGAGGAAGGCTTCCTGTTGGGGGAGAGATTTGCACAGGAGCATCTTCCCGCAGGTCTGTCCTCTGATACTCTTTCCCAATCTCAACTTTAAAACTTAAGGTCTGTTCTGAAATTTCCGCACTGGTCTGCCGCCGATAGGAATCTTGTCAGCCTCTTTGTGTCTTTGCTTCTATGCGGCATCTTCAGCTCTCTATGTCAAGAAGATTCATTTCGGCAGCAGAACATAAGCGTGCGGGGCATCAACACGACTGGTGTTTACCGACAGCACGATGCGTGATGGGCATCAGCACATTGGCAGGAGGTGGACAGACGGGATTCTCCCTGCCACGATTATATACAGAATAATAGGTGGGGAATGGATGATTTATACGGAAATGTTGCCCGGACGGCGAATTTCTTTATAGGGGACGGAGTCTCCGGTGACGGCGGAACGTGACAGCGTAGGGACAGATGGCGATGCTGGTCTGCAGAAGACAAGACAGACGCAGAGACTGTGTGTGTGAAAGAAGTCTGGAAGTTGCTGTCACTTCCGTCACGTATCCGTGTGTCGTAAGTAGTTCGTAATGTGTGCTTTAAGCAGAATGTCAGAAATGACAGCAACCAAAGATAAAAATAAATCAGGGATTGGATGGGTATGTTCTAAATAAATCCACATCGCCTGTCGGTACTGTGAAAGCTGTCGCCTCCTTGCAGCCTTTTACTTCTATATGCAAAAAAATCCAGCTTCCTCTTTCAGCCGCATCGTCTGCTATGTATTTTCAAGAAGAAAGCTGGATCTGTCTGTTTAAAAGACTGGCATCCCTTTAAAAGTCCCCGGACTTTATGCGTATGAATGCATCCCTCCCAGGATGTAGTTAACTCCGAAGTAGGTTATGAGGATAGTGAGAAAGGCTAATGTGATGTATAAATGATAAGTGAACGGCTGCTTGAAGGCAGGCAGACTATGTGTATGAAGTACAACAGCATAGACCATGAAGGTTATCAACGCCCATGTTTCCTTGGGATCCCACGACCAGTAAGTTCCCCAGCTCATGTTTGCCCAGATGGCACCGATAAAGATACCGATTCCTAATGTGCTGACGGCCGGATAGAGGAAGATACGTGAAAGGACCTGCAAGGCCTCTGCCTGCTGCAGGACAGCTTCACGTTTATCCGGCATGATTCCACCGGCCAAATGCAGCAGGAGTGCTGTCAGTCCACAGATGAAGGTTATTGACAACAGGGCGTAACTCATCATGATGATACTGACGTGTACGCTCAGCAGGGGAGAGTTCAGTACAGGCATCATCTGTCCGATGGCCGGATCCATCTGTGATATATGGCTTACAAGCAGGAAGAAACCCGACAGAAGAAAGCCGAAGATAATCAGAATCCGTGCCTTGTGATAGCCGGCAAGTGCAAGCAGCTGTGTAAGCCATGCAACGGTGAGCATCGTCTCATAGCCGTTTGCCATGGGTATATTGCCGGAAATCATCCAGCGCAGGCCGAGTGTATAGCTTAGGACAAAGAACGAAAGAAGCAGAAGAAAGAAAAGCACAGTATATCCTTTCCGTATCGTATGTTCTCCTTTCTCCGGCATCTGACTGCCCATCAGACGATAGATAAGGAACGCAAAAGCAAAGAATCCAATCGTCAGATTGAACATAAAAAGGATGGTCGCCAGAGGCAAGGCATTGTACAACCGTTCTGCTTTATAGGCATACACATCAGGCAGGCTGTTACCGCCGTTGCGCTGCTGATAGGCAGAAAGCTGCTTGATGGCTTCGTCAGCTTGAGTGCTATTTGCCGACAGCGCATCGGCATAGAGCGTTGAAAAGAAGCCCTGCCAGTAGGCTATATCCGCCTGGTCAATGTCAGCAGGGTACTCCTGGTTGGGGGCGTACCATTCCGTCCTGCCCTTCTGTCTGTAAGGGAAGATGGCAAGAGGTGTCCCATTCTGAAGCTCCATGACAAGGTTCACCTTTTCATCCAAGGCAGCTGCAGCCTTGTGGTAGGCATCCTTGTTGCCGTTGTAATATTCTTCTATGGGAGCTTTCAGACGATAGCTGCCCATTGAGAACAAATCATTGAGAGAGACGTAATCGCCGAGATGGAACTCATCCTTGAACGCTCCATCCTTCACTTTCAATATCTTCTCATTGTCCCATTCCTTTCTCCAGAAAATGAAACCCATGAGAACCTGCTCGGCAGTCATGCCCTTATAGGCATCTTCTCCACAGAGTTTCTTTGTAAAGTCCATGGCATAGGTCTGCAAGGGGCAGATGCGGTCGTTGTGCAGTATATACAGTCTTCCGAACTTGTCGGCAGTACTTTTGGGAAACGATGGGGCGGCGGCAGCATGATGTGCAGAAAACAAGGCGAAGACGATTACCGCACACTTCCTGAGTATCGGACTCTTCAACAGCTGGCGGAATGTGCCTTTCGGACGGATGAGCAACCATATCAGAGAAAAAAACAGCAGGGCATAGCCCATATAAGTCACCGGTGTGCCGTATCGGTCGCTCTTTACCGTCACATAACTGCCCTGTCCGTCTGCGTCGTAGCTTGACTGATAGAAGCGGTAGCCTGCATAGTCGAACACCTTGTTCATTGAGACCTGTGCGGGAATCTCTGCCTCGTCGTCTTTGATGGTGAAATGGGTTGTATAGTCGCTTGCAGCCTTTGTACCTGGATGATAACTGATCTCAAAGTCTGTAAGTTCTATTGTGAACGGTAACCGTGCCGTATCTGTTTCGTCATCCGCGACTTGCTCTATATAAGCGTTAACGGACTGTCCTTTCCGAAGATGCGCAACCCCCTGTGTCGAGAGCAGATGGGTGAGGAGAGCTCCTGCAAGCATGATGAAAAAGGAAAGATGCAGGAGCAGTTTGCTTTTGTCTTTCTTGAGCAGTTTGAGAATATAAGGCAGGCTTGACACGGCAAGCAGCATCCAAAGGAGCGAGAACCACCATGCACCATAGATATACCGTGCAGCAAAACCAGTTCCGTTTGCGTGTTCGACAAGTGTACTCCCTGCCAGTACGATGACAGTCAGCATGTAAAAAACAAAGATGAGTTTCCTGTTCATGTTGTTGTATTACAATAATAGAAAAAGAGAGCGTCAGAAGCCCGTGTCGGTTTCTGGCACTCTCTTTGGCGTATAGCTTGTTAAATGGCACGGAGGAATGCGACTACTGCATCACGGTCTGCCTTCGGCAAGTTATAGAACTTGCTGGCTGCCCAGAAGGCATCGCTGCGCCTGTCATACGCATGCCACATAATCGCTTCAATTTCGTTGCGTGCTCGGCAGTCATGCAGACGGTCCTCTGCTCCGGTACGTTCAAGACTCAGGCCGCGTCCCCATAGCGGAGTCGTGCGGCACCAGCCGGTACGGATGTTGTTTGCCATGAACAGGCGGTGCTGGACGAGGTCCGTGTAGGGCCAGATGGTCTGGTGGGCATACCTGGGCAGCATCGTCTCCGGATTCTTACCAATGCTCTTGGCATAATCCCTGATGGCATTGTCAACCCAGTAGTTGTCGTTTCCTGTCTTCCATGACGGACGGTGACAGCTTGCACAGCCTATTTCCATGAAGACTTTCTTGCCGCGTTGTACGACAGGGTTGTCGAGACCACGTGCAGCCGGGACAGCCAGGCCACGGTGCCAGACCATGAAGTCGTAGTAGTCCTTGTTGCTCATCTCGTCCTGTCCAGCAAACGGTCCATTGTCAACGAAATGCTTCTTGTAAGCATCGGCATCACTCTTCGCGTTGAGGCCGAGCAACATATTTACATTCTTACTGATATCCTCGTCCGTTCCGTTGCCATAGTACGGGTGCAGAATAGATCCTGACTGCTTACCGTTCCGCTTGATGTAGCTGATGACATCCTTGTCCATCGACATGGCCTTTGCCCACATATCCGTGGTATAGAGGTAACGACGGTCAGACCGGGTAACATTTGTAATGTTCCACATGGCATTCGCACCCGGTCCGTCCTGCAATGAGGCACGGGTCATGCCGTATGTAAATTTCTTGATGGCCTTGGTGCCGTCAGCCAGCGTGTACCATGCGGTTGCAGCCCAGTCGTCAGCAGCTTTGTTCCACATGGCAGGGTTCAAATCAGCCTTTTTGGCTTCTTTCTGATATTGCGCCTTCATATCCTCCTTGTCAATGGCATCGAGCAGTCCGGTACCATACAATCCAATGGTCGACTCCAGTCTGACCTCATAATTGTCAGGTTTGGGGAAAGTGTTGAAAGCTTCCTGCTTGATGGTGACTTCCGGATAGATCAGCTGGAACTTCTCACCATCAGGGAACTGTGTCGCAGAGAGGCCTGACGGCATCGTACCGGAAACCGTCTTCCACTCGATATTGATGCCGCTCTCATCAACAGGTGCCTTGAACGGCATCATGGCGTTAGTCTGCGGCATACCCGTGACGTGCCTTACGTAGCTGTTTGCAGCGTATGCCACACCGTCACCGTCCACACCGGCTGTCGGATGGTAGATAACCAGCAGGTAACCGTTTCCGAACGCCTTTCCGTTATAGATTGTCTGGCGTTTTCCATGACCGTAAGAAGGATGACACTGTTCACAGTTGTTGCGTACCCATGCCGGACCAAGTCCCCGGTAGGGGTTGTCCGTCAAGGTAAAGGAACGCTCGAAGAAGTTTTCACCTCTGTTGAAGCTGTCTTCCATACCAGGAACATTCGTGACAGCCGGTGTCGGGTCGGAATAAGCTCTTCCTTCCGTCGTACCCAATTCACCTCCCGGATACCACTCTTCGGCACTGAACACATCGTTCTTCTTGCCGAAATTCGTTTCTTTTTTTGCAAGTTTGTCTTCATCTGCCGGTGTAGTGGTGTCATCCGAACAGGCTGTGTTGAGTAACGGCATCATCGCTAAGACGGCCAATACCCATCCATTATTTCTCTTCATAAATCTTATTGTAATGTTTTTGTGATGTCATGTAGGAAAGCGTCCTGCCGCATATAATCAGTGGCAGAACGCAATCGTAGTATCTCTCCAGGAGCAGTTTTCTATTCCTTCACATCGAAGTCGTTGTCGTCCTCGAACTTCTTGTTCCAGACCTTACTGACGTACTTGACGAATGGTTTCGGCATTCTGCCGATCTTCTGGATAGCGGTCTCTATCGCAGCCTCAACCTTCCTTCCGACTGCCGTCTTGTTGCTCTGGAAGAACTTGTGGAAGCTGTATGCAGCATTGCTGTTCTTACCGTTCCTGCCACCATACCATATATTTTCAATGCTCCGGATGTTGTTCTGGAAGTCAGTGATTGAATTGTAACTGTACGGAGACTCTACATAACTGATGTCGCCAGCCTGGAACGGATTGGAAATCTTGGCGGTACCGACCTCATTCGCAATGCCAAGGCAACTGCCCTCCGTCTCGGAAAGAACCTGCGTGACAGCCACATCTATCGAAGCGAATGTGCTCTTGGCCGCATCACCGGCAGACCTCATGTTCTCACCGTATGAAAGTCCTTTCTCCGTCTGATATTTCAGATTGGCTGCCTTTACAGCTGCAAGACGGGTTGCGTTCGTCGGATTCCACGCAACCTCAAGCTCATAGACATGGTTCAGCAGGTCCTTGATGACAGCTTCAGCATACTTCAGCTCATCCGATCCCTTGATGTCAGTGAAGTTAGGATAAGTATCATTGCCTTGGAACTCTGCAACCTTACGCGGCTTACCGTTTCTGAAAAGAATGAACTCCAGAGCGTGGAAGCCCAGAATGCTCTCATCCTTGATCTCCGCAGTCGGATTGCCGAAATAGGCGTGCAGTGCCGTGCGGTTGAGCGGCCAGGAGTCGATGTGCGGGTCGATGGAGAAGTCGGAAGCGGGTCCCATGAGGAATGCCTCACTCCTCTCCCACTGTTCGCGCGCCTTGAGGAAAGCAGCACAGGCGTCGTCTACATTCTTCTGGCTGATCTCCTTCTCGGAGAGTGTGCCCAGAGCAGCATGCAATGCTTCTACATCATCTCCCAGCTCCTTGTAGGTGGGGGAGATGACATTGTCCACATTGGCATTCAGAATGTTCTGCAGCTCTTTCTTCTGTTCGGCACTGAGCTGTGAAGATACGATTGCCTGGTTGGCCTCGGTCAAAGCAGTCGTCAGATCCGTACAGGCAGCCATGGCCTCATTGCCGAATTGCTTGTTGGTATAGTCTTCCTCGGAAATACCCGGATCGTCATTGCTGGAACATGCTGTAAAGCCTAAACTGAGTGTGCCTGCTACGGCAAACAGCAGGGCTGATTTTCTGATCATTTTCATTTGTAATACTGTTATTGATTAAATATGTGAGTTCGTACTGGGGAAAGGTCAGAGGAAGAAGCCGGCATAAGCGATACCGATGTTTATGCTCGGCTCGTTGTTGTACTGGCTTTTCAGTATGCGACAGCTGTAATCAGCCTTTACCACAATCTGCGGCAGCGGGTAATAGTTGATGCCGAAGCTGACATTCTTCTTTGCTGTATAATCATAGTTCTCGTTGTTCGTCTTGGAAGCATAAGGATTATACTGTTCAAAACGCCCGAAGACATATAATTTCTGATGGTCATCACGCAGCTTCTGAATCTGTGAGAAGACATCATAACCGGCTTCTATACCGTATGAAAAAGCATTCTTGCTGACACTTGGGGTATGGTGATATGGAGAGAGCTTGTTACGGCGGTTAGAGAAGTACTTCAGCTGGGCAGCATCGCCGAGATAACCATAGTCCGCCTGACCACGTACAATCCAGTTGTGTGCATTATAGGAGAAGTCGAACGAGCCGATCAGAACCGTCCCCTTGTACTTCTGGCTTGCCCCTGCAGCGTCATTGGGATAAGTGTTGCCGATGGAGTTGCCGCAGTAACCGCTGAGGCCAAGACGGAGACCTTTGACCGAATAGTTGTCGATACGCAAGGCAAGCGCATACTTGTTGGCCACGTCGAACTCCAGCGGAGACGACGCACCCTTATGAATCCAGTAGTCGTGGGTGAAATGGTCGGCGTTCAGACCAGCGAGAATCTGTGCCTCATAACGCCAGTCTTTCAGCTTTCCCCAGAAGCTGATACCCGTCTGATGCCAGGTGGAGGGCAGGATGGTGTTCTCTCCTTCGGGACGGTAGACCGTGAAGAAATTCAAAGGCTCATGGTGCGTATTGTTCAGGCCGACGGGCACGACGATGTGTCCGGCGCGGATGTTGAACTTTCCTCCCCAGAAAGACTTCTGGAGCCAGAACTGTTCCAGTTCCACTTCACCGCCTTTTTCTGTTTCCTGTTCCCATTCTCCTCCCTCTTCATTCTCTTTCTCGTACGAGACACCGGTTCCGGCGTGTTCAAATTCTATCTCCGTTCCCATTGTCCATCCCTTGCCGAAGTCGTAGCCAAGGTAGACAACCGCATGAGGAATATCGAACCTTCCGTGCGAAGGGTCATTCCTGTGCTCGTCGGCAAGCGTGTATCTGCTGACATGGTCGCTGTAGAAATTGCGTGAATAGGCCACTTCACCGTAGCCACCCACACTGAGTTTATTGCCTTTGGCATGATTCATTACAGAGTCAGAGGCATTTACCTGTGCCTGTGTACGAGTTGTACCTGCAAGCAGTGCCGCACCTAAAATAATTCCAAGTGTAAAATTATCCATCTCTAACTTAATATATTTTATATAATTTTACCTGCAAAGGTATAATATTATACGGTATTCGGCAATACCCAGTTTTGTTGATATTATTAGCCTTCCTTTTTGCCTTCTGTCTCTGTTTTCAGTCCTTTTTATCATTATATTTAGGTATCTTCGGAAGGCATTGAAGTATATATGCAGCTCTGAAAAGCAGGGCATACGCTAACACACAGTGGTCGGGACTGCCCGTCCCAAGGGTTGGGAACACCGTTCCAAGTACTTGGGAATTCTGTTCCCAAGCAGTCGGGAACAGTCGTACCAGACAGGGCGGTGTGACGCAATGGTGTGCCGCTTTGAGAATCAAGCAGACCAGCTTGAAACAAGAACATGAATCTATTTAAATAAAATCATTGTAATACAGCTTATTATTATATGACATAAAACAACATTATAAAACTTTCCCTGGCGTTCTCCCAGGGCACTCCCCGTCAGATGACAGCACTTCCTTACCTGCCTGCAAGTCACAGGTACATGAATATATCCCGGCCGGTTCCGATCGGCTGACACGGCTGGATAATCGCCATTCTGACAGCTGTCAAACACTTCCCGATACGGATAAGCCCCTCGAGTTGTCCTTCTCCTACCAACAAATAAGGATGAAAAATCAAATACCTAATAATAATTATTGTGTCATTGATTTTTTTTTTGTTATTTTGCATACTATATTGAAAAGAAGAACAAGATGAAGAATCAGAAGATGTATGAGCCTGAAGACAAGATGATCAATCTTATCAAGGATAATTACGACCTGCTGCAGAGTCTCGGCTGCTTCGGCATTAGTCTTGGCTTCGGAGACAAGACGGTACGCGAAGTCTGCGACGAGCAGAATGTAGATACTTATACATTCCTGTCGGTCGTCAATTTCACCATCAATGGATACAAAGGCTTTGACGACATGGACCGCCTCTCAATCCCGACACTTATGCAGTATCTGCAGGCAAGTCATACCTATTATCTTGATTTTGAGCTGCCCTCTATCCGCAAGGAGCTGACAGCCGCCCTGGACGAGACCGACAATCTGGCCCGCCTTATTCTCCGGCTCTTCGACGAGTATGCGCATGACATCCGTAACCACATGAAGTATGAAGAGAAAATGGTGTTCCCCTACGTTGAAGCGATGCTGAAAGGGGAGGCGAGCGATGCTTATGATATTGAAACCTACTCGAAACACCATAGTCAGACAGACCTCAAACTTCGGGAACTGAAGAGCATCATCATCAAGTATCTTCCCTCTGATGCCCATCACAATAACCGGCTGACGGCTACCCTATACGATATTTACAACTGTGAGGGATGGCTGACACTGCACGCCGAGGTGGAAGAGGAAATCTTCATTCCCGTCATCCGCCGGCTGGAACAGAAAACCCAGCAGAAAGACGTCAGCCTGAAGATAACGAACATGATTACGCAGAGTCCTGACTCCAACGAGGTACTGAGCGACCGGGAAAAGGATGTCATCGTGGCTGTAGCACAAGGAATGACAAACAAGGAAATAGCCGACCATCTCTGTATCTCGACCAACACAGTCATCACCCACCGGCGCAACATCGCACGCAAGCTGCAGATTCACTCCCCGGCCGGGCTGACCATCTATGCCATAGTCAACAATCTGGTAGACATAAGCAGTGTAAAACTGTGATGGGGGCCGTAAAACCACAGTGCCAGACTACGCTTCTGAATATTAATTTGTACCTTTACTGACAGGCATGGAAAATACAGAGATAAAGAAAGAACGCCCCAGGATGGCCATCGTCGATCCCAACACACTTGCCGTATTGGGCCTGAAACAGATATTGCAGAATGTCATGCCGATTATGACCGTTGAGACATTCTCTACGTTTCAGGATTTTGAAGATGCCCATCCGGAGTCCTTTTACCATTATTTCGTCGCACAGGTGATTGTACTGGAGAACAGACAGTTCTTCTCACAGTGCATCCACAAGACAATCGTTCTGACCATCACGAAGGATCCCAATGCACAGCTTTCGGGCTTTCACAGTTTCTGCATCAATGTACCGGAAGACGAACTGGTCAGGGCCATTCTGAAGATAGAGCAGTATGGGCACTCAGGCGGACGTAATCTTCCGGAGCTGCCGCAGGTGCTGAAGAACAAGATTCTGAGCAACCGGGAGATTGAAGTACTGTCGCTCATTGTCCAGGGAATGATCAACAAGGAGATAGCCGAAAAGCTGAACATCAGTCTGACGACCGTCATCACGCATCGCAAAAACATCATGTACAAACTCGGCATGAGAAGCGTGTCGGCATTGACGATTTACGCCGTCATGCACGGTTACATCGACATCAACAAGATATGAACCATCTTGAAAAACCTATATCGACACGTAAACGATATAGGCGTATGCTGAAAGGTCTACATGGAACTCTTGTTTTTACGGACATCATCAACTCCTTTGTACTGGAAACGCAGAGTTTACTCGGGAACAACAAGTCGTCAACGAAGTGTTTCTCCTGAACCTTAATCAAATTAACCTTAAAATTACTGATAGCCTGATTTCCACTGAAACAACCAATTAATTCTACCTGAGATAACTAAAACCTGAATCTATTTACTGCTGTCCTAAATGATTTTTTCTTTCCGTGGTACAAAGGTAGTCACAGGCTATGTTTCCGGACAAATAACAGCAGACAATTATCTCCCGTATAGGGAAATATTGATATATGTCAATTCCGTAACAGCGGGATATTCCGTTTCGTACACAAACTCTTCGGGACAATAGTCATGACTTTCCATTATATAGATGGATGATATTTCCATAAAGACAGACATTCCCACGGCAGGATAAAAGAAGGATAAATGAAAATAAAGGACAGGAACAGAGAAAATATCATCGGCCGGAAAGTCGGCTGTCACCCTCTGCTTCTTTTTATGATTTATGCGGTCCTTTCCTTTGCAGACTGAAATAAAAACCGTAATTTTGCAGGCATAAAAAAGAAGCCAATGCAAGCAATGATTTTTGCAGCCGGTCTCGGAACCCGCTTGAAACCACTTACTGACACAATGCCCAAGGCGTTGGTAAGGGTAGGGGATGCGCCGCTGCTTGAACATGTCATCAGAAGACTGACAGAGGCTGGATGCAGCCGCATGGTTGTGAATGTGCATCATTTTGCAGACCAGATAAAAAGCTACCTGAATACACACGATTATAGTGTGGAAATCCATGTGTCTGACGAATCAGAGCAGCTCCTTGATACCGGCGGCGGCATCAAGCGAGCTGCTTCGCTTTTTGACGGACACCGGCCGGTGCTGATCCATAATGTGGACATATTGAGCAATGTAGATCTGGCTGTCTTCTATCGACATGCCCTGGGGGAAAAGGCTGATGCACTGCTCCTGGTAAGCCGACGTGTCACCCAGCGTTACCTTGTCTTTGACAAGAACCTGCGGTTGGCAGGATGGACGAACACTGCTACCGGCGAAGTGAAATCGCCTCATGCAGACATCCGCCGGCTGCATTTCGTATCACCGTCAGAAGATGCGGCTTCATATCACCAGAACAACTGCTACCTCTATGCCTTCTCGGGTATTCACGTAGTGGCTCCCTCTGCCTTGCAGGCAATCGAGGCCGTAGGGAAAGACAAGTTCCCGATCATGGATTTCTATATCAGCAACTGCGCAAGGCTGGACATCCGTGGTGAACTGAAGAACGACCTTCATATTGTGGATGTAGGCAAACTCAACACTCTGCAGACAGCAGAAGACTTTATTGCAAATTCAGGTCGTCAGGTCTCCAGTCCGGAGGACTGATACGCCCTTTAAATATTATTATCATTCAATGCAACAGAAGATTATCATTTTGGACTTCGGCTCACAGACCACACAGCTCATCGGCCGCCGTGTACGTGAGCTTGACACCTTCTGCGAGATTCTTCCTTACAACAAGTTTCCCAAGGACGACCCGTCGGTGATCGGAGTGATTCTTTCCGGATCGCCTTATTCCGTCCACGACCCGGAGGCTTTCAAGACAGACCTCAGCCAGTTCATCGGCAGGATCCCGGTCCTCGGAATCTGTTATGGCGCCCAGTTCCTTTCTTATTCAAATGGAGGAAAGGTAGAACAGACCGGTACGCGTGAGTACGGTCGTGCCAATCTGGAGACAATCAGCCTTGACAACCGTCTCTTTGCAGGTTTCGAAAAGGGGTCTCAAGTCTGGATGAGTCATGGCGACACAATAACGGCCATCCCGGCAGATTACGAGGCCATCGCATCGACAGGAGATGTCAAGTATGCTGCATTCGCATCGAAGACGCAACCGGTATGGGCAGTGCAGTTCCACCCGGAAGTTTACCACACCCTGCAGGGGAAACAGCTGCTGAAGAACTTTGTAGTTGACATCTGCGGAAGCAGGCAGGAATGGAGTGCAGCCTCTTTCATCGAGAGCACTGTTCAGGAGATACGAGGACAGATCGGCAATGACCGTGTCATCCTCGGTCTTTCCGGCGGTGTCGACTCTTCCGTATGTGCGGTATTGCTCAACAAGGCAATCGGCAAGAACCTTTCCTGTATCTTCGTTGATCATGGCATGCTGCGCAAGAACGAATTTGCAAAGGTAATGAAGGCTTACAAGGGACTTGGACTGAACGTGACAGGCGTGGATGCTTCTGAAAAGTTCTTCAAGGATCTGGAAAGCGTGACTGACCCTGAACAGAAACGCAAGATCATCGGCCGGGACTTCGTCGAGGTATTCAATGCAGAGGCCAGGAAGATCACGGATGCCAAATGGCTGGCGCAGGGTACAATCTATCCTGACCGCATTGAAAGCCTGAGCATTACGGGTATGGTCATCAAGAGCCACCACAATGTCGGTGGACTTCCCGATGAGATGCGACTTCGGCTCTGCGAGCCTCTCCGCTGGCTCTTCAAGGATGAAGTCCGCCGGGTGGGCCATCAGCTGGAAATGCCCGAGCGTCTTATCAAACGCCATCCTTTCCCCGGACCTGGCCTTGCTGTCCGCATTCTGGGCGACATCACCCGTGAGAAGGTACGTATTCTTCAGGATGCCGACGACATTTATATTGAAAAGATGCACGACTACACGATGCCCGATGGAACAAGTCTTTACGACCATGTATGGCAGGCAGGAACCGTACTGCTTTCCACTATCCGCTCCGTAGGCGTCATGGGCGACGAACGAACCTATGAGCATCCTGTTGCCCTCCGTGCCGTCACCTCAATGGATGCCATGACGGCCGACTGGGCACATCTTCCTTACGACTTCATGGCTGATGTCTCCAACGAGATTATCCGCAAGGTAAAAGGCGTCAACCGCGTATGTTATGACATCTCCTCCAAACCGCCCTCGACAATCGAGTGGGAATAAGATAAGGTCGCGGCAGAAGAACAGGAGGAAGCGTTAAAACACGAATGCCTTTTTGAAAGTCTTACAGCCTAAAACGGCACAATAAGAAAGGTCCGTTTCAAAACTCCTTTGTGAGTAGAGAAACGGGCTTTTCCTTTTGGGGAAATCTCATCTTACAGATTGAAAGTTGTCAAGTCGTTGGTTTGTATTTTGAAACACTCTCGACTTACATAGTTGAGGCTGGCTGAACATATACTGAGCTTGTATGTGTGTTACAACGGTTATTCAGACGTGTACAATTCTCCTGAGATTATTTATTCGCCACCGCTACACCCGCAAGTATCAACGCACTTCCGACATACGCAATGGCAGTCATGGGCTCGCTGAGAAAGACAGCGCTTGCAACAACGGTGGTGACAGGATTGAGGTACAGATAGTTCGAAGAGGTCATGGCACCGATTTTTCCAATGACCAATGTCCACAGGACAAAGCAGAGGAAAGAGGCAACAAGCCCGAGGAAGAGCAGGTTCAAGACAACCTTCGGCATCAGCAGCATGGATGGGGCGGCGGTCCACGGATCGAAGAAGAATGCCGGTAATACCGTCACAAGCCCGTAAAAGAAAATCTTACGTGTAATGAAAACTGCAGAATAAGCGTGTGAAACCTTCCTCATCAGCAGAGAATAGACAGCCCAGCATACCGATGCCAGCAGAGCCAGCAGATCGCCCCATGGATTCAGGTGCAAGACAAGGCTGCCATTGAAGATGACGATTGCCACGCCCGCCAGTGCAACCAGCGAACCGATTATCAGTGGCCAGCGTGCCTTGATGCTTCTTACGAAGGCAATGCCAAGTATCACAGTCATCAAGGGAGCCGTGCAGACTATGAAACTGACGTTGTTGACATAGGTAAGCCCTACAGCATAGTTTTCAGCGAGAAAGAAGACGGAGCCTCCCGTGACACCCAACAGCAGCATAATCAGCTCATCATGCCATGTCCGGGAAAAAAGCCGGCGTGGAGAGATGAACCATATACAGATATAGGCGATTAGAAACCGGAGAAAGAAAATCTCCAATGGGGTCAGTCCGCTGTTGTAAAGGACTTTCGTATTGACAAAGGTCGTTCCCCATACGCCGACGATGACGGCAGCGAGGAGATGCCACAGGATGATGTTATTCTTTATGACTGGCATATTTCCGAAGAGGATTAGGTGAGGTTTTCCCTTTGGTGATAAGAATCAGTACAGAGGCGATGATGAGCACGAAACCGATGACGATAGCGGTAGTGAGCGGTTCGCCCATGAGCGTGATGCCGATGGCCATTGCTGTAAGGGGCTCGAAAGCACCAAGGATTGCCACGCTGGCAGAGTCGATCAGTGTAAGCGACCGCACAAGAGTGACATTGCTGACCGTAGTCGGAACCAGCCCGAGAAGTATGAGCGAAAGAAATGATGCCCCATCAGGAATACGCTGTACACCGCCTGCCGTGAACGAGGCATACAGGACAAGCAGGAGCATTGCCATGAAAAAAATATAGAAATTCAGCTTGAGTGCCGGGAGTTTTCGGATGCGCATATGGGGAAAAATGACCATATAGATGGCATAAAGCAGCCCAGAAGACATGGCGAGGACTATCCCCCATACCGACTTGATGCCATCCGTCTGACCGATACCCCCGAGAAAGAACACACCGGCAATTGCCAGAAAGACCGCCAGAGTTATACGCAACGTTATCTTCTCATGGAAGAACAGAATGAGCAGTATCTCCGTCCATACAGGATAGGAGAACAGCAACGTCGTAGCGACACCGCCTGGCATATACTCATAGCTGCTGAAGAGACATACCGCCGATACGGCATACAGGAGGGAAAGAAACATGATGCGCAGACCGTCTCCCCACCGGATGTGCAGGGTCTGCCTACGCCAGAGCAGGACTGCCATCATCGAGAGACAGCCGAATGCAAAACGGTAAATCAGTACAGACGGCAGCGACATACCCGCTTCCATAACCGGGATGGAGAAAAGGGGAATCGTTCCGAATGTGATGGCTGAAAGGCTGGCATAGCCATAGCCCTTTATGGTAGATGAATGGTCCACAACTTATTAATGTCTGGTAAACTGTAAACGGGTGCAAAATTACGCATTTTTCTGTAATTCCAGTATCGGTACTTGAATAAAATATCATGTGCAGACTGCAAACATTATTGCTGGATATTGCTGTACAACTGCTTTCTGATGCCGACCTTCCTCGTTCATCCTGTCTTACGCAGACAAGAACTGCTCTTACAGCATACTGATTACCAGATAATTACAGACGGTGTAAAAAGGAGTCTAATTGCAATGCTATTAAACACTAATTGAAATCTGACAAGTGCTTAGTTGAAAGCTAATCAGTGCTTGATTGAGGTCTTATCAGGCTCCTTTGTAAAACGGTATTATACCTAACTGAACATCTGATGGTTGTAAACATACAATTTATCCTCTCTGCCTTCTGTGCTTAATATGTCAGACAATTTTCATGCAAAGATATTTCGAGGCCGGAAAAACAAGGAACCACACACTGGTTATCGCCTGCTTTTCCGTTTTTGTATCCCATCTTCTCGTGTTGAGCTGATAGTCCCGGTCATCTATAAGGAGAATATGAAAGTCTGTATGTCAGATTTGCATGTCTTCGCTTTTTGTTTCTTGTACAAATTTTTTTTTCTTGTACAAACACAGCCGTAAGCCTGTCGGCAAAGGATTTATTTCTGTTTTTTTCCCCAATCAGCTTTTAATCGGGATATTTTATCTAAATTTGCATAAAATAAGCTGCACTCGACAAACAGAGAGCAAGCTCTCTTTTGTCCTCGTTTGCATTATTTTTGCATAAAATAAGCTGCACTCGACAGATTGAAATTAAAATTTCCTCTGCCCTCGTTTGCAGTAATTGCATAATACTTAAAGGCAAGATAAAGATGAAGAAGTATGTCCTCGATTTGAAGGTATCTTCTGCGGAACGTATCAATGCAAGGAATGTCCTTATTAAGCTGACAGACGACAAGCCCCTTCCAGAGATGCTTCCCGGTCAATTCGTAGAGGTGAGAGTGGACGGCTCGCCTTCTACCTTTCTTCGCCGTCCGATTTCCATTAATTTCGTTGATCGTGACCGTAATGAGTTGTGGCTGCTTGTTGCAACCGTAGGAGAAGGTACGCGCACGCTCGCACGCCTGCACGAGGGAGATATGTTGAATTGTGTACTTCCTTTGGGCAATACATTTACGCCTTTGTCTCATCCTGCAGAGCGTATTCTGCTTGTTGGAGGTGGTGTCGGCGTTGCCCCATTGCTCTATTTCGGTAAGCAGATCAAGGAGGCTGGTGGAAGTCCCGTCTTTTTGTTAGGTGCCCGCACGGCAGCCGATTTGGCAGAGGTTCCGCTTTTCGAGAAGTGTGGAAAGGTTTGCATAACTACGGAGGATGGCTCTGCGGGGGAGAAAGGCTTTGTGACGAATCATTCAGTCCTTTCAACCGGACCTTTTGACCGTATCTCCACCTGTGGTCCTAAGCCAATGATGATCGCTGTGGCACGTTACGCCCATCAGAAGTCTATTCCTTGTGAAGCATCCTTAGAGAATATGATGGCATGCGGCGTTGGTGCTTGCCTTTGTTGTGTAGAGAAAACCACAGAAGGTAATCTCTGTGTCTGTAAAGAAGGACCAGTCTTCGATACCCGACGGTTGTTGTGGGGGGAGTAAGGTGGATGGGACAGTTAGGATTATTGGCTTTATCGGATCCGGTCAGTTGGGTCAGTTCAATTAGCCTGACAGGGCTAATAAGGATGATTCTACACAAGCAAGAACTTTATGTGGAGGCAATAATCCTTATGAGTTAAGGTGTAATTATGTAAAAAAGATAATTATAGTATGGCTGATTTAAATGTAAAGATAAATAACTTACATCTCAAGAACCCTGTAATGACAGCCAGCGGCACGTTTGGTTATGGATTGGAGTTTGCTGATTTCTTACCATTGGAAGAGATTGGAGGCATCATTGTCAAAGGAACGACGCTGAAACCACGTGAAGGGAATGACTATCCACGTATGGTGGAGACGCCTCAGGGAATGCTTAATTGTGTGGGGTTACAGAACAAGGGAGTGGATTATTTCATCGAGCACATCTATCCTGAGATAAAGGATATTGATACTAATATGATAGTCAACGTGAGCGGAGATTCCCCCGAATCGTATGCTGAGACGGCTGAGAGGCTTGATGCCCTGGACAGTATTCCTGCCATTGAGGTCAACATCTCTTGTCCTAACGTGAAAGAAGGCGGTATGTCGTTCGGTGTTACCTGTTCCGGTGCAGCTTCTATAGTGAAGGCTGTTCGCCAACATTACCATAAGACAATAATTGTGAAGCTCTCTCCCAATGTCACGGATATTGCCAGTATAGCACGTGCCTGCGAGGATGAAGGTGCCGACTCAGTATCGCTAATTAATACACTGATGGGAATGGCGATTGACATTGAGCACCGCCGCCCGAAGCTGAGTATCCGTACGGGGGGGCTGAGTGGTCCTGCTGTAAAGCCCGTAGCAATCCGTATGGTCAATGATGTTGCAAAGGCTGTGAAGATACCTGTCATCGGTCTGGGCGGTATTTCCACAGCCGAGGATGCCATCGAGTTTCTTATGGCAGGAGCTACCGCTATCCAGATAGGAACTGCAAACTTCATTGATCCGCAGGTGACGATTAAAGTGCGTGACGGTATCAACGACTGGCTCGACCGTCATGGCTGCCACTCGATCACAGAGGTAATCGGTTGTGTCTGATAATGTCTAAGGAAGATTGACGATGAAGAAAATGTTGTTGGTAGTCGATCCGCAGATCGACTTTATCAGTGGTTCACTCCCAGTAAAAGGCGCTGCCGAGGCGATGGATGCACTGGCAGCGTATGTAAAGGCGCATGGTGATGAATATGCAGTGAAGATAGTCACTTCAGACTGGCACCCCTACCACCACTGTTCTTTTGCCGATGAGGGTGGGCAATGGCCGCGCCACTGTGTGCAGCATTCTGCAGGTGCGGCTATATGGGAGCCGCTGTTGGTGACCCTCAATGAGTCGAAAGGAGGTTTTACCTTGTTATATAAAGGCGACAGTATCCAGAGGGATGAGTATTCCATCATGCAGAATGAGGTGTCTGCAGACGTAATAAACCGGCTGATCCGTGCCTTGGGGATAGAACAGATTGATGTCTGCGGTCTGGCGGGGGACATCTGTGTACTGAACACCGCAGAAGACCTGAAGCGTAGGGGCGAAAATACACGTCTGAACATCCTTGAGGCCTATGCTCCGTCGCTTGACGGCGGGTCGACGCTGAAGACATTTATAAAGACCTTGGACTGAACCGTCCGGAAACAGTGGGCATCTCCGCTTTGTTGCGCAGGAAAGAATCTGCCAGGTGATGTTCTTGCGGTACCTTCAATATGAAGAGGGAATGCTGGAATAAGATGGATTTCAGAGTCTGTCCCATAGGAGAAAACAGTCGGGTGACCTGGCCAGTCACCCGACTGTTTTTTCCCCCCGACAGTAATATGCCTGAAGTGTCAGGGGTCATGACGGCAGTATGCCTGTATGTATTGTTCCGCTTCTGTCTAAAGTCTGTTTGTCCTGCTTATCAGCAGTGCGTCAAGTATCGTCATGGCAGCCATAGCCTCAACGATGGGCACTGCACGGGGCAGGACACAGGGATCGTGACGGCCACATACGGTCATTGTGACGGGATGCCCCTCTTTGTCTACAGTCTGCTGTTCCATAAGCAGAGTCGCGACAGGCTTGAAGGCCACACGGAAGTAAATGTCTTCTCCGTTGCTGATACCGCCTTGTATGCCGCCGCTGTGATTACTCTGGAGTCTGAGATCTGGAGTTTGAGGTTTGAGGTTTGAGGTTTGAGGTTTGTCTTTGGCAGGCAAGAAGATGTCGTTCTGCTGACTCCCGCGCCATGATGAGCCGGCAAATCCCTCGCCGTATTCAAATCCCTTTACGGCGTTGATGCTGAGCATGGCGGCACCCAGCAGTGCGTGCAGCTTCCCGAATTCCGGCTCGCCCAGGCCTGCAGGACAGCCTTTGACGACACAGGTGATGACCCCGCCGATGGTATCACCATCCTGCTTTACCTGTGCTATGAGCGTTTCCATTTCCTTGGCTTTCTCCGGGTCAGGGCATCGGACAGGGTTTGATTCGATGAGACCGAAGTCGTATTGGTGGTAGTCTCCGCCGATCCGTATATCGCCGACTTGAGATGTATAGGCCGTGATACTGATACCCAGCTGCCGCAGTACGAGTTTTGCCAGTGCGCCTGCCACTACTCGGGACAGTGTGATGCGTGCCGATGCACGTCCGCCCCCACGATGATCACGGATGCCATATTTGCTGTAATAGGTATAGTCGGCATGTGACGGACGGAAGAGGTTGCGGAGGTTGTCGTAGTCCTTTGAATGCTGGTTTGTGTTGCGGACAAGGAATCCGATCGGTGCGCCAGTGGATTTCCTCTCGAACACACCGCTCAGCAGTTCCACCCGGTCGGCTTCCTTGCGGTCTGTCGTGATACGGCTCTGCCCCGGCCGGCGACGTTCAAGTTCATACTGGATGAAATCTGTGTCAATGGGGATGCCGGCCGGCATCCCGTCGACTATACCACCCACAGCTGCGCCATGGCTCTCGCCGAAGGTGGTCAGAGTAAAGAGTTTTCCAAATGTGTTCATAAGAATAGACAATGGTGGACTTTAGTGGCAGCCGCAATTGCCGCCGCAGCTGCCTTCGCCGCAGCTGTTGCTTCCTCCTCCGCAGTTACAGTCTCCTCCGCAGTCTCCTCCACAGCCGCAGTGGTGCCGGCTCATCCGTTCGAAGAAGTCCTTGACTTCCGCTTCGTCTGCCACACGGTTTTCGATGACGTGCCCACGGAACTGAAGGTCCTTTCCAGCAAGAGGATGATTGAGATCAACGGTCACCTTTTCGGCTGACACCTCCAGCACCTTTCCCAGGAAACGCTGTCCCTGTTCATTCTGCAGTGGAACGATGGCATCCTTGTATATATTCTCCGAGTCGAACACGCCATCATGAGAAAACGTCTCCTTGTCGAGTGCCAGTACGCTTTTGGCATCGTGCTCACCGTAAGCCTGCTCCTTGGGGAGGGAGAACTCGAAGTCGGTGTTCTTTCCGTATCTAACGATTTCCTGCTCGAAAGCCGGCAACGCCATCTCGCAGGCAGTATAAAACTGCATGGGTTTCTGTTCCTCTGTCTTCTCGATAAAATGTTCCTGACCGTTCTCTACACTGTATAGCTCGTAGCTGACTACGATGAGTCGGTGTGTACTGTTCTCCATTATTTTCTTTTTGATGTATAAAAACTTGTTTTCTGCAAAGGTAAGGATTTAAAATGAGAAAAGGGGGTGTACTGATTGTTTTTTCGTTTTCCGGTTCTTCTGCATACGTTCTGTAAGAACAGACGGATGTTGAACCGGATGTCTGCCGCTGATTTAAATCAAACGTCTTGACGTGTGTCAAAAATACAAGAGGAAACGGACAAAAAGTGACGGGTGACCATGTCATTTCCGAATTACGCTGTAACTTTGCAATCGAAACAAAGATAAAAGTTACAATTAAGTAGGATAACAACGGGTTCCCTTCGGGCAGCTCATAATGATCAAGAAAGGAAAATGATTATGAAGAAGATTGTATTGACAGTGGTAGCGGTGATGAGTATGACAATGGCTTTCGCAGCTGGTGAGAACGACAACAACACTGCAAACGCCAACGCATATAAGTTCAATGTAAGTACATACGCTCTGAGCCGTGCTCTGAATCTGAACCAGGATCAGATTGACGTAGTCGAGGACATCAACCGTACTTTTGCTGCCGAGATGATGAATGCCTCTGTTGCAGACAGCTCTGAACGTGAGGCAAAGGTGAACGATGCCATCAAGAAGGATCTTTCCTATATGCACTATATTCTGAACAACCGTCAGTATCGTGAGTACGTAAAGCTCCTCAATGTCACACTGAACAACCGCGGGCTGAACAAGTAAGCAGCCTGTCTCGTGCTTCCATAAGGAAGTCCATACGAAATATACAAAGGTCATAGGTCGGGAAAGCGGCTTGTGGCCTTTTTTCGTGTATCCGCCTGCTCAATGCGGTTACAGAGAGTCATCTGTTCCCGACTGGCTGGAACCTCTGTTCCCAACGGCTGGTACTCCTGTTCCCAATGCCTGGTACTGACTTTTCCCGATTTGATCGGACATTTCTTCCTATATTAGCCGAATCGGCAGACACCTCCTTTATAAGTCTGTGGGATTGTCTTGCACAGGCGGAATATCCAGACTGGAATGATGGAACGGTCCGGCTTCTGCCTATGGGGTACATTTTGAAGTCGGATTCTGTGCGGGAGAAATTACTTTTCTTGCAAGATTCGTTTATTTTTCGTTCCTTTGCATCTGAAGGCGGACAGAAAGTCCCTCCTTTTCGTATCAGGCTCAATAGACAAAAGCAAATGAAACGTTTTCTGTATATTCTCTTTTGGGTGTTCCTGCCAGTCAGTCTCAGTGCCCAGCGCCCCCGCTACGAGAAAATGTCGCCCTTTGTGCGTGAGGCAATGACCTCTGCACTCACCGCACGACAGCTTACCCGTGGAGAGAGTGACGACAGGCTGCTGACGGCTTTCGTGCGCATAGACGGAAATGCGGCGGAAATATTGCACCGGCATGGCTGTAAGGAACTGGCCCGGATGGAGAACATCAGCATTGCCGCCATACCTCTGAGAGAACTCGGGAGACTGTCCTGCTGCCGGCAGGTAAGCAGGATTGAGACAGGAAGACGGTGCAGCGTACAGATGGATACGACACGTGTGGTTGTCAATGCAGAGCCTGTCCATGCCGGGGACGGACTGCCGGCAGCTTATACAGGACACGGTGTCGTCGTAGGCGTGCAGGACATTGGTTTCGACCTGACGCATCCCACCTTCTATTCTACGGACATGAGCCGGTATCGCATCAAGGCAATGTGGGACCAGCTGTCACGCGACACACTGGGTTCAAGCCTTTACGTCGGGCGAGATTACGTCGGGCAGGAGGCCTTGCTCGGAATCGGCCATGCCGTTGACGGTGAGACGCAGACACACGGCACGCATACGGCGGGAATAGCGGCAGGCAGCGGAGCAGAGGGAAACGGGGTGGTTTCGCCTTATCGTGGTATGGCCTGCGATGCTGACCTGGTATTGGTCGACAATGCGGCGGACAATGCCTCGCTGATTGATCCGAAGGACTATTATAAGTACACCTACGCCACGGATGCGCTCGGCTTCAAGTACATCTTCGATTATGCCGACCGCCATCACCAGCCCTGTGTCATCAACTTCAGTGAGGGCAGCCACCAAGACTTCCATGGCGACGACCAGCTGTATTACCAGCTGCTCTCCGCCATGACAGGGCCGGGACACATTATCGTCTCGTCGGCGGGGAATGACGGTGCGAAGAACACCTACATACATAAACCGGCAGGACAGGAGCGTGCCGGGGCGTTTGTCAAGGGCAACCCGAACAGGGTCGGCTGCACGGCAAAATCCGGAAAACCTTTTGCATTCCGGCTGACCTTATATAATAAGGCGGACACCCCTGTGGTGCTGGAGGTCTCTACGGCGAATGTCTGTGCGGCCCGCGACTCGCTTTTTGCCGACTCGGCGATGATAGACGGGAAGAAGTATGTGTGGCGTGTGCAGGCGTATCCCAACTGTTACGATTCCGTTGAGATTGCCTATGACTTTCTGCTGGGTTGTGATTCCGGTGTGGGTAACAGTCCCTATGTCTCCCTTCAGGTGATGGGCAGGGATGCCGATGTGGAACTTTACCGGATGTCGGGGTATCTGTTCCCTCACACGCTCGACCCGGGACTTGATGCGGGAGACTGCAGCCGCACGGTCTTTTCGCCGGCCAGTTCGCCCGACGTAATCTGTGTCGGTGCGACTGGTTACCGCACCAGTTTCGTCAATTATCTCGGCGAACGGAAGGTATATGATAATGGTCAACACGGTGTGCGGACACCCTTCTCCGCCATGGGCCCCACGCTGGACGGCCGCACGAAGCCCGATGTCATGGCACCGGGACAGAACATCATCTCTTCTTACAGCACTTTCTTCATCAGCAATCCGAAGAACATAAACGGCCCTGTGCAGAGCGACGTGCGCCACTTCGATTACAACGGACGCACCTACGCATGGAATGCCGATGCCGGTACGTCTATGGCGGCGCCGGTCGTGACGGGTGCCATCGCACTGTGGCTGCAGGCCGATCCCCGGCTGACACCTGCCGACTGTCTGGACATCTTCTCGAAGACCTGCACGCATTATGACACGTCGCTTGCTTATCCCAACAACCTCTATGGATATGGACAGATTGATGTTGAGGCCGGTTTGCGCGAAGTGCTGCGTAGAAAGGCAGCGGGCATCAGGGAGGTTGACGGTCATGGAAAAAACAGGCTGACAGACGCACGCATTTATCTTCTGGATGGCCGGTGCGCAGGCACTTCTCAGGAGGGACTCCCCAGAGGAATATACATAAGGAACGGCAGGAAGTTCGTAAAACGGTGATTTCCGCTCCCTAAAAGTAGGTATTTTTCATAAACCATCATTTTTAGGTATTGCAGGTAATGTTTTTTCATCGTATCTTTGCAGACGTAAAAATAAACAAACAAGAATATTAAATCAGTAACAGAAATATGAAGAAGACAATTGTTGTTTACGGTTCATCAACCGGTACATGTGAAAGCATTGCAAACACCATCGCCGAGAAGCTCGGCGTTGAGGCCATTAACGTTGCAGACTTCTCGGCAGATACCATCGCAGAGAATGACAACCTGATTCTCGGTACTTCCACATGGGGTGCCGGCGAGCTGCAGGACGACTGGTATGATGGTGTCAACGTACTGAAAGGTGCTGACCTCTCCGGCAAGACCGTAGCGATTTTCGGTTGTGGCGACGCTGAAAGCTATTCTGACACATTCTGCGGCGGCATGAAGGAACTCTATGACGCTGCACAGGGAGCGAACATTCTCCCAGGGGTGTCAACTGACGGTTATACCTTCGACGACAGCGAGGCTGTTGTAGACGGCAAGTTCGTCGGTCTTGCCTTGGATGATGTAAACGAGGGCGACCAGACAGAAGCACGCATCGACGCATGGCTGGAAGAAATCAAGCCGGCACTGTAAGACGATCGGACTGCTTGCATTATAACTTCTTCTTACAGTAGGGGGATGACGATGATGACAGATATGATGACCGCCGACATGAAGGTGCTGATGAATCACATCTACGAGTACCAGAAGGGAGTCAGACAGATGGTTCTGTACACTTGCAACAAGAAGTACGAATCATTCGCTACGCTCCGGCTCGAACATCAGAACATCCCTTACCTTATCCAGCCGGTGGGGCACGACCGCATGAATCTCTTCTTCGGTCGCAAGGAATGTCTTGATGCCATCCGGCTGATGGTGACGAAACCTCTCAACCAGCTCTCGCCGGAGGAGGACTTCATCCTCGGTGCGATGCTGGGTTATGATATACGTGTGCAGTGCGAGCGGTACTGCGAGCGCAAGTGTCGTACTTGCAAGTGTGCGACATAAGCCATAATTATTAAATGATAATCTTGTTCGCGAAATAAATTATTTCATAATGTTTTTGTATTATAAATGGGCTTGTTGTGAAACAAGCCCTTTTAGCGTTTAAGACTTTCCTCCATAAAAAAGCACCAAATGGTTGCTCACTTGGTACCATATACAAAAAGAAAAATGAAAAAGCACCAAATGAGTACTCATTCAGTGCTTGTTCTTTTATGGATGAAAGGAGAATTAATCCCGTCTGAATATATCTCTTGTATATACTTTCTCTTTCACATCGTCAAGACATTTATCGTAGCGGTTGGCGATGATGGCATGGCAACGCTGCTTGAAGGCGGGAAGGTCGTTGACGACAAGGCTGCCGAAGAAAGTGGCACCGTCTTCCAGTGTCGGCTCATAGATGATGACCTGTGCTCCCTTGGCCTTGATACGCTTCATCACTCCTTGAATAGAACTCTGGCGGAAGTTGTCACTGTTCGACTTCATTGTCAGGCGGTAGACTCCTATGATACATTCCTTTTCCTCGTCGGGGTTATAGTCGCCGCGGTCGTAATAATCATAATAACCGGCTGTGTGCAGCACCTGGTCGGCAATGAAATCCTTGCGTGTGCGGTTGCTTTCCACAATCGCCTGAATAAGATTCTCGGGGACATCCGCATAATTGGCAAGCAGCTGCTTCGTATCTTTCGGCAGGCAATATCCGCCATAGCCAAATGATGGGTTGTTATAGAAAGATCCGATACGTGGATCAAGGCAGACACCTTGGATGATATTCGAAGTGTCAAGTCCTTTCACTTCGGCGTATGTATCCAGTTCGTTGAAGTAACTTACACGCAAGGCCAGGTAGGTATTAGCAAAGAGCTTTACAGCTTCTGCTTCGGTAAGTCCCATGAAGAGGGTAGGGATGTCCTGTCTGATGGCCCCTTCTTGTAGCAATCGGGCAAAGAGATGCGCCGCACGGTCGAGTCGCTCGTCACCGTCCGGACGGCCGACGATGATACGGCTGGGGTAAAGGTTGTCGTAGAGTGCTTTGCTCTCACGCAAAAACTCTGGTGCAAAGAGGATGTTGTCGCATTTATATTTAGCCCGGATGTTCTCCGTATAGCCTACAGGGATTGTCGACTTGATCACCATGACAGCATCTGGATTCACCTTCATTACCACCTCAATGACCTCCTCGACATGACGTGTGTCAAAGTAGTTCTTTACCGGGTCATAGTTCGTCGGTGTGGCAATGACGACGAAGTCGGCATTCCTGTAGGCCGCCTCAGCGTCCAATGTCGCCATGAGGTTCAGTTCCTTTTCGGCCAGATACTGTTCGATATAGTCGTCTTGGATTGGGGAACGGCGGTTGTTGATCAGATCGACCTTTTCCTTTATCACGTCAACAGCCACCACCCGATGGTGCTGGCTTAATAACGTGGCAATGCTGAGACCGACATAGCCGGTCCCTGCGACAGCGATTTTCAAGTCTTTGATATCCTTATCCATTGTTCTTGTTCAGATTATCTGCAAAGATACGTTTTTTCTCTGAAAGGTATAACAGATGCGGATAAAAACTTCTCTCCTTCATTATAAAGGCGGACAGGGTCTGAGGCCTAAACCAGATGGTAAGTTTCTTCAAATGGACGACGGTAACGTTCGCCCCAGACACCGTCCGGCATACGGACACCACAGGTAATGACCATGTTGATTTCCGTATCATAAGGCAGATGCAGAGCCTTTTTCACTAGCCGGCTGTCAAACCCTTCAAGCGGACACGTATCATATCCGGCCTCACTCATTGCCAGCATGAAAGTCTGGGCAGCCAGGGCACAGCTCTTGTGTACGCTGACACGTATGTCTCCTTCGCTTACCTGGCGCATTATGGGACGGAACAGACCTATGCACTGCGCCAGGGCTTTGCGGAAAAGTCCCAGCAGACCGAAGAAGCGCGAATAGACAAAAGGAATCAGCTTCGTATAATACAGTTCCTGCTTCCTGATGCGTTTCCCCTGCTTTCCGGCCGGACTGTTGCTTCTGACATTGTCCTTCTCAAATGCAAGTACCGCCTGTGCGTGCTGCCTGTATTGGTCCTGTCGGGTGACAAATACGACAATCTGCTGTGCCGAACGTGCTGTCAGCTGGTCCAGACAGGCATGAGACAATTTCTCCAATACATTCTTGTCCGTGACATGATAAGCTTCCCAAAGCTGCATATTAGAACTTGTCGGAGCTAAGGTGGCCTGTTCTATACACCTCTTTACAACCGCATTGTCGAGCGGTTTGTCCGGGTCGAAATGCCTGACAGCTCTTCTGTGGTTTAAGATTTCCTGTAAACTCATAATTTTTCAATAAACTTTAATCCGTATAAGTCTTTTTTTAAGAGCCGCAAAGTGTATGCCAATTTTAAACATTAATTTATTTAGAGAACTTATCTACATACGGGATCTTTATCGGTACATTATGTCTAATGAATAAGGGGGATAGGGGAATAAGAAGGATGTGGAAGAAAAAATCCCAGGTAACGCTTCTGTTGCCTGGGATTCGTTATAAAGGATAGGACTTGTCTTTCTGAGTTTATCCGCAATGGAAATACTGGCGGACGAGCTGCTCCATCATCATCTCCTTGCCTTCGATTTCCTGACGCAGTGTGCGGTCGTTGAAGGAACGGAGCTGCTTGATGATGCCATCAATCATGGCCGGAGAGAAAACATCGTACTCCTCGTAGACCTTGCGCTGACGCTCCAGACAGTCGGCTGACGCAGCACAGCTGTCAGGCAGCTGGGCCAGCGTGGCATAACGCTCGGCATTCTTCGGGTCGTGGATGTCGCCATCAGCAAAGGTACGCTCGGCTTCAGCCTCTGCATTCGCCATCTCGAAGCCATGGCGGCAGGCAACACAAAGACCCGCCAGCAGCTGGTAGATGTCAGCCGAAGCATCCGGCGACCGCATCTCTACGGTCTGCTTGCCTGAGTAGTCGCGTGCTGTGAGCGGTTCCATCTCATTTGCCTTGTGGCACATATCCTCGCCGGAAGTCCAGCCCAATGGCACACGCACCAGTACCGAACGGTTGCTCATGCCCCAGCAGACATTCGTCGGAGCCTCCTGGTGTGGAACGAGACGGAAGTAAGAGGTCGGATTCTTGTTGCCGAAAGCCGTGATGCTCTCTGCCAGATCCATCATACCGGCGATGGCACGGCGAGCATCAACAGACAGTTTTCCATGGTCGAGCATCATGTTCTTTCCGTCCTTCATGATACGCATATGGATGTGCATACCCGATCCGGCTTTACCTACGGTAATCTTCGGTGCGAAAGTAACATCAAGTCCCTCTTCATAGCCCAAGCTGCGGATAATCCATTTGGCAAGGAGCAGCTGCTCTGCACACTCGTTAGCGGGGACAGGCAAGAATTCAATCTCATTCTGCTCGTAGCAGCGGCCGTTCTCGACGAAATTACCCACCTCGGAGTGTCCGTACTTGATCTTTCCGCCGCACTCGGCAATCAGCTGCATGGCACGCATACGGAAGTCATTGCTTTTAGCAAAGGGAGAACTCTCGTGGTAGCCGTGCTGGTCGTCGGCAGGGAAAACACCCTCATCGTCGCGGATAACATAGTATTCCAGTTCGCCCATGGCATGGAATTCCATACCTGTCACCTTCCTGAAGGCAGCCATGGCCTTGTGAAGCGTATATTCCGGGGAAGATGCCAGCGGATTGCCGTCACGGTCGAAGAACGAACAGAGCATACAGAGCGTAGGAATCTCCGAGAACGGATCAACGAATGCCGTCGAGAAACGCGGCATGACATAAAGGTCGCTGCTGGCTGCGGCGATGAAGCTGAAGAGGGAAGACCCGTCGACGCGTTCACCGTTGGTAAGGATGGTCTCCAGATATTCCGGTGTGTGCAGCATGAAGTTCAAGGTCTTCAGCCGTCCGTCACCGGCAGGATACATGAAGTTGACCATCCGGATGTTCAGGTCGCTGACAACCTGTTTGATGTCCTCCTTCGTAAACTTGTGTGCGTCTTTGCCCAAGTGTGCTTCCAGTCTGTTGGCTGAATGCTTGAAAAGGTTATTTTCCATTGTTATAGGTTTTTAGAAATTAGTATTCGATTCTGTGGGCAAAAATACACATTAATTTTATCATTCGCAATTATTTTGCGTACTATTTTTCATACTTTTCCTTTCGTCCGCTTCTCTGCTTCTGACTTTTTGTATGACATTTAATCTTTTCCAGGGCTTAATGTTAGATATTTCTTTGTACTTTTGCATTGCCGAACCTATTGAAGATGATTTCTTATGACAAACGAAAGTAGAATAATCTTGGCTGACAAACGTACCATCCGCAAAGCTGTGATGGACGACCTCCCGCTCGTGATGAAACTTATTCAGCAGGGAAGAGAGAAGATGATTGCTTCGGGCAACCCCAATCAGTGGTCGGCTGCACACCCGTCGAGAAAGAAGATAACGCAGGATATAGTGCAAGGATACTCCTATCTGCTTTGTGAAGACGGTCTCCCTGTCGCCACGTTTGCTTTTCTTCCTGGCCCCGATCCTACCTATTCTCATATAGAGGGTGGCAGCTGGATCGACGACCGTCCCTATCATGTCATCCATCGTGTGGCTTCCGCTGATGGCGTCCACGGTGTCATGGCAGATATCATCGGCTATTGTTCGTCTTTTGCATCCTCCATCCGTATTGATACCCATGCCGACAACCGCTCCATGCGGGCGGCCTTGCCCCGTTTAGGATTCGTTTACTGCGGCGTAATCTATTTGGAGAATGGAGACCCCCGTCAGGCTTATCAGCTGTCAGTATAGCTGTCTGAAGTCCCGGACAAAATCTACAGTCAGACTACAACTGTCCTATCCTGATACGCATGATGTTCTAACAGTGGGTAAGAAGCTACTGTATTCCCAAATGCCTTGGCTGGACTTTGAAGGAGGTGTACTTCTGAAAACATAAATTCTGTGAGAAAAGTTTGGCTGTGAGAAATAAAAGTAATATATTTGCAGGAGAATACAAACGAAAATGAAGATTATGAGCAAGTCTTATGCGTCTTTCCATTACTTTTACTTTGCAAATGATTGCAAAGCGGGAAGTTGCATGTAGATTTCAACTTATGAAAATCATATAAAACAAGAAACAGACAACGAAACGGTCCCGCCCATCAGTGAGCAGGGCCGTTTCTTGGTTGACAGCCTTCTGTAGACGGAAGAAACAGTAAAACAACGGAACGGATGAAACGAATAGCCATACAAGGAGAACATGGATGTTTCCACGACATTGCGGCCCATGCCTACTTTTCCGGTGAGCAGGTACAGATTACGTGCTGTGCCACCTTCGAGGAGGTTTTTGAACAGGTGGACAACGACCCTACAGTGATTGCCCTGCTTGCCATCGAAAACACGATAGCGGGCAGCCTGCTGCACAACTACGACCTGCTGCGCAAGTCGGGTACGACGGTCGTGGGAGAGCAGCGGCTCCACATCCGGCATTGCATCTGCTGCCTGCCCGATGACGACTGGGCGACAGTCGTCGAGGTCCATTCCCATCCCGTAGCCCTCATGCAGTGCCGCTCGTTCCTCGACAGTCATTCCGGCATCAAAGCTGTGGAGGCAACCGATACAGCCGGTGCGGCTGCCTACATTACGCAGAACCAGTGCCACGGACAGGCTGCCATCTGCTCGGCAGAGGCTGCCCGGCTCTATGGGATGAAGATACTTGAGGACTCGATAGAAGACAACAAGCACAACTTCACACGTTTTCTTGTAGCCTGCCGTCCGCAGAGGGCCGACTTCCTTCGTCCGCTGTCCGAAGCCGACAAGGCGAGTATTGTCTTCTCGCTCCCACATGAGGAGGGTTCTCTGAGCAAAGTGCTGACAATCCTTTCCTTCTACGGCATCAACCTCACGAAAATCCAGTCGCTGCCTGTCATCGGACATGAGTGGGAATACCTCTTTTATATAGACCTGACTTTCGACAGTCTTACCCGCTATCGACAGGCGATAGATGCCATCACTCCTTTGGTGAAAAGCATCAGAATCTTAGGAGAGTACAAGGAACATTAGTTCCTGGCACACTGGGGAAACGGTCTCTGCAGACGGGACGATAACAATTGATAAAAAGCAGACAGCCTATGATACAGCCGGCAAGCCGCGTGAACGAAGTGCAGGAATACTACTTCTCGCGCAAACTGAAGGAAGTGGCGAAGATGAATGCTGACGGACAGGACATCATCTCTCTGGCCATCGGCAGTCCCGATATGCCGCCCTCGGAACAGACAATAGACAAGCTGTGCGAGGTTGCCCGGGAGACAACCGGACACGGCTATCAGCCAACGGCCGGGACGGCGGAGCTGCGTTCGGCCATGGCAGGCTTTTACAAGCGGTGGTACGGTGTTGCCGTTGATGCAGGGACAGAAGTCCAACCGCTTATCGGATCGAAGGAGGGTATCCTGCACGTCACCCTGGCTTTCGTCAATCCAGGCGAACAGGTGCTGGTCCCCAACCCCGGTTATCCTACTTACACCTCGCTCTCCCGACTGCTCGGAGCAGAGGTCGTACCCTACGATTTGAGGGAAGACAACGGCTGGCAGCCTGACTTTGAAACACTGGAGAAAATGGATTTGGGCCGTGTCCGTCTGATGTGGACCAATTATCCGAATATGCCCACTGGCGGCAATGCCCGCCGTGCGACCTATGAACACCTGGTAGACTTTGCCCGCCGGCACGGAATCGTGGTGGTAAACGACAATCCCTACTCGTTTATTCTCAACGAAGGAGAGAAGCTGAGCCTGCTGCAGGTGCCCGGTGCAAAGGACTGCTGCATCGAGTTCAACTCCATGTCGAAGGCTTATAATATGCCCGGATGGCGTGTGGGGATGTGCATCAGTAACCCGACTTTCATCTCGTGGATACTGAAGGTGAAGAGCAACATTGACTCCGGTACTTTCCGGGGCATACAGCTGGCAGCGGCGGAAGCCATGAACACGAATACGGCGGAATGGCATCAGCAGTATAACATTGAGGTTTATCGCCGCCGACGTGTGATTGCCGAAGAAATCATGACCCTGCTGGGCTGCCGTTTCGATGCCTCACAGACGGGCATGTTCCTGTGGGGGAGGATTCCGGAGAAGTATGCTGATGCGGAACAGCTGACGGAACGCATATTGCATGAGGCACGTGTGTTCGTCACTCCCGGCTTCATCTTCGGAAGCAACGGCAGGCGTTATGTCCGCATTTCCCTGTGTGCAAAGGACGAGAAAATGGCTGAAGCATGCAACCGTATCGCCGCCCTGAAATGGTAGGACAGTCCTCCGTAGGGAGTGTCTCCATCACATAGAGTGAATTTAAGAATAAAAAAACAGATTATGGAATTAGACTTAGAACCCTTGCGACTCCCGAGCGACAATGAACGTCCGGTAGTCATAGCCGGGCCCTGCTCGGCAGAGACAGAAGAACAGGTAATGTCAACGGCACGCAATCTGGCAGCCAAAGGATGCCATATATTCCGTGCCGGTATATGGAAACCACGCACGAAACCGGGCGGTTTCGAAGGGAATGGCGAGGCGGCCTTGCCCTGGATGAAGCGGGTGAAGGAGGAAACAGGAATGCTGATTTCAACGGAGGTGGCGACACCCGAGCACGTTGAACTGGCTTTGAAGTACGGTATGAACATCCTCTGGGTGGGTGCGCGTACCTCTGCCAATCCTTTTGCCATGCAGGCTCTGGCTGATGCCATGCAGGGGATCGACCTCCCCGTGCTGGTAAAGAATCCTGTCAATCCCGACCTTGAACTGTGGATAGGAGCATTGCAGCGTCTCAATCAGGCAGGTTTGAAGCGGCTGGGGGCCATTCATCGTGGCTTCTCAAGCTACGACAAGAAAATCTATCGCAACGTGCCTATGTGGCAGATACCTATCGAGCTGCGGCGACGCATACCGGGGCTGCCCATCATCTGCGACCCGAGCCATATCGGCGGACGACGCGACCTGATTGCGCCGCTCTGCCAGCAGGCTATGGACCTGGGGTTCGACGGACTGATCGTGGAGAGCCACTGCAACCCGGAGAAGGCCTGGAGTGATGCCAAGCAGCAGGTGACACCCGACATCCTTGACTATATCCTTTCGCTGCTCATAGTGCGTGATGTGCATTCAACTACGGAGGACCTCCGCCTGCTCCGGTCGCAGATCGACGAGGTTGACAACTCGCTGATGGGACTTCTTGCCAAGCGGTTCCGCATCTGCCGTGAGATAGGAACGTTCAAGAAAGAGCACAATATGACGGTTCTGCAGGCTGGCAGGTATAATGAAATCCTTGAAAAGCGAGGAGCGCAGGCAAGCCTCTGCGGCATGGATGCCAACTTCGCCGCACAGGTCTTTGAACTGATCCATGAGGAGAGTGTACGCCAGCAGCTGGAGATCGTGAACCAGTAAGGTGTCGGATGTTGAATGCTGGATGCTGTTGGATAGCCTTGTAGCTGTAATTGTCTGTTGTATTTCTTCTCCACGATAGTTAAAAAGATAAACAGTTAACTGTCAGCTATTTGTCAAGTGACCATCGGCCGCCGGCCACCAGGCATCCTGAAAAGAAAGAATATTAGTGCCGTCCGGTGGACATCTCACGTGTAAGCCAGTTCTCAGCGTCTTGCCGTATACCATAACGACAGGAATGAAGCGGCCTTCCCTGCGGATGTGCTGATGCCCGTCACATATTGTGTTGTCGGCAGACACCCGTCGTGTTGACGGTCCGCTCCTTGCAATAATATTGCCGGGAGGGGAGCAGCTTGTAACTGGAGAAAGAACTGTGCCGGCGCAACTTATCAGGTCAGGGAGGCTTACATTTCCGAAGACAATGAAGAACTGCCTGCTTAAAGGAGATTACGCATGGGAAATCATGCTGTTAAAGTTTTATCGGACACCAATAAAAGAATATGAAAATACTGATAATGGGCGCAGGGAAGATGGGAAGTTTCTTCATCGACCTGCTTAGTTTCGACCACGAAGTAGCTGCGTACGAGAAAGATGCACGCCGCCTTCGTTTTACATATAACTGTCAGAGATTTACGGCATTGGATGAAGTGGAGAGCTTCCAGCCGGAACTTGTAATCAATGCGGTGACGGTGAAATATACGATACCTGCCTTTGAAGAAGTGCTGCCGGTATTGCCGGAAGACTGTATCCTGTCTGATATCAGTTCGGTGAAGACGGGACTGAAAGACTGGTACGGTCAATGCGGACACCCCTATGCGTCTACGCATCCGATGTTCGGTCCGACCTTTGCCAATCTCAACCAGCTGAGCGAAGAGAATGCAATCATCATCAGCGAGGGTGATTACATGGGAAGGATATTCTTCAAGGACCTCTATCAGAGGCTGGACCTGAACATCTACGAATACAGCTTTGAGGAACACGACAGGACAGTGGCTTACTCGCTTAGCATTCCGTTTGTCTCTACCTTTGTCTTCGCTGCCGTGATGAAGCACCAGGATGCGCCGGGCACGACTTTCAAACGGCATATGCGTATTGCGAAAGGAGTACTGAACGAGGATGATTACCTGCTTCAGGAAATTCTCTTCAATCCTTACACGCATGACCAGGTGGCACAGATACGCACGGAACTGAAGGAGCTGCTGCAGATTATCGACAACAAGGATGCCGGGGGCATGGAGGCCTATCTTGCAAAAATCCGCAGGCACGTGAAAAACTGATGCGGCTGTCGGAAACTGAAGAAGCTGTGCCAACTGTTTCTCTTTTTGCAGTCTTCTTTTACGGATATAACGGCAATTGCTTTATTCCATGAATTCCCAATGGTGAACTTTTATCTTTTATCAAAAACCTATACCTTTATGCGCACGTTGTTAATCCTCGTCTTCACGCTGCTCTCCGTGCCGTCGGCAGCCCAGAGCCGTCTGACCATCGTAGAACTGAATGCGGAGAACCTGTTTGATACTCGGCACGATACATTGAAGAATGACTATGAGTTCCTGCCCGATTCCCCTCGCCATTGGACACGTACCAAGTACTGGGAGAAGCTGAACAGAACGGGGCAGACCATCATTGCCTGTGGCGAGGACAGCAGCGGCTGGCATCTGCCTGACATCGTGGGCTTGTGCGAAGTGGAGAACGACAGTGTACTCTTTGACCTTACCCGCCGTTCTCTTCTTCGCAAGGCCCGCTACGAATATGTAATGACGGCTTCGGACGATAGACGTGGTATTGACGTGGCACTGCTCTATTCGCCCTTCTCTTTCCGGCTGATAAAAGCCGATACGATACATGTTGCTCCAATGGCGGATATGCGCCCTACACGAGATATTCTGCACGTGGAAGGAGAGATAGAGAACGGCGATACGCTGCACGTCTTCCTGCTCCATGCACCGAGCCGTATGGGAGGCGAACGTTATTCCCGACCTTTCAGGCTGTATGTGGCAGGACTGCTGTGCCAGGCGGTCGATTCCCTCCGCAGTCTGTATGCTGACCCCAGAATCCTGGTAATGGGCGACTTCAATGATTATGCCGACAGTCCCTCTGTCCGACTCTTATGTACCCGCGGATTCGTAAACGTATCTGCACGGGCACATGGGAACAACGGAGCCAAAGGCACTTATCGCTACCACGGAGCGTGGGGAAGTCTGGACCAGATTCTTGTGAGCGAGAATCTGTGCCCATGGGTCATCAGCTGTCATGTCCATGACGCGGCGTTTCTGTTGGAGGAAGACGATAAATACGGAGGGGTAAAGCCACGTCGCAACTATAATGGCATGCGCTATAACAACGGTTTCAGTGACCATCTGCCATTGGTTCTGCAGATGCGACCGAAATGAACGGAAAAGGAGGATATGTCAAAACTCGATCTCCACTAAAGACAGCTATCATTTGCAAAGAATAACCGCTACCAAGGAGTTGATAACCCAATGATAGCGGTTGTTCTGATATTTATGAGAGATTGAGACTGTCAATATGAAAGGAGGCTTTTCTGAATTTTAAGTTTTGACACACCTCCTTGTTGCCCTGTGGTTTTTGACATTTACGTTGTCTACTGCTTCTTCAGCAGGTCGCGTATCTCGGTGAGGAGTTTCTCCTCGTTTGTCGGCTTCGGGTCTGGTGCCGGAGCGGCAGCCTCTTCCTCTTTCTTCTTTGACAGTCTGTTGATACCCTTTACGAGGAGGAAAACACAGAAGGCTATGACGATGAAGTCGAATGTCGTCTGAAGGAAGTTGCCATAGTTGATGGTGGCAGCTTCCATCTTCTCGACACCAGGAATGTCAACAGTAGGAAGCGTGAATTTCAGGTCAGTGAACTTGACACCGCCGATGAGCCATCCGATGGGTGGCATGATGATGTCGTCGACGATGGATGAAACGATTTTGCCGAATGCGCCGCCGATGATTACACCGACTGCCATGTCAACAGCGTTACCCTTTACAGCAAAATCCTTGAATTCTTGAATAAGTTTGCTCATATTATTTATGTTGTTGATTTTGTACGTCTCTCTTGTCGTCTGCCTCCTTAACATTCTTCCTTTTGGCACATAGAGTTTGCAAACAAGGCCCGTCGTGTCACAGTCTCATCATCTTGTGGATGAAACGAGCCATTTTTTATAATATTTAATACGCAAAGCGTCTGCAAAAATAAAAAAAAAATTGTATCTTTGCAATCGTAACAAAGGAAATGTTTCTATAAGGAGGTAAAAAGAAAATTGTTTTATGAACTTTTATAAATAAATTAAGGTAAAAAATGGTAAATGTAGCTATTAACGGCTTTGGCCGTATTGGTCGTCTCGCATTCCGTCAGATGTTCGAGGCTGAAGGTTATGAGGTTGTTGCAATCAACGACTTGACAAGTCCTAAGATGCTTGCTCATCTGCTGAAGTATGATACCGCTCAGGGTGGCTTCGCCGGCAAGTACGGTGAGGGCAAGCACACTGTAGAGGCTACAGATGACTCTATCATCGTTGATGGTAAGGAAATCAAGATTTCTGCTGAGAAGGATGCTGCAAACTGTCCATGGGCTGCCAACAAGGTAGACGTTGTGCTCGAGTGTACTGGTTTCTACACATCAAAGGAGAAGGCTTCTGCTCACCTCAAGGCTGGTGCCAAGAAGGTAGTTATCTCAGCTCCGGCAGGTAACGATCTTCCTACAATCGTTTTCAACACCAATCACAAGACCCTGACAGCTGATGACAAGATTATCTCTGCAGCTTCTTGTACAACCAACTGTCTGGCTCCTATGGCAGCTGCGCTGAACGCATACGCTCCAATTCAGTCAGGTATCATGTCAACTATCCACGCTTACACCGGCGACCAGATGATTCTCGACGGTCCACAGCGCAAGGGTGACCTCCGTCGTTCACGTGCAGGTGCCTGCAACATCGTTCCTAACTCAACAGGTGCTGCCAAAGCCATCGGTCTCGTTATCCCTGAGCTGAACGGCAAGCTGATCGGTTCTGCACAGCGTGTTCCGACTCCGACAGGTTCTACAACCATCCTCGTTGCTGTTGTCAAGGGCAAGGACGTGACCGTTGAGGGTATCAATGCTGCCATGAAGGCTGCTTCTACAGAGAGCTTCGGTTACAACGAGGACCTGATTGTTTCTTCCGACATCATCGGTATGCGTTTCGGTTCTCTGTTCGACGCTACCCAGACAATGGTAAGCAAGATCAGCGACGACACATATCAGGTTCAGGTTGTATCCTGGTATGACAATGAGAACTCTTACACTTCTCAGATGGTTCGTACAATCAAGTACTTCGCAGAGCTGAAGTAATACTTTACAGGAGTAAATCTGCAATTCTCTCTTGCGTAGAGAGACATTGACGGATAAAATATTAATCCCTGCCGGCTTGCCGGCAGGGATTTTTTTGTTATCTTTGTGGCATGAAGGACGAACATACAGGTGGATGTACGGCCATGGGCAAGACTGCTGCAGGCCGGATGATAACCATACTCGGCCCTACCGCTTCGGGTAAGACCAGCCTTGCTGCACACCTGGCCGTCCGGCTCGGCGCAGAAATCATCAGTGCAGACAGCCGGCAGGTGTATCGCGGCATGGATGTCGGCACGGGAAAGGACCTGGCCGACTATACGGTCGATGGGCATCGCGTACCTTACCACCTTATAGATATATGTGAGCCAGGGACGAAATACAATCTCTTCCGTTATCAGCAGGACTTCCTCGACTGTTATGAAGATATGCGGAATAGGGGAGTACTGCCCATTCTCTGTGGCGGGACAGGGCTTTACATAGAAGCGGTGCTGAAAGGGTACAGTCTGTCCCCGGTACCACAGAATCCGGAACTGAGAAAATCGTTGGAGGGCAAGTCGCTTGAAGAACTGACACAGCTGCTGGCTGGACTGAAGGCAAAGAATCACTCTGTCATGCACAACAAGACGGATGTGGACTCCTGTCAACGAGCCGTCCGGGCCATAGAGATTGAGACGTACAACCTCACAAAACCGACGGAGGAGCGGCCGTGCCCGCCCATAGAATCACTGATAATCGGTGTGGACATTGACCGTGAGGAGCGCAGGCGCAAGATAACAGACCGGCTGAAAGCCCGGCTTGAAGCGGGTATGGTGGATGAGATAGACGGACTCCTGAAGCGTGGCATCCCTGCCGACGACCTGATTTATTACGGGCTGGAATACAAGTTCGTCACGGAGTATCTTGTCGGCAGACTGTCCTATGAGGAGATGTTCCGTCAGCTTGAAATAGCCATCCACCAGTTTGCGAAACGGCAGATGACATGGTTTCGCGGCATGGAACGGCGTGGCTTTGCAATACACTGGCTCAATGCCAAACTGCCGATGAATGCGAAGATAGAAGAAATATTGAACTTATGGTAGAAGAAGACAGATGGGGCATCGTTTATTGTCCGAAGGGTGGGTTGCTTGGCAATCCCGTGAAGCGTTGGGAACAGGCAGAACGCTGTCTGCAATCGCACCACATACTGTATGACATGGTACAGAGCGAGAATCCCCGGAGCGTGGAACGGCTGGTACGTATGCTGGTAAACAATGGTTATCGCACGATTATCATCTTCGGTGGAGACTCTGCATTGAACGATGCGGTCAACTGTCTGATGCTCATGGAGCCGGGAGAGCGTGATCGCATTACGCTGGGAGTGATTCCGAACGGGGTTTTGAACGACTTCGCCCATTTCTGGGGATTCGACGAGTCGAAGATAGAGCAGACGGTTGCATGGCTCGGCAAGATGCGTGTCAGGAAGATCGATATAGGCTGTATCCGCTACCGGAACAGGAAGAATGAACATTGCAGACGTTATTTCCTCAACTGTGTGAACTTCGGTCTCGTTGCAACCATCATGAGCCTCCGCCGCCGTACCCGCCATCTGTTCGTATCCCGCCGGCTGTCTTTCATACTATCCTGTTTCCTGCTTCTCTTCCAGCGGGTGGACTTCCTCATGCACCTCCATATCAATACCGAAAAGATCAAGAACCGCATCATGACCGTCTGTATCGGAAACGCATCAGGTTATGGACAGACACCCAATGCTGTTCCGTATAACGGACTGCTGGATGTGTCTGTCGTATCCCGCCCCAAGACAATGCAGATCATCGAGGGACTTTATCTTCTGTTGCGTGGGAAGATCCTGACACATCGGAGTGTCCGCCCTTACCGTACAGGTGAGCTTACGCTAAGGGTCGAGCCACATACACCTGTCAGTGTGGACGGGCGGCTTTTGAACGCTGCTCCGGTCGGAGACTGTAAGATCAACGTAGAGAAGGAGGTGGTGAATTTCCTGATACCGGATTGAATTCCTGCCCGTTGATGTCCTATGCCTTGATGGACTGCTGAGATTTCCCACTGCATGGAGCCTTCAACCTTGTTGAGAATGAAAAAAAATATAGCTGTCCGGTATACTATCCCCTGTATAGATTATTCATTAACTCCTTGATGTATAGTATATTGAGAAAGACAGGCCAGTCTTCCTGTTTCCAGCCTACGTGCTGATGCCAGCCACGTGTGGTGTTGTTGGCAAACACCAGTCGTGTGAGCAATCAACACCTTGACAATATGACGCTGGGAGCGCAGTTAAAAAGCTGACAAAACTTATTTGATGAGGGGGGACTTTCCTAAAAACAATACAGAATTGACTGTTTAAAGTAGATTCCGTATGGAAAATCATGCTATTTAATTTTAATCGGACAGCAATGGAAAAATATATGTGTTTTGTGACTTTATTTTGATTTTTTCTTCGTATCTTTGGAGAGCCAAACAGTTTAGTCGCATGACGACCTTCTTTCGACTTGGAACCAAACAACAGAACATAAAACCTTTTAAGACATGAGCTACTTAAAATTTGAAAAGGCTCTGATGACCAATCTTCAGGACTCGCTTCCACGGGAGTTGTTGCGGACCAACCGCTCGGGAGCCTATTCCTGTTCGACCATCGTCGACTGCAACACCCGGAAGTACCATGGGCTGCTTGTCGTGCCAGTTCCGGAACTGGACGACGACAACCATGTACTGCTCAGCTCGCTTGACCCTACGGTCATCCAGCATGGGGCTGCCTTCAACCTTGGCCTGCATAAGTATCAGGGCGACAACTTCAGTCCGCAGGGACATAAGTATATTCGAGAGTTCGACTGTGACACCGTGCCTACGACAGTCTATCGGGTCGGTGGTGTGCTGCTGAAGAAGGAAGTCGTTTTCCAGCACTATGAAGACCGTATTCTGATTCGCTACACCCTGATGGAGGCACATTCACAGACGACCCTCCAGTTCCGTCCTTTTCTTGCTTTCCGCAGTGTGCGGCAGTTCACGCATGAGAATTCCGTTGCTGACCGTTCGTACAATGAGGTGGACAACGGCATCAGTACCCGTATGTATGCCGGCTATCCTTCACTCTTCATGCAGTTCTCGAAAGAGAACACATTCCACTTCGAGCCCTATTGGTACCGTGGGCTGGAATACCCGAAGGAGCAGGAACGAGGTTATGCCTCCAACGAAGACCTGTATGTTCCGGGCTATTTCGAAATGAACATCAGCAAGGGTGAGAGTATCGTCTTCGCCGCATCGACGACAGAAAGCGACACCTCTTCATTGAAAAAATTGTTTGATACGGAGGTCAAGTCACGCAGCCCACGTGACAACTTCTTCCACTGTCTTATCAATGCCGCCCATCAGTTCCACAACCGTTCAAAGAATGACGAACGTTATATTCTTGCCGGCTATCCGTGGTTCAAGTGCCGCGCACGTGACCAGTTCATCGCTCTCCCCGGACTTACCTTGAGCATTGAGGAGCAGGACTATTTCGAACTGGTAATGCAGACTGCCGGGAAAGGACTGCGTGAATTCATGGAGGGCAGGCCGCTCAGTGTCAACATCTATGAGATGGAGAAGCCGGATGTACCGCTGTGGTGTGTGTGGGCTATACAGCAATATGCCAAGGAGGCCGGCAAGGCACGTTGTCTGGAACTCTATGGTTCCCTGCTGCATGACATCATAGACTATATCGCTGCCGACAGGCATCCTGACCTCCGGATGGATGACAATGGCCTGCTCTATGCCGATGCCAAGGGAGAGGCCATCACATGGATGAACTCTACAAACAACGGCAAACCGGTCGTTCCACGTACAGGTTATATCGTCGAGTTCAATGCACTCTGGTATAACGCCCTTTGTTTCGTAGCTTCAATGGAGCGGGAGGGCGGCAAAGAGAAACATGCGAAAGAACTTGAAGTACTCGCAGAAAGATGCAAGGAGGCTTTCGTCAGTACTTTCCTGAACGAGTACGGTTATCTTTACGATTATGTGGATGGCAGGATGATTGACTGGAGCGTGCGTCCGAACATGATATTCGCCGTGGCACTTGACTATTCTCCGCTCGACCAGAAGCAGCGGAGGGGCGTACTGGATGTCTGTACGCGCGAACTGCTTACACCGAAGGGACTGAGATCTCTCTCTCCGAAGAGCGGTGGGTACAACCCGATGTACGTCGGGCCGCAGACACAGCGCGACCTTGCCTATCACCAGGGAACAGCCTGGCCATGGCTGGGAGGATTCTATCTTGAGGCCTGTCTGAAGCTCTATAAACAGACACGCTTGAGTTTCGTCGAACGTCAGCTGGTGGGGTATGAAGACGAAATGTTCAATCACTGTCTCAGCACACTGCCCGAACTCTTCGACGGCAACCCGCCGTTCAGTGGCCGTGGAGCCATCTCCTTTGCCATGAATGTCGCCGAGGTGCTCCGTACGTTGGAGTTGCTTGAGAAGTATAAATATTAAAACGGAGGAACCTGTATGAAAGTTTTAATGTTTGGATGGGAGTATCCTCCTCATGTATATGGCGGTCTGGCTACTGCCAACTTTGGCATTTCCGAGGGGCTTCATGCACAAGGGGATGTCGAGACAATCCTCTGCCTGCCGCATCCTTTCGGTGATGAGGACCACACGTTTGCTGACATTGTGGCAATGGATCATGTACCCATCGCCTATCGTGAACTTGGCTATGACTATGTGAAAGACCGTCTCGGCAATCTGATGACGCCGGAACTGTACTTCAAGTTGCGTGAGCACATCTATGCCGACTTCAATTACATGCACGTCAACGACCTCGGGGCGATGGACTTCGCCGGCGGTTATCCAGGGAATTTGCATGAAGAAATCAACAACTATTCGATTATTGCCGGTGTCGTTGCCCGCACATTCGACTTCGATATCATCCATGCCCACGACTGGCTGACCTATCCTGCCGGCATCCATGCCAAGCGGGTATCGGGCAAGCCGCTGTGCATCCATGTCCATGCCACAGACTTCGACCGCTCTCGTGGAAAGGTCAATCCGACGGTCTATGGCATCGAGAAGGACGGCATGGACAATGCCGACTGCATCATGTGTGTGTCAGAACTGACCCGCCAGACCGTCATCAACCAGTATCACCAGGACCCGCGTAAGGTCTTCACGGTACACAATGCCGTCTATCCGCTGAAGCAGGAGATTGCCGAAATACCGCGTCCTGACCATAAGGGAAAGGAAAAAGTCGTCACTTTCCTCGGCCGACTGACGATGCAGAAAGGCCCCGAATACTTTGTCGAGGCTGCCAACATGGTTCTTCACCGTACACGTAACGTGCGTTTCTGCATGGCAGGGTCGGGCGATATGATGGACCAGATGATTTATCTGGCTGCCGAGCGGGGCATCGCCGACCGCTTCCATTTTCCCGGCTTTATGCGTGGGAATGAAGTCTATGAATGCCTGAAGGCCTCAGATGTCTACGTGATGCCGTCCGTCAGCGAGCCGTTCGGTATTTCGCCTTTGGAGGCGATGCAGTGCGGAACGCCGACCATCATCTCCAAGCAGAGTGGATGCGCAGAGATTCTGGACAACTGTATCAAGGTAGACTACTGGGACATCCATGCACTGGCAGATGCGATGTACTCCATCTGTCACAACGAGAGCCTCTTCGATTACCTCGCTGTTGAAGGAAAGCGAGAGGTTGACCAGATAACATGGGAGAAGGTCGGCGCATGGATCCGTGAGCTTTACCTCCGTACATTGGGCTGGCAATAAGAATCTGAATGAAAGGAAACTAATGACCTATAAAACCAAAACGACAAGACAATGAAGACAATTTGTTTATATTTCGAGATACACCAGGTAATCCACCTGAAACGTTACCGCTTCTTTGACATCGGTACCGACCATTATTATTATGACAGCTTTGAAAACGAACGTACTATAGCTGAAATCGCCGAGAAGAGCTATATGCCGGCTCTGGATGCGCTGTTGCAGATGATCAGGGAGAGCGGGCAGACCTTCAAGGTGACTTTCTCGCTCTCGGGCGTGGGTATTGAACAGCTTGAAATTCACGCTCCACAAGTACTTGAGAAGCTGCAGGAACTGAACAGCACCGGCTGCGTGGAGTTCCTTGCCGAGCCTTATTCCCATGGTCTGGCTTCTCTTGCCAATGAAGAGAGTTTCAAAGAAGAAGTGAAACGTCAGGCAAAGAAAATCAAAGAGTACTTCAGTCAGACACCGAAAGTGCTCCGCAATTCCTCACTTATCTACAGTGATGAAATTGGCCTGCTGGCATCCCAGATGGGTTTCAAAGGTATGCTGACCGAAGGAGCAAAGCATGTCCTGGGCTGGAAGAGCCCGCATTACGTCTATAACTGTGCGCTTGTTCCGAACCTGAAACTGTTGTTGCGCGACGTGAAGTTGAGTGATGACATTTCGCTCCGCTTCAACAATTCCGACTGGGAAGGCTATCCATTGTTTGCCGACACATATATGGACGAGATTGCGGCACTCCCGGAGGAAGAGCAGGTAATCGGCATCTTCATGAACCTGTCGGCTCTCGGTATCGAGCAGCCTCTGTCGAGTAACATCCTCGAGTTCTTCAAGGCATGGCCGGCATGTGCCAGGCAGCGGAGTATCACCTTCTCTACTCCGTCTGAAATCTGCATGAAGCTGAAGAGCGTCGACAGTCTTGACGTACCCGATACATTGAGCTGGATGGATGAAGAACGTGATGTGAGCACCTGGCTGGGAAATCCGATGCAGCGCGAGGCATTCAACAAACTCTATAGTGTTGCCGACCGTGTACGCATTGTCAACGACCCGCGTATCAACCAGGATTGGGATTACCTGCAGGCAAGCGACAACTTCCGTTTCATGTCCACCAAGCCTTCCCGTGTGGGAATGGACCGTGGCATCTATGCAAGTCCGTTCGATGCCTTTACCAATTACATGAATGTGCTGGGCGATTTCCTGAACCGTGTCAACAGCCTTTATCCTGCCGAGATAGACAATGAAGAGCTGGATGGTCTGCTTACTACTATCCGTAATCAGGGTGAAGAGCTTGAGATGAAATCGAAGGAAATCTCCCGGTTGCAGGCAAAGGTTGAAACCCTGGAGAAAGAGGAAGACCGTCTGCGTGCAGGAAAGGAGAAGAAAAAACCGGTCAGGAAGTCTTCCCGTACGGGCTCTGCCGCCAGAAAGGCTGCCACGGATCCTGCTGCAAAAAAGAAGAAAAAGTCTGCCCCCTCCGGTGGAAAGGCTGAGTAAATCTTCTGTCTGAAATGTAGTCTGTAACCGCCCATACAGCTGTCTGGCTTGATCCGGATATGCTGTATGGGCGTTTTTTGCCGTTTCCCCCGACCTCTCGTCTTTGTTTTTGTCAGGAAAGGATTTTCCTGGAATCGATGAGGTCTCTGGCTGGCTGTGCCTTTGTGTGTCGGAAAAAGACAGTCAATTAATGCTGTCCGGTAAAACCCAAACAGCATAATTCCCCATGTGTGATTTCTTTCAAACTGACAGTTCCGTATTGTTTTCAGAGAGATAAGCCCCTCTGATCAGACAAGTACTGCCGGCACGGCTTTTCTCCAGCTGCAAGCTGCCCCCGTCCCGGCAATATCATCGCAAGGAGCGGGCCGTCAACACAACTGGTGTTTACCGACAACTCCATAAGTGATGGGCATCGACACATCACCGGTTAAGCACGCAGATAAGTCCTGATCGGAATGCAAGTAGGCGTTAGTTTGTATGCAGTCAGGGGGTGTCTGCAATCCGGTGGGCCGGAAAGAATGGTCTCTGTCCTGAAAAACTTCACTGCTTTCAATCCTTATCTGTAATCTTTTCGCTAACTTTGTGGCATGAAACGATTGATTAACTGGAAAGAATTTGTTGTGCTCTTTGTCGTTATCGGGGGCATCTACTATCTTACGAGGTCATTGCTTGTCACAGGCGGCCTCCTGGCCATTCTGCTGCTGATAGACGGCTTGTTGCGTCAGTACGACAACAAGAGGCGCGGAGAAAAGCAGGCAGACGAGATAAAAAAGAAGCTGGAGGACTAAGCCTCACCTGTTTCATGAAGGAAGTACACGTTCCGGAGGTGTCGGGTAGGGGAGAGGTATGTCATGCTCAGCATATGGGCATGGAAACGTCTGTACTCCCGGCGGCATATCGGGAGCGGCCCGGAAACAGGTCGCATAAAGAATAGAATATGGAAAGACTGTTAGAGTTATATAGAAATTGGAAGGGCAGCGAGCCGGTCAGTGCAGAGAAACTGGAAGGAGCCGGCAGCAACCGCACATATTACAGGCTGACGGATGGGGAAGGCGATTCCGTTATCGGTGTCATCGGGACGAGCCGCGACGAGAACCATGCCTTTGTCTATCTTGCCAGACACTTCGAAAAACGGCGGCTTCCGGTACCGCACGTGCTGGCTGTATCGGAAGATGAGATATGTTATCTGCAGTCCGATCTTGGCAATACATCGCTCTTCGAGGCTATCCGGGGTGGACGTGAAGCCGGCGGAAGGTATAATCTTGCAGAGCAGGAACTGCTTCGCCGTACAATCCGGGAGCTGCCGAACATACAGCTGAGAGGTGCCCGCGGACTTGACTTCGGAAATTGCTATCCGCAGCCGGAGTTTGATCAGGAAAGCGTGCTCTTCGACTTGAACTATTTCAAGTACTGCTTCTTGAAAGCAACGGAGCTGGATTTCCACGAGCTGAAGCTCGAGGCGAATTTCCGAATGTTTGCCAAAGACCTGACCTCTGAGAAGATGGATGCCTTCCTCTATCGTGACTTTCAGGCACGCAATGTCATGTTGGACAAGAAGGGGAATCCTTTCTTCATCGATTTCCAAGGCGGACGGAAAGGTCCATTCTATTACGACCTTGCGTCTTTCCTGTGGCAGGCAAGTGCCAGATATTCCTTCAAGCTGCGGAGGGAGCTGGTGTTCGACTATTATCAGAGTCTGAAGAATTATACCGAGGTGCCGTCGAAGCGGCATTTTGTCAACCGGCTGTCTCTCTTTGTCCTTTTCCGAACATTGCAGGTATTGGGGGCATACGGATTCCGCGGTTACTTTGAACGGAAGAAACACTTTGTCGATTCTATCCCCCACGCCATACAGAATCTGCGCGACCTTCTAGCACTGGGCGAGGGTGTCTTCCCCTATCCGTATATGATGACTATGCTGCGCCGGCTTACACAGCTGCCGCAGTTTGCACGTATAGAAAAACCTGCTGCCAACAGGGCAGACGGTTTCCGGATTGCCGAGAAAGACATATACAAGGCCAATCCGCTGGACGGACCCGCCACTTTCTCCAAGTATGACGGCAAGGGGCCGCTGGTGGTACGTGTGTTCAGCTTCTCTTTCAGAAAAGGCATTCCGGAGGACACGTCAGGCAATGGCGGGGGATACGTCTTCGACTGCCGGAGCACACACAACCCGGGGCGGTACGAGCCTTACAAGAAACTCACGGGACTGGACGAGTCCGTCATCCGCTTTCTGGAGGATGACGGCGAGATACTTGACTTCCTCAAACCTGTCTACAGATTGGCCGACCATCATGTGGAACGCTACATACAGCGTGGCTTCACCGACCTGATGTTCAGTTTCGGCTGTACGGGCGGACAACACCGTTCAGTCTACTGTGCACAGCATCTTGCAGAACATCTCAATGAAAAATATGGAATAGAGGTGCAGATAACGCACAGGGAGCAGGCCGTCAGGCAGACACTGAAAGCACGTTGACAGCTTCCCGGTAGCTGCCAAACAATTTGATGGACTGAACCGGTCTACCCGGACCGGTTTACGAAAAGACGGACAAGAAAGAGCGTATCAGACAGGCCAGGAGGCATAGTCTGATACGCTCTTTCGAAGAGTCCCTCTTACTTGAGTTCGGCTACAATATATTCCGACCGTGTCCCGATACGGAACTTTCCACCCCAGATGCCTATTCCCGATGATACGTAATATCCTGTGCGCCCTTTTCTCAACGGCCCAAAAGCATCCTCATAGATGATGTCTTCTAACCAGCTGACAGGCCACACCTGCCCATAGTGCGTATGCCCGGAGAACTGGAAATCAATACCGCACTGTTGTGCTTCTTCCAGATGATAGGGCTGGTGATCCAGGAGTATCGTATAATAGCCTCGTGGAGCGGATCTCATCAGTTCCTGCAAAGTGGTGCGCTGCTTATTCGTCCGGTCGTCGCGGCCTATAACAAGAAGGCTGTCTCCGCCCGCCAGAGGAACCAGAGCATGGCTGTCAACCAGCAGATGTACACCTGCCTCCCGATAGAATCTCTTGGCCTGTGGTTCACCGCTCAGATATTCATGGTTGCCCAGACAGGCATAGACAGGGGCTTTCAGTCTTCTGAACTCTGCCGCCATATTCTGGTCGGCCAGCGCACGGATGCTGCCATCGATGATGTCACCGGCAACAAGGATAAGTTCTGGCTGTTCTGCATTTACTTTGTCCACCCATTTCCGAAACTCATCTGCACGGTTATGATAGCCCAGGTGCAGGTCGCTCAGCATCACCAGCCGGTGCTGGCGGCACAGATGTCGGGAAGACTCCAATACCAACGGTACACGCACTTTGTGCAGGTAATTCAGATATCCGTAGACAAACAGTCCGGTCATGACAGCCACGACGGACACCGTCCCTGTCCAGCTGTTGTAAAGAAAGGAACGGGGGATAAGATGAACCATTCTCCCCAGGTCGAGTACCAGGAACAGCATCAACAGATACAAGCCGATGAAGACGGAAGAGTTGCCCAGTTCGTATAATGTTACGGCAACCCGCATGGGCTTGTCGTCAAGTCCAAAGATAAAGTTGGTGAAAAGACAGACGATGGACAGCAGCATAGCTCCTGTGACAATCCATTTTCCGGCAACAGTGAGTGGCAGAAGCTGCCAAACGTGCCAGCTTACATATCCGCAGCCTGACAGAAGAGTCAGGAGAAACACAATTATCCAGATAATATTCATGTTGGTTTCCCTTTGAACTAAAATAGAGTTGAATAACGATATGCCCATACGGAAGAAGCCGCACCTCTCATGAAGAGAAACGAGAGGAATGCTATCCACAGGGCATCATTGGCCAGACTGTTCCGGAGCAGACTGTACACAAGGAAGAATGTTGTCATGGCCACTGCCGTCGAGAACAACATGCCTTTGGTAGCTGTCAGACCGATAAAGACACCATCCAATATGAAGGCTGCCATTCCTGCTGCCGGTATCAGATAAGCCCAGAGCAGATAGGGGCGTGCTGATGCCACAACTGCTGCGTCGTCTGTGAGAAGATGCAGGAATCCAGCTCCGCCTGCGACATACACGGCTGTAAACAACGATGCCATAATGGCTCCGAAGCCGAACAGACGGCGTACGATTTTATGCAGTCCCGCCCTGTCACCAGCACCATGATACCTGCCGGCCAGTGCTTCGCCGGCATAGGCAAAGCCGTCCATCATATAGGAGAAGAGCGTGAACAGCGTCATCAGAAGTGTATTGACGGCCAGCATCATGGTCCCTTGTTTTCCACCTGCAGATGTGAAGAAGAAGTTTACAGCCACCAGACAAAGCGTCCGCAGGAAGATGTCCTTGTTCACACGGAAGAACTCGCTCCATGCTCTCTTCACTGTCAGTACATGCCTGAGCGTTGCCCGCAGCCGCATTCCGATTCCTTTTCCGCCAGACAGGACAAACTCTTCTGTCTGGACTGTCATCCGGCGGTATGCCTCCGAAAGGGACACGGAAAATCCTGTCCATTGTGCCAGCATGGTCCCTGCAGCGACACCGCTGACATCCCAGTCCAGTATGAAGACAAAAAACAGCGAGGCGAGAATGTTGACCACGTTCTGCAGCACTGCAACCAGCAGCGGCATCCGTGTGTCCTGCATGCCGATGAACCAGCCTGTCAGGCCATACAGTCCCAGCATGGCAGGGGCACCCCATATCACAATCCGGAAATACGTACTGACAAGATTCCATGAGGCTTCCGGCGTGTTCATCAGCCATAACATCCCTCGTTCTATTTCCTGCTGTACTACGATAAAGAACAGTCCTATGCCTATCCCCAAAAGAAGTGTGCGCACAAGGATAGCCAGGCATTCTCCGCCGTCATGCCGTCCGAAGGCCTGCGAGGTCATACCGCTCGTTCCCATCCGCAGGAAGCCCAGCAGCCAGTACATGACATTGAAAATCATCGTGCCGATGGCGATGGCACTGATATAGGCTTCATTGCCGATATGCCCGACGACCGCAAGGTCTACAAGTCCCAGCAGCGGGACCGTCACATTGCTTATGACGGAGGGTACTGCAAGGCGGAGTATTTCTCTGTTCCACTTGTCCATCAGCTGCCTCTCTTCCTATTCTCGTATATAACCCCTTGCTGTGAGATCATAGTAAAGAGCCTCCAGTTCAGGCAATGTCAGCTGTCTGACCGAATGCTCCAGCACCCGGACAAGTTCTGCCCGCCGGGTGTCATACTCTTTTTTGTCGAAATCCATGTCTTACGTTTTTTACAGGTCTGTAAAAATCGGCCTATTCAATTGTCTCTACCGTTACCTCTTTGAACTCTGTCATGAAGTTGAGCAGATGATTCTGGTAGCGGTTGCGTTTGAGCTTCATCTCCATCGTCACGGCATAAAAATGTCCGGAAGAAGTATCTTTGCGCTGCATCTCGTAGGAGTCGATGACAACTTCCTTCTCACGCAGCCGCTGGAGCAGCTGCTGGATAGAGGCCTCTTCCGGCGTACTGAAGGTTACAGTGATGTTGCGTGTGCCGAAGTGTCTGAGGATAAAATAGAGTGCCTCCAGACAAAGAAGCACGAGGACGGTCGTAGCGATGGACAGTACGTACATGCCTGCACCAGCGGTCATGCCGATGGCTGATGTCACCCAGAGACCTGCTGCCGTGGTCAGTCCCCTTACCACATGCTTCTGGAAGATGATGGTTCCTGCGCCGATGAATCCGATGCCTGTCACCACCTGAGAGGCGATGCGGCTCGGGTCGAGTGACACTTGTTCGTAATGTCCCAGCACACCGTCAAAGCCGAACTGTGACAGAATCATGAACAGTCCGCTGCCCAGCGCAACGAGGAAATGTGTCCGGAATCCCGCCTCCTTGGCACGATATTCCCGTTCCAGCCCGATGGCTCCGCCCAGCATGGCTGCAATGAAAAGCCTCAGTATGAATTCATAAGTTATCATGTTCATGTCTTCTCTCCTTTACATATTATAGATAGATAAATCATTGTCGCAAAAATACAAAAAAACTTCATTCTTTTCACACTTCTCCTCCTTAAAATATCTTTTTCGTGAATGAAAATCTCTGTTTCTTTGGAATAAGATTCGTACCTTTGTCGATATAAACACTAAAGCCAGGAATATGACAGAGAAAGAAAAACAGCAGAAAGGAATGCTTTACCAGGCCAGCGACCCTGAGGTGTTGAAAGACCTTTACCGCTGTGAGAGCGAGTGTTACGAAATCAACCGGATTCCACCGTCACGCAGGGAGGAGCGTATGGAACGACTGCGGAAGCTGTTCGGCAAGGCAGGTGAGGGGATGTTTATCGTTGGTCCGTTCTTCTGCGACTATGGCTATAATATAGAGGTGGGCAAGAACTTCTTTGCCAACACCAACTGCGTGATTCTTGATGAGGCCAAGGTGACCTTCGGTGATAATGTCTTTATCGCACCCAATTGTTCTTTCTACACTGCCGGTCATCCTCTTGATGTAGAACAGCGGAACAGGAAGATAGAATACGCTCTGCCCATCCATGTGGGCAACAACGTATGGATCGGCGGTAATGTCGTCGTTGTGCCGGGGGTGTCGATAGGCGACAATACCACAATCGGTGCCGGATCGGTCGTGACACATGATATTCCAAGTGGTGTCTTGGCAGCAGGCAATCCCTGTAAGGTCATCAAGAAGATATAGGTGTACAAGACCTGTTCCAGACTGGCAGAGGATAACTCCGACTGTCAACTGTCCGACAATCTGTCCTTGGACGAATGCAAATATAGTTCCATGCCTTCCAGCCAGATGGCATCGTATCAACCCCGTTAAGTAGGGTTCTGTATGGATCTCCATCCCGGCTTTTTCCAGTACTATGTCTCTCTTTGTAAAGGAAATAAGTCCTTGCTCATGAAAACGTGTTGACGCCCGTCACATACCGTGTTGTCGGTGAGTCACATACCGTGTTGTCGTTAGACACCGGTCGTGTCTACGGCCCGGACCTTGTAATAATATGACGGAATGGAGTTCAATGTGCGTCAAGGAACGGAATCCGGAGGTGCCGGGAACAGGTTCACAGACATCGCGGACAGAGCCGCCGGCCGTCAGGGATCCTGGATGTCAACGCAGGCCTGATGCTGTCTGTCCGCGGCTATCCGTTGCCGCCGCCGTGTCCCGTTCTGGGATTATGGGCACAGGCCGGAATGATCTGCGGGGATTCCAGCCCGATAGACGTGCCGGGAAGCTCCGGACCTTCCCGGCACGTCCTCGTCCGGACCGTGCGGGGAGCCGCTGCGGACCGCCCGTCCGTCCTCCCGCACACGCCATTCAGGTAATGGGACTTATGATAAATAGATTTACTGTCCTATAGAATATACGTATTGGCAGCCTGAAGTATGATGTTATTAAAGTTGACAGAAAGGGTCATCTGACCGTTAAAAAAAGAACCATATCAATACTCAACACGGAGTCCTGATATGGTTCTTTATTTACTGATATGGTTCTTTATTATTAGTATGCTTACAGCGCACTCTTTTCATTCATGACTTTATATAATACACTTTTGATGTATCTTCCCATTTGTCTTTCGACCATCTTAGAAGCGATAGCCTAATGTGAGGAGCAGCTGACTTCTGTTGTTTTTGATCTTCGTCCCAGTTGCAACATTTGACACAAGGACATTTGTCGTCTTTCCCGTTGCCGCATCCGTAGTCGGTACAGGAATATTCTTCATGCTTGAGAATGGGTAAAAATCCCCCTCTTGCGCACTGTATTGATAAGCAAGGTCAATATTGAATTTTTGAATCTGATAGCCCAGTCCCAAGGTGAAGCGGTTGATTGCTTTCCAGTTCGTATAATCTGTCGTTGATGTATAGGACGTACCCAGAGAAGGAACGGTCGTACCTTTCTGTGCTTCATTACCATACGCTGCACTCACATAGTTGTATCCCGCACGGAGAGCCAGATTGCTTACAGGCTTGTATTCAATACCCAACTTCAGTGTGCTGACACCCTTCAAAGCCTTTTTGGTATGGCTGTTCATTTTCTTGTCAGGAGAGGAAGAGTCGTAATACTCGTCATAGTAATAATCGTAATAGCCACCGTCATTGATGCGGCTGTTGATACGGCTGTAGTCTTCATACTCATAGCTTGCACCGAGAGCCAAATAATTGCCGACAGTGTGTCCCAGTGAGAATCCGAATTTCCAAGGAGTCCATATCTTGTAATTATAGGTGTTCCCAATTTTCCCCTGACTGTAAGTGCCGCCCGCTCCTGGCTTCAGAGAATAATTGATGGAAGTATAGTTCTCTGTCGTCAGGTCATACCATGTGGGGGTCTTTACGTAGGCACCGACTCTGAAAGGCGATTCTGCAACCGGACGTACAATGACACCGGCCGTTACATCAAAGCCGGAACCCGTGATTTTCTGGTCGTTGGTGTAGCGGACACCGCCCAAATCGCCGGTCCACATTTCAACATACTCGCTATAAGCCTTGTAGTGGATATCTTTCAGCCCCAATGTCAGACCAAGATAGACACGGTCGTTGATGTTGCCGCTGACACTGAAGTCGTAATTGGATATATAGCCCGTCTGCGCACGGTTGAAATCATAGGACTGTCCATCGTATGCGTAGGCTCTCCCGCCCTGGTTGACATCCGGGATGAGCGTATTCCAGTAAAGGTAGTCCGCCTGGCTCCACGTATAGGCGGGATCGTTGCTGGTTGCGTTTACATAGCCGATGTTTTCGTTATTGGCTTTCGGATTCGGACGGACATTGAAGCCGCCGTCACCCTCATTTCCAAGCGCACCTTTCAGATAAGACTGCTTGTTCTGCGAGCTGCCGTTCAATGCCCCCGAGGCATTGAGGATATAATCAAAGTTCTTGCCTTTATGATAATTGAAGCCGAAATTCAGAAAAGACTTCTGCCCGGTACGGGTTGTGTAGACACCGCCTATCTGATCGAAACTCGGGTTCGTCTTGTTGCCATTGGCAAACTCCCTGCCGTTTGCCTGTATAAGGAGTCCCCCACTTACGCTGATGTTGCTGTGGCGGAACAGGCCGAGACCAGCCGGGTTCGTACCGATGGTCGAGATGTCCGCACCCAACGCTTCCATTGCACCGCCCATGCCAACATAGCGTGCAGTACCGTTCAGGTCTTCTCCTGTCAGTTTCGCATTCTCGTAAGTCTCCTGTGCATTCGCCGTCAAGGCTGCGAGCAAGGACACTGCAAAGAAAACATATTTC
>ERZ773028.99-NODE-99-length-79224-cov-6.468795_pt1 | contig 79224 bp, 85 predicted proteins | sample MGYA00511123_ERZ773028 | MGnify/ENA primary metagenome ERZ773028 (study PRJEB29015, sample SAMEA2738134) | human oral metagenome | biome: human oral; feature: human-associated habitat; material: saliva | place: China | collected 2206 ... | reverse complement strand
TGCCTGTTGATATATCTTGTATAGTCTTGGATAGTAACGTTTGTCAGTTAGAAACTTTGCTACGTTATCAGCTGTTTTATCATAGTCAATATTCTTCATTCCTGGTATCATTAATTCTTCCAAGCTAAGCACTCTCCCTATGGTATAATTAATTTAGTTGATATTAGGTGGCACGTTTCCAAGGGAGCGTGCTTTTTATTAGTTATAACTTCTAACCATGTTGACCAATTGCTGTTCTTTATCTTTCCATTGACGCTTGGTTTTTCGATAATCAAAATGTCCTGGATATTTATGATTTGGATTTGTTTCTTCTAGTCCTAACTCATGTTTTCTAACTATCCAAGTTAAATTTGTATTCACATCTAGAATTGACGCTGTATTCTTATAAATTCTGATAACCTCTACTTCTTTATGATTATTTCCAAAAATATCCTTAACATTAAAATAAACTTTTCCCATAGTATTTCTCCTAAAAATTATCATCATAAATGTTTGCTATAACAGATACCTTGACTTATGTTTCTGCTGCATCATGATTTTTAGCTCTGACAATCATGTTTTTAACGACACTATCAACAATGTATTCAACTAAATATAATTTCATCTAATCAATCCTTTCTCATATTTATAGCTAGCTAAAGCCTTGCTATGCTCTCAACACATACGACCATCTCAAATCATGTGGATGCAAGGCAGTGTTACAAGGTATAGAAAGTGAAAATATATTATATGCGAATGAAGTCATTTCACGTCCTTTCAAATTTTATTTTCCCTTGTAACATACACCCTAGCTTACTCTCAAAAATAAGTGATCATCTCAAATCGTGTGAATCTAGGGTAGTGTTACAGTCACCACGAAGAATATAATGCACGGAGGATTAACTCCTTCCAAATTTATTTGTAACTGTAACGTGTATTTAAAAGAAAGTCTGGTTTCGGTAGTAAATCTACTAGGTTACTACGATGTAAACTTAAGTAATATTAACGAGGAGGAGCTATTCACTTCCTTTTCAAAAAATTTTTGTTTGTAGCTTCCTTGTATCTTTACCACCTATGACTTAGCACCCTTTGACAGATACTAAGCCTGTACTGTTTATGTCATTTGAGAGATCCTGATTTACGCTGTTTGTGAATGTATAATGTTCAAATAGACATAAGCCAATATTTAACAGTTTTAAGACTTGTTAGGGTCAAATGTTATTCTTCTTCAAGTCCTAAAACCATCGCCATGAATGCTAACTTATCTACATCAGTCATTCTTTCGAAAATTTTATATAGAATTAACGGTGTATTTGAATTCTTTTCACTTATGAAAGTAGCTCCCATTGCATCGCCTTTACCTAAAGCTATTAGAATTCCTTCGTAGCCTTCTAATTCTCTTAAAAGCCCAGCTACTTCTGTTGCTCGTTCTTGTATTCTCTTAGATTCTTGTTTGATTTCTTTTGAAAACTCCATCATCACTTTACTCCTCCTGCTTATTGCTAGTTCATCTATTTCTTTGCAGATTTTATTAAATGCTTTTTTATTGAACTTTATCATTTGATTCAATTCTCCACTCGTAACTGATTCTCTTCAAATGCTTGCCAATTATGTTAATAATCTTTCCGAGATCATCTAAATCATGTATATCTAGGTAGTTATCATCTGAAATTTCAAATAGATCTGTATATTTATGTCTGATTGTAAACAACTTATCATGGTAGTAAATTCTTACCTCCCACAATTTAGATTCATCAAAATCAGCATAATCATCATAGTTATCATTTTTATCTACAACATCAACCCTTATGTTTTCAATTTCGTAATCAATAGGATATTCTTCTCTAAGTTCTGCCAGCATCGATTTAGTATTTTTATTTCTATTCATCATCCAACCCATACCTTTCGCTTATTTTCTTATGCAGATCTCTCATACCACGTCTGTATTCATATTCTTGTCTAATCTTTAAACCTTTAACGAAACCTGCTAGATAATCACTATCCCAATATCTAGCTCGATTTCTTATCTTTTGTCTTGGTGATTGCTTTTTAATCATCTAGTTTAGCTCCTTCCAATTTTTAAAATCATACCAAAATTCAGACTCAAGCTTTTTTGACATTTCTTTAATATTTTTGTTCATCTTCATCATTCCTTATCAGAAACATATATCTTTCTAATTGTTCCACCTAAGTCAGATGCAACTCTTTCTGCGATGTCTAATTCATCTTCATCGTATATCTCTGCTTGTTGTACTTTTTTATAAACACTAATCGAATTTTGGGTTCTGCCTCCAAAATAATAATTACCAATTTTTATGACATATCCTATAAATTCAATGTCCATTTCATACCCCTCTAACACGATAGATTTTAATTTTAGGGTTTATAACTCCCCTTTTGAGCCTAGTTGCACTATCAACGACAGATCTCGGTTTAATTTCAAGATACTTGGCCAACTCTTTAGCAGTACCAACAGTCAAAATTCTTTCTTTGTCGTCATAAGCTATGTAGCCGCCATTCACATCACTCCTAACAGACTATTCTTACACTTTGAATAATTAAGCAAGTAATACTACTCCAGTTCCTTCTAATCGCTCTTCTAAATATTTAGCAATTGTCTTAATTGCTTCAACTCGCCATAAGCCACCATCACCTTCAAAGATTACACCACGTGGCCCACTTTGCATCCTAAAGATGAACTTACTTTCAGGTTGCTTCACTTCAACAAATGTTCTGTATGGTGCAAGGATCACTGGGTTAGGTACCTTAATGTTTTCAGCGGTAGCAATTCCAGACTTGATTGTTACTGCTTGACTGATACCATCATCGCCAGTGCTACGGACATTATCTTCTTTAAGATTTCCAACTACCTTAAGCAAGATGTCTCTATCATCAGTCTTTACAAATTGTGATTGTAAGGCGATGTTAAATGATTCGATATCCATGTATGAATCAAAATCGAATTCTGGAACAATTGCAGTTGCTATTGCTAGCAATTCACGATCCCCATTAGGTTGTAACTTGCCTTTTAATTCGACCAGCTTTTCATCAACTACATGTAAGATTAAATCATCAAAATCATCAATGTTTGACTTGATGTAATCAACTAAACCAGATAGAGTATTTAATCTGATTGGTTCTTTAGCCTTATAAATTACTGGTTCAACTAATACCGGCTCGCCATTTTTATCGATAATATATTCTTGGCCATTAATTTTTAATTTTCGTTCTTCAGGTCTAATACCTCGTTCTGCTAAGTAATCTAGTGCTTCTTTTGTTAAATCCATCGCTCTAACCTCTCTTTTCTTGTAAATCTATAATCTTGCTTTTTTTCTCAATATCTTCAACTTTCTCGCCAGTGTCTGTTCTTACATCGCCTTGCTCATCGATATAAGTTTGACCTTTAACTCCAGACTTAAGTTCACTAGCTGCAATCATTCCTGTATTCAAATCACGTCCAGTCATGATCTTAGTTGTAACTGGTGCTGCAGGAGCAAGTTTACTAGAAACATTGATTGATGCTTTAACTTCGTCATAGTCTGCATCTGGAACAAAATCCACTTTAACGATTAGACTACGTTTCTTTGTTGGATCTGCATTTGGATCGTTGATGTTGTTGAAAATATCACTCAACTCACGCTCAATCAGTTCCTTACCTGCACCTTCTGCCAATGAATCGATACTAAAATTAATCTTTACTTTTGCCATTTTCCTTACCTTCCTTTACTACAACATCATCTAGAAACTCAACAAATTTTCTGATACCCACTAGATGCTCACTTGTGTCAAAGCATCGCATTGAGTCAATCTTTGGACTATATAAGACAACTAGGTCATCTTCGAATAGATCACCTTTATTTGCGATGAACTGCTTTAGTCCATAAGTGTCATCGCTGAATTTGACTGCTGTATACTTAGCATCAATTGGCCATTCATCTATAATTTTCCTTTCCATGCTCTAACCTACCTTTACATAGTCATTCTTTAAATCAGATGGAATTACTGGCATTGGTGGTCTAACATCTGACAGACTCACTAACACTAGATATCTATCATGATGTTCACTTACCATGTATTGAATCCCATCTTTATCGACCAACTTGTCATATTGTTTAACAAATTGACCTTTAGCGTCTTTGAATTCTGCAATTCTTTTCTTCATTGCGACAGCCTCCTCAACAACTCATTAATTTCAGCTTCATTTTTAGCTTTCTCAGTCCTAGACATAATTGAATTTGACGGTTGTTTCTTACCTGCATTCTTAGCCCAATCTGGCAACTTTTCTTTTTGGATCAATTGTCGCTGAGTGTTGTTTCGCTTGGGTGGTTCAAAGTTGTATTCATTTTCCCACCCAGTGTTACCAAACCAAGTAGCACCATGTTGAATAAAGTTAGTTTGAGTACCTTGAACTCGAATCTCTTTGTTGTAGCTCTCAATACCCTTTTTGATGATTTCATCGCTAGTGCCATTCTTAACTGCTCGCTCATAGTACTTACGAGCCTTTTGCTTACCGACTTTTCTAGGATATAAAGCCCATAAGCTTTCAAATCTTTCATCCAATTCTTTTTTAGTTGGTTTATGTTGTTTATTGCTAGATGACTTAGGTTGTTCTTTAGGTTGTTTATTTTGAGAATTGACTTGATCGTTTTCGTCAGAAAATGATCGTATATTATTATCTATATCTTTCTCTTTATCTATATCTATATCTAAGTTACGGTTCGTTTCATTGGTGTTACATTGTAACGTTTTTTGTTCGCTAGCAATCGTTTTTTGACGCTTACGATATGCTCGAACTCTGCGAGCTGATGCACTTTCCGACCCAACTAAATCAGCAGTTACATCTTCAGTAAATTTGAAAGATGTGTCATCGCTGAATTCAATCAATCGCTTCTGTTTTAAGAATGCTAGAACGAACTCAACGTTGATTGTTTCTTCATCTAGCACCAAAGCAATCTCTTCAGCAAAGCTATCACCTACACCTGAATAATAGATATATCCGTTGTTTTCTAGTGATAGCATAATCATCTCAAGGTAGATGACCGCATATGTGTCACCCCCTGATGGTTTTCTTAACATTTTCACGACTGGACTTTTCCAGAAATCCATTTGTAATTTGATCCAGAAGTATCTTTTCTCAGCCATTTCTATTCAGCTCCTTTTGTCTTTTATATTCTTCATCGAATTCGTCCATTTGCTTCTGACTCATAAGCTTTAAGCTTAGAATGCTTTTATCACTTAGCTTGATACCGTGAAAGTGATATTTATCAGCGAAAGCTTTAGCTCCGATGTTATGAAACTCACTGTGATGCTTAAAACACAGCATCTCAAGTCTGTGATTCCTGTGATCGATATGATTACGATTGTTTCCCATACCGACCGTATCTTCGTGATTTATCTGCAGCCCCTGTCTTGATCCACAAACAGTACACTGTCTATGTACCAAGCACAGAAACACACGACGTTCTGCATCGATTGTGTTTTCCATTGCTTTTGAATCGAATGGAATGTCATATCGAAAGCAAAACTCAATCACAAAACGGATGAATTGTGTTGCCAGTTCTTTAGTGCAGTTACTCAGTGAGAAATTTCCGTACCCTGTATTGTAAGAAAATTTGAATTTTAAGCGATGTTTCACTTCTTGTTCTTCATATCCCGTGTAGTCTGAGATATCACGAAACAAGGCATAAATTTTCTTTCGTTGAGCATTTGAAATCATGTTATGATCTGCGGGCGATGCATTAAATTTAAGATGACCTTTTCTTAGTTCTCGCTTAAATGCATCAAGATCATCGATTTCAAACTGAACCTTAGAACCGACTATCCTATCAAATTTAAATTCAAAATTATCCATCATCGTACCTGCCATAGATGCTTTCCAACTTCTTTAAAAACTCATATTGCTCTTGTTCTAAGTGCAAAACAGTGAACAATATGTTAATATGTATATAGAGTTGTATTGACTCTATATTATTTTCTAAATCTTTGATATCACTGAATACTTTGTTTTGGTATTTAGTTTCTTTTTTGATAGGTGTTGCAGCACCTATCTTTTTTGTTCTGCCACAATCTCACCTTCTTTCATGATGTTCGTCTTCATCGCCCCAATCAAAGAATGTTTCGTCCTCAATGGCTTCAACCATTGGATACAGCATCAACCCCACTAAGATACCTACTACAAGCATTGATAAACTAATCATTTTCTTTTGCCTCCTCATCTTTGCGTATTTCCGTTAAAGCCACTAGTGATAAAACAAACCAAGCTACGAAACCAGACCCTATATATAAGTGACCCATTCCAAAACTCAAACCACTAAAGAAAATTGCTGCTAAAGAACTTAAATTTATAAAGCCCTTACCTGTACTATTCATTTCTCATCATCCTTTCTCTTCCAAAGCCTATACAAATTAACACTCCCTGCGTACGCTACATAGCAGAATACCGTAAATACACCACATATCATTTACCTCCAGTAAAAATATCTTTGAGCCAACTAACCAAAATAAAAATTATTACATAAGCTATACACGCTACAATCACTGCTAGTATTGGTTCCATATTCCACTCCTTTTATATTTTTTCTAACATCTTCTTTTTTTTACTTTCTTATTTGCTTTCTAAAAACTTATCTAAATCTTCAGCTCTGAACTGAACAACCCCACCAGCTGTTATTGCAATATTCTGAAGATTTTTGTACCTCTTTCGCCATCTCCAAAACGTTTCTTTTGATACGCCACAGTGTTTAGCTGCTTCTGTTATGTTTAAAAACTTCTGCTTGTTGCTATCTTGATTTGTTCTTCTAACGACTCTTTCAGCAATCATTTCTAAATCTTCTTCTGAAAGTTTGATGTCATAAGTAGCTGTTACAATCATCTATACCACCTACCTTATTTTTAAATCTGCTTTACTAACCTAAACTTGTTTATTTCATTCTCAATCAACGCTGCTCCGTACTGGGTGTATTCCCAACGTGGGAACCCGTTATCATTTAAGGTCTTACGACAGTAGATATTCTCATTTGAGAATCGTGGCTTGATATGCAACTCATTAGCGATTTCACCAATCTTCATGATCCACTCTTCACTTAAACCCAAGTTAAAAGCTATCGCACTAGCTGTGTAATACTTGCCACTGTATTTAACTGGTTCTTGTACTGTTAATTGTTGTGGCTGTTCTAATACTGGTTTTATATTATTGCTTTCTAGTAGTTCTCTAATAAACATCTCGCCTTTAGTAGTCCACTTGAGTGAACGTCTACCTTCTGGCATATAGATTTCATAACCAACCAATCCATCATTTGCGAACTTCTGATAAATGAACCATTTGTTGCCTCGTTTATAGATAACGCCTTTCTCATGCAGAAACTTATTCAATTCTCTTCCACTCATACCGTACTCTTTAGCAATTTCGGTAATCGTGATAAGCCCTTTATTGCTTAAGTAGCGGTCGTACTTGTCTGCTTTTGGCTGCAGCTCTTCGTTTTTCTCAACTTCCTTAGCTAACTCAATTAAAGCTTCACTGTAAGTCTGTGGCAGCTTGTATTGAGCTGGCTGTTGTTTAATCCGCTCTTCCATTCGATTAAATGCATCAATGTACTTTAATTTGAATTCATCTGCTTTACGTCCTGTGAATCCCATTGCAATGAAAGTAAATCCATCACGATTGAGATAATACATTTTTCTCTGTTCGCCTTTTTTGTCTGTATAAATTCCTTCATAAAACATTCGCTTGTAACGAGCTGAATTTTCAGCTGGTTCAATTTTTGCTTCAATTGCTTGAATTACATTCTTATGTTGCTTATTAAATGCTTCTGCCAAAATCAAGCTAGTAGTAACAGCTTGTTGGTCATGCATAATAACTAATTCGTTCATTATGTTCATTCCTTTCTATAACTATAAAACTTGTTAATTTATTTTGATTTTAGTTCATTTTATAAAGTTTTATAGTATTTAGTTGCAAAAAAAATATCGTACACTTCACTTAACGATATTCCAAAAAAATCAGCCATTTTTAACATATTTTTTGTGCTAGGCTTAGTGTATCCTTTCTCCCATGAGGAAACAGTATTTTGAGATACACCTAATTTCTCTCCCAATTCCTGCTGGGAGACATCCTTCTTAGCTCTCAAAACTTTAAGAGTGTTCATTTCAATCATCTCTCTTTCTATTTTATCTTTGATATAATTAACTCATCTCCTAATGAAAGGAGGTGTAGTTTTATGAATAATATGTTGTCAAATGAACAAATAGCTCATGACTTAGCTATTGCTTTTGTTTCTGCTAAATTATCTAAAGAAACATACATTTCATCTGATATATCTGTTATTACAGCTTATGAAGATGCTTATTCTGATTTTTTGCGACTATTAAATAAAATCAGAACAGTTAGATAATGTTTTTATATGCTTCACATAAAGAAATTATAGTATTAATTATTTTACTTTCGGCTATAATGTCTTCTTTTTGTGAGGCGTTTTTTAATTCGTTAATACTTGTACTAATTAAATCAGTAATATCTTCTTTCATTTTTAATCATCTTCCTTTCTAAAATAATCCAAGCTGACGTCTAATGCGTCTGCTATTTTGCACATATTTTTAAATGAAGGCTCAACACCGTCTTTATAACTTTGTAAAGTTGTTTGTCCAATTCCTGTTAATTTACTTAATTTATATCTTGTTATATTTTTAGATTTAAGCAATTCTTCTAACTGATCCCACACATCTACCACCACCCTATATATAGTGTTATATACATTTGATCACTACAACATATTGTAGTAAAATAAGTATTAGCAAATAGACAGCCTCCTAAAAATGTTTATTTGCTAGTAATTAGAAAGAAGGTTTTAATATGAATCTTGTTGAAGCTAAATATCTTGAATATACCGTTAACGTAATTTTTAAAGAATTTCTAGAATATAATAGTCATGAAGATTTGCCTACCTATAAAATTCTTTGGAAACATAATGATAAACTATTTTTTGCTAACACATTAAACTTTGAAAATAATTATACTATCATGATTAGTAAAACAACTCCTGATTTAATTCCTTACTATGAAAGACTATCAATTGTTGAAAATAGTAAATTTTCCAATGACATTAGAGAGTTTGTTTTTTCTAAATACCTTGGGAAACGTTTTGCTAACCCTCTTCCCTTATATAACGATCCTTTAGCTTTGCTTAAAGAATCTATTTCATTAGCTACATCACTTGATGAATTTCATCTAGATAATCCTGAATATAGATTATTAAATGTGTCGTACCTAGATTCAAAAATTGATCTTCCATTTATTCTTGTTGATAAAGATTTTGAACTAGAACCAATTAGTCTTATTGAAGTTTCAAAAAATTAGACTCATATTTAATTAAGTTATACGCATATTGAAGACTTGCATACGCTTGCTCGTGTGTTAAGTCTTTTTCTTTTAGTAAATCAACAATTTCAGTTCCTGCCTTATCAATATCACTTCCAAATAAATCTGATGCCTTATCGTTTTCATGTTTGAATTGTTTTAAATAGTATTCTCTTGCTGTTTCTTCTTTCATAGCTCACGCCTCCTATTTTTCTTAAATTCCACTCTATCTAGTCCGTTAAAGTAATAGACATGAATTCTTTTTTGTTTAAGATACAAGCCCAACCATCTACTCTGAAATACACTGAATGATTAAACCAACTATCCATTAAATCATCTGCTAACTTGTCTATTTTTTCCTTTAAAGGCTCTCTTACTATTTCTGGAAACTCAGGAGATTCTATTGTTCCCTTAGTCGTTTGAATAACAATCTTCATTCCTGCATCGATCTCCTATTTTATGATTAACCATGCTATTAAAACTATAATTACTATTGTTGGTAAAATTCCAACTTGAATATTTATCTTAACATTATATTTACCATTTTTAGTTGTCTTGGTGTAATCAAAATTACCTAATAAAAACTTTTTCCAGTTCATATTTTTGTGCTGTTATGATAAAATGTACACTAAAGATAAGGGTTATCACCCCTTTCTTTAGCTGTTCTGGATTAAGTTTCTAACTAACGCTTGAACTTAATCTCTATTTCAATTGAAATCAGTTCCCATAATTTCAATTTTATTTTGAAGAAGAAATCTTTAATTGGTTTCTTCTTTTTTTGTACATTCTTCATAACTCTCTCCTTTCTTTAGTTTTCGTAAAGCCCTTATCAACCTTATATGTATATATTATCAAGTTTTATTGTATTTGTAAATAGTTTTACTATACTTTTTTATAAAAAATACAATTTTGTTTTATCTTTATTTAATTTTTACCAAGCAAACATTATAATTATTGGTAGAAATATAACAGGAGTTGATTATTATGATAGGTCAAACAATTAGAGATTTACGAAAGCAAAGAAAGATGTCTCAAACAGAATTAGCCAAAATTCTACACGTTTCTCAACAAACTGTTACAGCGTGGGAAACTGGCAAAGCTGAACCTTCTAGTTCTGCTATATCTAATTTAGCCGACTACTTCAACGTAACTACCGACTACCTGCTCGGACGCTCTGAGAAAAAAGATGATGATAAAGTTGATTATGTAGCATTAGATAAAGTATTAGATAACGCTCGCTCATTTGATGGTGAACCTATGGATGAACACGATAGAGAAATTTTGCGTGGTATTTTAAAAGGATATTTTACTACTAAGAAATAAGGCGGGTGTTTTTTTATGAATATTCGCATTAAAGATTTATTGAGAAAATATAATGCTACTTTAGTCTATAATGACGATTTACATAAAAAAGGGTTTAATATTCCTATTAACTCTACATCTAATATAATTGTGGTTAACTCTGATTTAACTGATGAAGAAATCGAGCAAGTCATACTTCATGAATTAGGACACTCTGCTAATGATGATAAAGTTGTAGGTTCCTATAATAATAACCTTGTCCCACGTTCCAAAATGGAATCCAAAGCTAATGATTTTATGTTGAAAGAATTGCTAGAAAACTACATATTAACAACTAATACTGATCCTACTGATATTAATTGCGTATCATTTCTGGAAAGTGAAAGATTGCCAATGTCATTTGAGGATAGTGTACGACGTATTATTATGAGTAGATTGAGTTATTAAAATTGTTGGTGTGGTTATTATTTAAAGGAGTGAGTTAATGAAAGAACTTACAAATAAAGAAAAGGAAATAATAAAAAAGATAGGTTCAGGTCAAACCCTGCCAACTAGTAATGAATACTACAACGATAACTATATCTTGCGTGAGCTTGTTGATAATCACTATATTGGTTTGAACCTTGACTTTAACGAAAGCTATATAATAACTGGTTATTATTTAACTGATAAAGGATTACGTGAATATGATCTAATCAATGATAAAAGAAAAGAACGTGTTAATAATAACCTAACTTCAGCTATTATAACCGTTCTAAAGTATCTTATATCAGCAATCATTGGAGGTTTAATATCTCATTATTTATTCTAACGTGCTAAGTAGCAAAGTATAGCTACAATTCCTCCAAAAATTACATATAAGGAAATACTAATTTCCTTAAGTATTCTATAAATATCATCAAGATTGCGTTTCATAACTATCACCTGTTTTTATTTATTGTAGCATATTACAGATTATTATGAGTGGATTGCGTTTTTAAAATTGTTGGTGTAGTTATCATTTAAGAAGATGATTGAGATATTTGACCAATTGATTTGAAGTCACTAAAAGCTAATCTCAAAGATATTTTAAGGAGGTCTTTTTTATGACAGATAAAAATATTAACACAGATTATAGAAATAGTGGTAATAGAGGAATAATTCCAGAACGCGGAAAAGGACCAGCTCCTGCTCCTAAACAACCTGTTAAGAAAGATAGCTAGTCTCTAAGAATATATATTTTGATTTGTTTTTCAAAATCTACCAAAGTTCTGGAATTTTCATGTTTAGATACCTCTTCCACTATATATTCAAAACTATATTGATTTTCTGGATGGTCTAGAGGCATTAGTGCTAAATCAAAGTAATTATTATCTCCAGATTGTTGATAATCAAGATATCCACACGTTATAAGATTATTATCAAAGTCAAAAACAAATAATGTTTGTATCTTATTTGTGTTAAATATGTAATCTCTAGTATTCCTATTTTCTGTATAACTTTGGCCTGAAGTACGTCTAATTTTATTGATTAGGAAATCTATTAATTTAATTAACGGTGCAATAATTAAAATTGTACCAATAACGTCAAACAATAGTATAAGCATAATTGATAAGGTTATTTCATAATTTAATACGGTTGTTAGTACCCAGTACAAACTGATGTTAATACCTGTAAATATCATTATTTTTTGTTTTTTATCAGTTTCTTTATTAGGTCTATCAACTACTACATTGAGTTTTTCAAGGATATTATAATTAATATATCCAAAACAACCAGAAGTTATTAAAATTGTTATCATTGAATATACTAATTTGTATACTTCATCATTCATAACTAGCACCTCTTTTTAAATTAAATATATTATATAACATATTTAATGTACATCGCGCCGCTATAACAAATTTTTAACGCTTAGTCCTACAAAATATAAAAAAGGTATTCCCCTACCTTCCACGCCCATTTTACCACATTGAAAATGTGTCTTTATGGTCGCGAAAGAAGGTGAATACCATACAAGAAATCATTTTGATTTTAATTTTACTATATTTACTAAAATCTGACAAGGACTAAGCGTTAAGGGGGCGCCGTCCCCCTGCGTGCGACGGCGCCCAGTACAAAACTTATCGTTGAAAGGACGTGATTTGATTGAAAGAATTTAAACTTGTAGATTCTGATTATTCAGAAAAATTTATTACTTCACTACATGATTACTATTTAAAAAGAATTACTTTTTATGAAACAAAAAACAAGGACTTGTCTAAATTTTCATGGACTGAAAATAAACATGTTAGTTTGTACGTTATAAAATCCTATAATGATACTTTTTCTTACAATGAAGTTAATAATAATATATTCACTAGTGATTATTATTTATTTTTTGCTACAGTTAATGAAACTAAAAATCAATTATTCTATATTGATTTATATGATGAAACTAATAATTATACTTATGCTAAATTGTATTCTGAACCACAGTATTTATCTTGGATTATGTCAGAAAAACACATCCATGTAGATGTTAACAAGATAATTAATTCTAGTATTTTATCTAAATTTGGTAGATTTTATGATGACGCTAGTATAGATAGTTTTACTTCTTCTTTATCTAAACAGTGGGTAGACAAAGAATATGAGAGTACACTAAAAAATCTATCTGAACCAACAGTTATTACAAGTTTTCCTGAAACAAATAAACAATTTTTCATAGATAGATATCATTTTGATAAGATGCTTAATACTATAAATAGTAGTCAATTTACAGATGAATTTAATCAATGTTTGTACGCTTATGAACATGAAAAATGGTTTTTATGTGCAGCTGGTTTAGGTAGTTGTCTAGAACATTTGATGTTTCTTGTTTTAAAAAATTATAATGATAAAGGTTACAAAACATTAAAAGGGCTACCGAAAAATCCAACAGCCCATAACTACATTATACAATTCAGACAACCACCTATATCGATTTCATCACGACAAGAAACATTTTTTAATATCTTATTTATGGTTAGAAATGCAGTAGATCACCATAATACAGGCAAAACACAAAAAGAATTATGTGATTTGCTATTAGATGGTATTTCAGATTTATATAACGATTATTATAGTTCTAGTATCCTAGTTGAAAAAAATACAGATAATGACTAGTGTCTATTCCAAATTTTTTGAATAACGTTAGCGCGCCTGGCATCATCAGGATAATCATTATCATAATAATTTCCATTATCATCACATGCTAAATAATCTAGTCTATCCCACTCATTATCTAGCATATCAGTTAAAATTTGATATTCTTCTTCTGTTAAATAAAGTGTAATCATATTACCACCTGCTTTTTGCCTTTATTGTAACACATGTAAAGTATAGTTATTAAGTATTAAATTATAAGCTATTTGACCCGTTTGTTATAACTTGTTATAATTAGCCTGAGGTGATTTATATGACACAAATTAAAGTTAGAAATATTGGTAATAGCGTTGGTATCATCTTACCTAAAGAATTAGGATTAATTAACGGTGATATTATTCAGGCTGAGAAGAAAGGTAATTTATTTGTTCTTGATACTTCTAAAACAGCTAGAGAACATGATAAAAAATTGATAGAAGATAGCTTTGCAGACTTTGAAAAGGAATTAATTGTATCAGAAACAAAAATGAAAGATATTTTTGGAAAATACGGGTGGCAATAATGAAAGAATATAACTTAGTTTATGCTAAAAGCTTTGCTGATAGTTTAAGCGAATTAATTAATACGTGGGAAAATGAATTGTTTTTGTCACCAGAAACTATTAATAAATTTGTAGGCAATATTCAAAAATCTTTAGAACTTGCTACTGTATTTCCAGAAATGTATGAAGAAGTATCGTCTAAATATGGATTTTCAGTTAAAACTTACCGTATTGTAATTGGTAAAAGTTATGCTATTTTTTATAGAATTGACGAAAAAAATAATAATATTTTAGTTGGTAGAATTTTCCAATCTAAGCAAATGAAATTAGAATTTTAGCGAACCCGTCGAAATCGACGGGTTTAAACAGAACTTAAAAAGAACATATATTCATTTTGACCAATACACTGAAGTCATTAAAAGCTGTGTGTTGCTAACATCTTCTTTTTACTTTCAATTTAATTTTGGAGGTAAATATTATGGCAACATTTAGAAAATACAAAACAAAGAAAGGTATGTTGTGGCGTTATCAAATTTTAGTTGGTACTGACACAGTAACTGGTAAGCGTAAATATAAAACTAAAGGTGGTTTCTACACAAAAAGAGAGGCTAAATTAGCAGCTGATGAAGTTGAGAAAAAAATAAGTAATCCTACTTTTCTAGACAATGAGAATATAACTTTTGGTGAAGTGTATGAACGTTGGATAGCCAACTATAAATTAACTGTTAAAGAGTCCTCTTTTTATACTGTTGAACTACAGTATAAATCTAAGATACTTCCTATTTTAGGAAATAAAAAAATTAACCAAATCATAACAATTGAATGTCAGGACTTGATTAATCATTGGTACTCTATTTCCTTGAAGAACTATAAAGCTATATTCAATTTAATAACTAGAATTTTTAAATACGCTAAACAGTTAAAAATAGTAACAGATGATCCCACGTCATCAGTTATTATTCCTAAAGCTAGCAGACAATTTAATAATTTAGAACATTCTAGGAATTATTATACCAGAGATGAACTAAAAACGTTTCTCGAATACGCTGAGAAACATGAAAAATACAAAATCTACGTACTTTTTAGATTATTGGCTTTCTCTGGTATACGTAAAAGTGAGGCTTTAGCTTTAACATGGAATGATGTTGATTTTAAAAAGGCACAAATTACAATCAACAAAACTATAATACTGGTATCTAAAGTTAAAGTTACAACCCCAAAAACGAAAAGTAGTAATAGAACTGTTTTTATTGATAAAAAGACATTATCTATTTTGAGTGAATGGAGACTGAGACAAAAGAAAGAACTACTACAAAAAGGGTTCAATTCTTTATCTCATAATCAGCTTGTTTTTTCTGGTAGAAATAACGACTACATTATTCCTACTACAATTAGCAAAATGATGAATAGGGTTTCAGAAGGTTGTAATTTACCTCACATAACAGTTCATGGTTTGAGACATACTTATGCGACTTTGGCTGCACAAGGTGGAATGCCAGTTAAACAACTTCAAGCACAATTAGGGCATTCTAAAGTTGAAATTACGTTAGATGTTTATACTTCAATTACTGATGAGCAACGTAAAGACACTGCCAATCAATATACTTCCTTTGTTAATTTCTAACCAAAAATGTGCATACTTGATGCATACTTTTTTGATATTTTAAGAAATATATAATCGCATTTAAATATTTCAAATATCGCAAAAACATTATTAAATCAACAGTTATGAAATGTTGTGGAATACTGTGAAATGTCATTTCAAAAAACAACTTAATTTATAATCTTTTTTCATGAAAAAAGCAGCAAGTTCGTCTTGCTGCTTTTTATTATGGTTATCTTCTTTTTTCAAACTTAGATAATTGCCCTCTAAATTCGGCACGATATTTCCTAACATCAGAGGCATCACTCTTCACATAAGAATCTACTTTTTCATTATGTTCAACTTTATCTAAACCAATCAATTCTTCTTCACTTGTAACTCTCATTTTAACTAATTTTTTACAACAAACTACTAAAATCGTAGATAAAATGATTACAAAAATAATTGTACAAACAGTTCCTAAAACTTGAATTAAAAACAAGTGCACCCCACCATATAATAATCCACTCTCAGAAATGTTTGAGTTTATTGCTTTATTTGCAAACACGCCTGTTAAAATCGAACCTAAAATTCCTGAAATTCCATGACATCCAAAAGCATCTAGAGGATCATCATATTTTAGTTTGGGCTTTATTTTTTCTACAAAAATAAAACTTACAATACTGCACAAAACTCCTATTATGATTGCTCCTAAAGTTGAAACATATGCTGCTGCCGGGGTTATCCCAACTAAACCACATAATGCTCCTGTACAAATTCCTACTAACGATGGTTTGGAATGAAATTTAAGATCCAATATCATCCACGCTATTAAGGAAGCACCAGTGGAAACCGTAGTTGTTAAGAAAGCTTGAATTGCCACTTTATCTATTCCTAAAGCTGAACCAACGTTAAAACCATACCATCCTATCCAAAGTATACTTGTTCCAAGTAATACCCAAGGTAAATTGTAGTGTTCGCTGTTTTCAATATTATATTTAATTCTAGGCCCTAAAAATATAGATAGCACCAATGCAGTTATACCTGCATTAATATGTACAACTGTTCCACCAGCAAAATCTAGCATCCCAATTTTTCCTAATAAACCATTAGGACTCCAAACCATATGTACCATTGGATAATATACAAAAATCGACCATAACGATACAAATAAAATTAAAAAGTTAAATCTCATTCTCCCAACAACAGCTCCAACAAAAAGTGCTGGTGTAATAATCGAAAACATCATTTGAAATACTAGATATGTACCATTATCAATACCTAAACTTTTAGAATACATCTTCGTTAATTCATATCTGCTTAGAAAGAAACTATGTCCCCAACCAAATATCCCAGATACATCTTTTCCAAAGCAAATTACATAACCTACAGAAACAAAGAGTAGAATCGCTAAACCACTAATAACAAAAACAGAAAACATGGTATTAACGACATTCTTTTTAGAAACCAATCCTCCATAGAAAAATGCCAAACCGGGGGTCATAAAAAATACCAATATTGTCGAAATGAGAACAAAAGCTGTGTTTGCCTGATTAATCATAAAAAGCCCTCCTATGCCTTTGATGTCAAAAATTATAACATCAAAACAAATAAAATCAACTTCATTTTTAGATATATGTAACTTTTTATGACATAAAATATTAAAATTATTCTATTCTTTTCCTTATTTTCTATCTAAGTAATTTAACTTTTAAAATTCACTTTTCCTAAGTATAATATAAAGTAATAATTACTGATTAGAAATTAGGTGAAACTATGGAAATTTCGGAAAAAGCCCCTGCCAAACTTAATCTAAGTCTTGATACCCCTTTCCGTCATCAAGATGGCGAGCCCGAATGGCGTATGGTTATGACAGCAATCGATTTATCTGATTATGTTCATATTAAAACTATTCCTAACAGCAAAGAGATAACTGTACAAACTAATACCGGCTTTTTACCTTGTGATCAACGAAATTTAGCTTACCAAGCAGCAAAGCTTCTGCAATCTAAATTGAACAAACCAGAAGGCGTGGAAATAGAGATTGATAAACATATCCCTGTTTCCGCAGGTATGGGTGGTGGATCTGCCGATGCAGCTGCAGTTTTAAGAGGTTTAAATAAAATTTGGAATTTAAATATATCACGTGAGGAGTTAGCAAAATTGGCTCTTACAATCGACTCTGATGTTCCATTTTGTGTATATAGCGAACCTGCCTTAGTAACTGGACGTGGAGAAGAAATTACTCCGATAGGTCCACTTCCACCAATGTGGTTAGTCATCGCTAAACCTCAAGCTAGTGTTTCAACTCCTACAATATTGCGACAAATTCATGAACAACATTTAAATCACCAAGAAGTTCAAAATGTTGTGTCCGCAATTAAGCAACAAGATTTCGATAAAATGTGTCGCCATATGGGGAATGCATTAGAACCCATTACTATGAAAAAGTGCCCTGACATTATTAAAATCAAAGACAAAATGTTACAATTTGGAGCTGATGCTGCTCAGATGAGTGGCTCTGGCCCAACTGTCTTTGGCATTTCTCAAAAAAAATCTCGTGCTACTCACATTTATAATAGTTTACGTGGTTTTTGTAAAGAAGTTTATCTTGTTAGAGCATTAGATTCGTTAACGACAAAATAAATAGGTTTGGCATCTTCGCCAAACCTATTTATTTGCTGTTATTTCAAGTCATCATCCATATGTTCATAGATCATTTTATAAACAATTTCTGCATCTTCTTCATTTTTGCTGAATACAACTACTGTATCATTCCCTGCCAAAGTTCCTGCAATCTCAGCCAACTCTAAGTCATCTAATTTCGCAGCTAAAATATTTGCGTAACTTGAATTCACAGTTGTTCTAATTAAATTAATAAAGTTTATTTGTTGAATTCCTAATACATTATCATTTATTTCTTGAAATAGACGTTCGTAATTTTTTTCTCCCTCTACCTTCATTTGCTTATAATATGTATTTCCATTTTGGTCACTTACTTTTACAATATTCAAAATTCTCATGTCTCTTGAAATTGTAGCTTGTGTAACCTCAACTCCTTCAGCACGCAATAATTGTTGCAATTGTTCTTGAGTTGTTATCTTATTATCAGCAAAAAGTTGCTCCATCAATTCTCTTCTAGCTATTCTATTCACTTTGACACCACTTTCCTTCCTGCAAATTAAGTGATAGTAATTATTAGTCAAATTTTCTCAAATATTCTGATAACTTTTCTAAACCTTGTTGTAGAATCTTAGGATTACAACAGTATCCTAATCTTGCATGTTGTGGTCTATCAAATGCAGTTCCCGGAACTAACAAAACACCTTTTTCTCTCAGCAAATCTTCACAAAATGAATAATCATCTTGAGGAATATCTAGCTTTATAAATGATGTAGAAACGGAATGTGGTGTACACCAACTTACTCGAGGCTCTGTTTTTAACCAATTTTCTACTATTTTCAAGTTATTCTTGACGATTTCTTCATTTCTTTGTAGAATTTTATCTCTATTTCTCAGTGCATGGACTGCCAAAGCATCATTTAATACACCACCACAAATAACTGTGTAATCACGGAACTTTCTAAATATATCCGCTACTTCTTTATTTGATGCTGTCCACCCTATTCTCAATCCAGGTAAAGAAAATGTCTTTGATAAAGAATTTGTAGCAATCCCTTTATCATACATATCAACTATCGAAACATATTTTCTATCTTTATTTAAAGGCATGTATACTTCATCAACTAATATATATGCATCCACTTCTTTAGCGATTTTAACAACTTCTTCCATAAAATCAGTGTCAAACACTGTTCCAGTCGGATTATTGGCATTGTTTAAGCAGATTAATTTAGTTTTAGGAGTTACCAATTCCTTCAATTCATCTATTTTAAAACTCCAGTCTTGTTTCTCATCCAAGTTCAACAATTTTACCTTAGCTCCTAAAGAACGAGGAATATCATATAATTGTTGATATGAAGGAATCATCGAAATCACTTCATCCCCAGCCTCAACCAAAGCATAGATTGCTAACATGTTAGCACCAGTTGCACCATTAGTCTGCAAAATATTATCGGCGGGCATATTTTGATATAGTTCTGCTACTAATTCTTTAAATTCAGGTGATCCTTCAATCCAACCATAATTTAATTTATCAGTACTATGTTGAGCAAAAAAATCCTCCACCTTTGTACCATCTAAACCAATTAATTCTTCTAATGTTAAAGAATCAATTGAACTTTGAGATATATCATATTTAGCACTTTTTTCCCACTTATTTAACCAGGCTTCTACACCAAATTCAGGAAGGTTCATCTTACATCCCCCTTATTTTTCTTTTTCCCACAATATTTGTTCTATTTCCTTTAAAACTTTCTCATCGCTATGCAAACCTGAATGACTTGTATCTTCAAAAGTCATCTGGCTATAATAGGCCCATTTAGGATTTACTATTTTCTGAAGAAATTCTGATTGTACATGTGGTACCGAACCATCAGTATTCTCATTTTTTATCTCACCTAGGAAATTATAGAACTTTATTTTCGCTCTAAGTCTCAAATACTTAGTTTGCGCTACTAATTTTTGATAATTTCCATCAGTTGAGTGAATTTTCTTAGCTTTTTTATAACTAATATCATCAAAGCTCTCCTCTACTGGAACACCTAATAATATTACTCGAGAAAACTTTATCTCTTTTTGAAGTTTACTAGATCCAGCTAAGGCATGCAACCAAGCACTACCACCCCAAGAATGGGCTATTACATTCATTTTATTTATATGATATTTATCATGTAAAATCAGCATTACATTAGTTAACCATTTTGTTTGTAGTCGGTAACTAACAGTATAATTCCAATCAAACAAAACTTGTATCATCGCATTTTTCTTATTTTTTACAGTTCCATGTACTTTTACTTTTCCTGTTGGGCTAACATGAATTGTCATTGTTTTTTGTGCAACATTTTCATCTTGATATGTATCTATCATACGATTATATGTCCACTTATTTCCTGCCCAACCTGGAATCAATAAAGTTGGTGTATCACTATAATTTATATCATTGAGTAACTTATCTTCTCTCAATGGTTTGTTTTTACTAGGTAATAGACTTGTAATTTGAAATCCTACTAATACAAGTAAAATAATCAATACTATCTTTAAAATTATTTTTTTCACACCCCATCACCCGCATTTGTTCTGTAAAAAAGGCTGGGATAAAATCCCAACCCTATTATTTATCAATATTCTCTATCTCTTTTTTGGATGTCATCTTAACCAAAATTCAACTCAATGTTCTTAGTCAAAATATCGGTATAACTATAAGATACTCTTTCAACTGCATTTTCATCATGATTTAACTCGATTATAAAAACCGAAGGAAAAGTTTCACGCAAGACACCATGTCTAGTTTTTGACTTCTTACGTCCAAGTCGTGAGGTTATAGTTAGTGGTTCACCAATTTTGCCATCCAACTTAGCCTTAATGCTTGTTATTGTAATTGGCATATGTCCACCTCTTTGAGAGATAGTATACCATAGTCAATCAAAATAATCAATTCTATCACATTTTAGTTTTAGACTCAAGCTATTATTTTAATTAATCCCCATTTTTACTAGAGCATCTGATAAATTTATAAAGTCAGCTACTGTTAATTTTTCAGCTCTTATAGATTGTTTAATATCTGCAACTTCCAAAGCTTGTAACATTTTCTCTTTAGTTTCAGGATCTTTTCCGTAAAGGCTTTGAAGATTATTCCATAAGCTCTTTCTTCTATGCATAAAGCTGCCCTTAACTAATTTCTTAAAATGCTTCTCATCTTGTGGTTCTTTAGGTTTAACTTTCTTTTTATTCAAAACAATAATTGCAGAATCCACATTAGGTTGTGGCACAAAGACTGTCTTAGGAACAATAAAAGCAATTTCTGAATCCATTTCATATTGAACCGCAACAGATAAAGAACCGTATGCCTTTGTCCCAGGATTTGCAGCTAATCTTTCAGCTACTTCTTTTTGCATCATTACTACAATTGTTTCAAATTCAATTCCCGAATCTAATAAGTGCATCAAAATAGGTGTAGTAATGTAATATGGCAAATTAGCGACTAATTTCAACTTATGACCAGGTTCAAAATGCTCAGCTATCAAAGCCTTCAAGTCTGCTTTTAAAATATCTTGATGGACCACTTCAACATTTTCATATGGTGATAAAGTATCCGCCAAAACTGGTAGTAATCTATCGTCAATTTCCAATGCCATAACTTTGTTAGCTCTTTTTGCTAATTGCTCTGTTAAAGCTCCAATTCCTGGTCCAATTTCAATTACATTATCTTCCTCACTGACTTCTGCTGCAGCTACAATATTTTTTAAAATATTAATATCTGTTAGAAAGTTCTGACCTAAACTCTTTTTAAACGTCAATCCATATGTTTCCATAATTGCTCTTGTACGTGTTGGATTAGCAATTTCAGGTAATTCGTTTGCCATTATTTCACCTCTTAATAGTTATCTTCATTCTTTATATATTCTAGTGCTTTTTTTAACTCATCTGGTGTTATTTGGAATAATTTCAAGCGCTTATACAATTGTTTCCCATTTGTATAGCCTATTCTTAAATATTCACCTAATCTTCTGCGATATTCTTTAGCTTGTGGTCCAGATGTTAATCCTGCTACTGCTAAATCTTCTCTTGAGATTAGTGGCTCTCCATCAGGTACTTCTGTATATAAATGGGCAAGAGCCTCTCTTATCGCTTCAGGGCTAGCATGTTCTACACCTAAACTACCTTTATGACTAGGAGCTGCATCATGCTTTGTCAGAAATGCATGTTTTACTCCTGGAACAGCTTCTGTAATTATCTTACGTATCTTTTCTCCAGAAAAATCAGGATCTGTAAAAACAATTACTCCACGTTTATCATATAAATCTTCAATTTGATCTAAAGTTTCGTCACTTATTGCCGATCCTCTTGTTTCTAAAGTATCAGCATTAACTGCCATTTGAATTCGTTTTGTATCATCTTTTCCTTCAACAACAATTACTTCTTTTATCTTCATTTTGTCGTTCTCATTCATTAATCTTTAAAACTCTTTCTGTATTTTTTCTTGTTATTTCAGCTAATTCTTCACTTGAAATTCCTCTTTTTTCTGCAATAAATTCAAGTGTATATCTTGTCATTGCTGGTTCATTCATTCTATTTCTATATGGCATTGGAGTTAAGTAAGGTGCATCAGTTTCAACTAACATATGCTCCAATGGTGTCATCATCATTGATTCTTGAACATCCTTGGCACTCTTGAAAGTCACTACTCCACTATATGACAATTCCATGCCTAAGTCCAAAAATTTCTCAGCCCAAATGGCATCACCATTAAAGCTGTGCATAATTCCGCCATTTTTTTGAATATTCATATTCTTTAAAATTGCATAACAATCTTCAAATGCATCGCGATTGTGCACACTTATTGGTAAATTAAGTTCTTGGGCCAAAGCTATTTGCTTTTCAAATACTTCATGTTGTACTTTTTTAGGGGAATCATGGTAATAATCCAAACCTATTTCTCCCACAGCAACAAACTTTTCTAATTCCAAATATTTTCTTAATTCTTGTTCATACTCTGCATTGTAATTTAATGCATCTTCAGGATGACACCCTACCGCACCATAAATATGAGGATATTCTTGAATAATTTCTTGTAATTTTTTTCTACTGTCATCATCATATCCAATAACCAACATTTCAGTGACATCAAGTGCCTTGGCTCTTTCTATTACGTCAGGAATATCATTATCAAATTCATGCGAATTAATATGTGTATGCGAATCAAATATTTCCACTGTAAATTCCTCTCATAATCTTCTATTTTACTTCTACAATCTTAACACACTTTTTTATTTACTAGCATTATTTTCACCAAACAAAAAAACACTAACTTGTAAATTAAATTACAAATTAGTGTTTCTTGAATCATTATCCTACTAATGAACCATTTGGAATATTTTCTGAAACTGTAATTAATTGGACTGTTTCACCAAATTCTGCTGACAACAACATTCCTTGGCTAACTTCGCCTCTCATCTTACGAGGTTTCAAGTTAGTTACAGCAATAACTTTCTTTCCAACTAGTTCTTCTGGATTTGGATACCATTGAGCAATTCCAGAAAGAATTTGTCGGTCACCTTCATCGCCTGCATCCAATCTGAATTTCAAAAGCTTATCAGCACCTTCAACTTTAGACACTTCTTTAATTTCAGCAACTTTCAATTCAACTTTATCAAACTTATCAAATTTGATTTCGTCCTTAGTCAAAACTAAAGTTGTATTTTCAGGATCCCAGTTTTCTTTAGCTTTTTCAGCCATAGCTTTACGACCCTTAGCTTTTTCATTCTTAGTCATCTTAGACTTAATATATTCTTGTTCTTCTTCTACATCTAAACGTGGGAAGATAGGAGTCCCTTTAGCTACTACTTGTGCACCTGCAGGTAGGTCAAAGTATGAAACACCTTGAATTGCCATATCATCACTATTTAAGCCTAATTGTGCAAAAATTTCCTTAGGTGTGTGAGTCATGACAGGTTGAATCAAGATTGCAACTAAACGTAATGAAGCTGCTAAGTGAGCTAACACACTATCTAATTCATCCTTCTTAGTTTCATCTTTAGCTAAAATCCAAGGTTCTGTTTCATCAATATATTTATTAGAACGAGCAACTAATTTCCAAACTTCATCTAAAGCATTGGAGAAATGAACACTATCCATTTGTTCTTCAAAATTCTTGATAGTATTAGCAGCCACGTCTTCTAAATCTTTATCAAAAGCAGTTACTCCAGATTTCAATTCAGGAATTTGACCACCACGGTACTTGTTAATCATCGCAACTGTACGATTTAATAAGTTACCTAAGTCATTAGCCAAATCAAAATTAATCTTACCGATAAAGTCTTCAGGTGTAAATACACCATCATTTCCAAAAGGAACGGCTCTCATTAAGTAGTAGCGCAATGCATCTAAACCATAACGTTCAACTATCATTTCTGGATAGACAACATTTCCCTTAGATTTTGACATCTTGCCGTCACGCATTAATAACCAACCATGACCAATAATATGTTTTGGTAAAGGTAAATCTAAAGCCATTAAAATGATTGGCCAGTAAATAGTGTGGAAACGAACGATTTCTTTACCTACCATGTGGACATCTGCAGGCCAGTATTTCTTAAATAGACTATCATCGTCACCAGTTTCATATCCTAAAGCAGTAATATAGTTACATAAAGCATCAATCCATACATAAACTACGTGCTCTGGATTAGAAGGAACTTTAACACCCCAATTGAAACTTGTACGAGTTAGAGCCAAGTCTTCAAGTCCTGGTTTAATGAAGTTATTTAACATTTCATTCTTTCTAGTATCAGGAATTATAAAATCTGGATGTTCTTCATAGTATTTTACTAATCTATCAGCATATTTACTCATCTTAAAGAAGTAGCAATCTTCTTCAACAAGTTGCACTTCATGTCCAGATGGAGCCTTACCGCCAATCATGTTTCCATCTTCATCACGGTAAACTTCTGCTAATTGTGATTCTGTGAAATATTCTTCATCAGATACTGAATACCATCCACGATATTTACCTAAGTAGATATCACCTTTTGCCAATAATTTTTCAAAGATATTTTGAACAGCTTTTTCATGATAATCATCAGTTGTACGGATAAACTTATCATTTGTTATTTCTAGCTTTTTCCAAAGTTCTTTAATATCAGCAGCCATCTTATCTACGTATTCTTGTGGTTGCATTCCTAATGCTTGAGCCTTTTGCTCAATTTTCAACCCATGTTCATCTGTACCTGTTAAAAAGAATACGTCGTAACCTTGAAGTCGTTTGTAACGTGCTAACACATCACAAGCGATTGTTGTATATGAATTTCCGATGTGCAATTTACCAGATGGATAGTAAATTGGAGTTGTAATATAAAATGTTGGTTTTTCACCCATAGACGAATCAACTCTCCTTATTAATTTATCTCAATTAGATCTAAAAATATTTGCTAGATTTAGTATAGCATATAAACCCTTGATTTTAGTTAGTTAATCTTAATTAACGCTTTAAATATTCAATCCCAATTGAATCTAAGAAGTCTGTTACTTTCATATTATAATATTCAACAAATTTCTTAGCGGAATCTTTGCCTGGATCAGCTAAAACAAACGAGTTTTGCCCATCATTTTTCCATTGTCCAACATATGCTGACTTAAATGTTAAATTATCATCCAATGGAGAATGAACAATATTAAATAATTGGCGAACTTGCAATCTCATTTGTCTTTCACTTAAAACAACTGATAAAGTAGCGAATTCTGTCATATTCATCAGTACCATTCCCAACTTACTCAATTCATCATCAAAAGCTTTAAATAACTTAACAACTGTTCTTCGAATTGCAAAAGCAGAATCCAAACTTCTTTCAATCAAAATTTCGTATAGTCTTTGCGCAGCTTCAAATGAAATTGGATAAAGTTCCATTAATTTATCCTTAACAGAGTCTTGCTCATCTTTAAAGAATAATAAGGTATCAAGTAAAGTCAAAATTCTTAAAACCATCCACTGATCGCGTTCTCCTTGTTCTGGTTTTAAAACTGAAAGAACACCTTTAAAATATAATTCTTTAATTTCATCTGTCATCATTCCAAGTTCTGCTTGTTCACGATAGACATAGTCATGCATTACAATATCGTACAATTCCAATCCTGTTGCCATGAACTTAGTATCTAAGTCTTTCTTTTTAGTTGTTAAATTAAATGAAATTTGTGGTGCTCCATTAAACATGTGTAAAAAGTGAAGTAATTCATGGGCTACAGTATAGTCAGGACGTGTCATATCATATATATCAATCATCAACTGTCCACCACGTAAGTATTGTTGAGCCTGGTCATGGCGAACATATCCTAATTTAGAATCTTTTTTTACATTAATTCCTACACCTTCAGGAAAAATTGCCTCAACTTTCTTCATTAAACTTTTAGTAGCTTCACTGAAGTTAATTTCTTCTGTCATTATTTCCCCTCATTTCTTAAATTATCCAAAATTTCTTTAGCTGTACTCATATCTCGCTTATTTAACTTTTCTAATTTAGATACAACCAATGGTATTTCTTTTTCAGTTGCCCCAATTGAACTTGCCAATGATTTCAACTGTAGACGCATATGTCCCTTTTGAATTCCTTCTGTTACCAAAGCATATAATGCAGCTAAATTTTGACCTAACCCTACTGATGCAACAACTTTTTCTAATTCAATTGCATTCTCTATTTCTAACAATTTATGGTTAACCTTTACTAAAGGAACGATCCCTATTGATCCCCCAACAGATCCAAGTGGTAGTGGTAAAGTAATTTCACCATGCAATGTGTCTCCAATAACTTTCCAAGTGCTTAAACCTCGATAGTTACCATCTTTGGCAGCATATGCATGAGCTCCAGCTTCAATTGCGCGCCAATCATTACCACTTGCGATAACTACTCCATCAATTCCATTCATAATTCCCTTATTATGTGTTGTAGCACGATACGGATCGATTTGTGCAATATAGCTTGCTTGGGCAATTTTCTCAGCAATCTTTTCTCCTGACATTCCATTTTTAGTCAATGAAGCAACTGGAATATCACATATAGCCGTTGCTAGACATTCAGTTGCATAATTAGATAGGATACTCATAACTACATCTTGTTCGTACTTCTCTCTAATCGTAGCTGCAATTGCTTCAAGCATTGTATTTAACATGTTAGCTCCCATAGCTTCTTGAACATCTACTGCTAAATCTATCGAGACAATACTCTTATCTAATTTACGTACTCTTATCCATCTTGCTCCTCCACCGCGTCTAACAATAGATGGATGAGCTTGGTTGGCGATTTCTAACAATTCAGCTTCATTTTCTAAAATATCATCTTCGAATTTATCAACATCTTCAATTTTTTCAACAATGACTTGTCCTAACATCAATCTTTGCTTTACAGATGCTTTAAATCCTCCCGACTTTTTTACAATACCTGCCCCATGGCTACTTGCTGCTATCACGGAAGGTTCTTCAGTTACCATAGGAATCAAATATTCTTTACCATTAATCACATAATTTAAAGCTAATCCTTCTGGTAATAAATACTGTGTTATAAAATTCTCAATTTGAGTTTCCCCTAGACTAACATCTATTGCTTGTGACTTTAATCTATCAATATCTTCCTGTGATAAAATTTCTTGTTTTTTAAGTATCTCAAGCCGTTCAGACCAACTTTTTTTATAATATTTTTTAAAACCTTCCATCTTTTTCGCACCTTTCTAAACATTAGACATTATCTATTATATAATAGATAAATAAAATATTCGATTAAGGGGAATTAATTTGAAAAAAGTTCTTATTTCTATATTATCAGGGATCATTCTCTCCTTGGTTATATTAATTTCAGCACCTACACATATTTCTGCTGATACTTTAAAAGTTGGCATTTTAGCTGATAATAAACCTTATAGCTATCTGACTAATAAAAAAGTAACTGGTTTTGAAGTAGAGTTAAGTAAAAAAATTGCTCAAGAAATGGACGCTAACATTAAATTTGTTAAGGTTTCAGATCGCAAAAAATTGCAAAAATTAGTTAGTGAGCATCAAATTGATCTTGCTTTGGGACAATTTGATAAGACTACACTTTCATCTAAATTGATCACAACTGACACTTATTTATATCCACAAAATGTCTTGTTTACTGGCACACATCGCCATATCTCATCTATTGAAGATTTACAAAATAAAAAAGTAGGTATTCTAGTTAATGGTAATCAACATCAGCTTTTAACAAGCCTACAAATGAAACCTAAAGTTTATAACAGCATATCTTCATTAATGAAAGCATTGGAAAATAAAAAAATAAAAGCTGGTATCCTCACAGATTATGAATATACAGCTTATCTTAATAAACATCCTGAATTAACTTCTGCTTATTTACAAGCACTTAATTCTACCAAAAAATCTGATTTACCCAAGTTGACTTTAACACGCATAAAAGATCCTCAAATCACCTCGCAACAATTAGTGGGAATTACTGATAAGAGGAATACTAAACTAAACCAAACTTTAGATAAGTTAAAAGATGGTAATGACATTATAGACTTATCACAAAAATACTTTTCACAGGATTTAACCAAACCATAATAAAAAAGATTGAAGCCTCATTACTTCAATCTTTTTTTATTCTAAACCACTTAATATTTGAGTTATAATCAGATCTAGATCTCTTTTTTCATCACAAGGGGCATTAGGGGCAAAAATAAATCGTTGTAAAAAGTATGCTATCATTGGCCCCGTTATTATTCTAACCAATACTATTGCATCATAATCTGGATGTTTGCTACCTACTAGTTTCCTAAATTCCGTAAATATTTCCTGATTACTTTTTATAGCTTCAACAAATCCTTCTGATACCATTTGTCTAATTTTAATTTTTGTTAGACTTTCTTGGATAAAGATTCTTAGTATCTGATGATTTTTCTTCATGAATTCAAATCGATTAATCACGATAAAAGTTATAATTTCTTTTAATGATTTATCACTTACCTCATTTACTTCACTAAAAAATTTACGTTGGAATTTTGGAAAAAGTTCAGTCGTAATTAGGTTTATGATTTCTAACAGTAACTTTTCCTTAGTTGAATAATATTTAAAAATGGTTGCTTCACTGATACCTGCATTTTTTGCAATTTGTGCTGTTGATGTTGCATCATACCCCTGCTTAGCAAACAAATTAATCGCCGATAATAAGGCTTTTTCCTGTCCATTCGTTAATTTCTTGTTACCTAAAATTTCTTCATAATCTTCTAAAATAGTCTTATTTTCCATAACTCTCACCCATTAAACTTTTCTGTATCTTTTTAGGCCTAAAATATTCAAAATTAATAGAACTACTAAAAAGATCATCAATACTAGTATATCTTTTCCTACATCTATTAAGCCAGCTCCTTGCATTATGATTGCAGATAAGGCTTCACCAGCATAAGTTAATGGTAAAATTTTCCCAATTCTTTGTGCCCAATCAGCCATTGAATCCAATGGAATGATACCTGAAAAGAAAATCTGAGGAACAACTACTAATGGAATGAATTGCATCATTTGAAATTCTGATGAAGCAAATGTTGATAGCAAAATACCAAAGGCTAGCGCGACAAATCCCAATAAAACTGCAATAATTATTACACTAAATATTGAGCCTATTATCTCAATGTCTAATAATTTAATTCCCACAACTGTTATCAGACTTGCTTGCGCCAATGCCATTAAGCCATAACCTAGCATATATCCATAAACTATTTCGCTTCTCTTTACAGGTGTAGCTAATAATCTTTCTAGAGTACCACTTATTCGTTCTTTTAATAGCGCCATTCCTGAAATTAAAAATACAAAGAAAAACACAAAAAATCCTATTAGTATTGGGGCCATCTTATCAAAAAAATTAGTTTTACTATTTCCATAATTATAATGATTTTTTATACTTATTTTTGATTTATTCATTTTAACAGACTCTTGTTGCCCAGTTAATTTCGCTATTACTTGTCCTTGTTTAACCACCATTGATTGTAATTTGGAAACATTATCCTTCATAAGGGCACTTTCTAATACTTTCTTTGTCATCACAGTTTTAGAAACATCTAGATTGGCATAAGTTACATCATACTGCTTACTTTTATAACTGATTACTCCGTCTAAGCTATTAGCATCTAAATCTTTTTTAGCATGTTTTTCACTTTCATATTTTTTTACGGTAGTCCCATCTACTTGATCCATTTTTCGATTAATTTGATTGTTAACATCTACTGTTCCTATTGTTACTTTAGTTTTTGCACTTGCAGAAAACATCAAATTTAACAAACACAAGATTAATAATGGTGCAACAAACATCAGCAATACTGTACGCTTATCTCTAATTAATTCTATAACAACTTTTTTAGCAATCACTAAAGTCTTCATCGCTACTCACCCTCGACTTTCAAAAATACTTCTTCAATATTATTAACTTCATATTCATCTTCTAATTTCTTAGGTTTATCAAAGGCTATGATTTTTCCCTCAAAAAGAAGTGCTACCCTATCTGTCAGCTCAGCTTCAGACATGACATGTGTTGTTACAAGAATACTTCTTCCCTCATCTCTTAATTTAGCTAATTCTTTCCATATTTTAAGTCTCAGAGCAGGGTCAATTCCAACTGTTGGTTCATCTAAAATAATTATTTTAGGTTTTGCTAGTAAAGCTATTGCTAGTGATAATCTTCGTTTCATTCCACCAGAATATCCTGAAACCTTCTTATCCAAATAATTAGTTAAATCAACAACTTCAGCAACATATTCTATTTCTTTTGGCAATTCTTTCTTCGCAACGTCTTTCATATAACCGAAAAACCTTAAATTTTCCCTAGCTGTCATTGATTCATAAAGCGCATCTGATTGAGCCATATAACCAATATCTGCTAATAATTTCCGATTGGGCATTCTCTTTTCTAAAATTAAAGCCTCACCTTCGTCAGCTTTTTCCATACCCAATAGAATTTTGATAGTTGTTGATTTCCCTGAGCCAGACGGACCAATCAAACCTACTATTTCTCCTGAATTTACTGTTAAATTAACAGAATTTAAGACATTATCATTTCCGAATTTCTTCTTTATATTTTGTAATTGTATTCTCTGGTTATTTATTTTCATTTTCTTGCCTCCAAAAGTAAGTATTCACTCACCAATTCACTTCGAATTATAGTAAGTGTTTACTCACTTGTCAATAAAAAAAGAACTTTAAAAGAGTAAAAACTCTTCTAAAGCTCTTCAAGTAACTATTTTTCAGCTAACAATTCAAAGATGATACCTTCACGGACTCCACTCTCAGAAAACATCACATATGGACTTTCGCATTGTAACATTAACTGCATAACAGGAGTAAGTCCACCTATTATGATGTCTGCACGACTACTTTCATCCCCTAAATCTGTAGCTCTCTCAGTTTTGTCCATATCTAACCACTTACGATATATTCTTTGAAATTCTTCTTTATATACACGGAAGTTATGAATATTAGTAGTATCTTTTTCATCTAACTTGCCCAATTTTTTACGCGCAACAGTACGATTAGCCCCACCTAAAAGCACCAATGGTAAATCTTTAGCTTCAGATAGCCAAGGTAGTTTTTTAGCAAATAATTCTCGGAGAAAAACTTCAAACTCAAATAAATTTCCAGCATTTATTTTATCTTGTGTTTGAAATTTCTCAGTTAAACTAACTGCTCCATACTGAATACTGATTAGGTTCAAGGCCTTTTTATTTTTCATCAAAATAACCTCAAAGCTACCCCCACCCATATCACAGATGACAGCATCCTTAACATCTAAACAATTAGCTACTCCTACATAATCATAGTAAGCCTCAGCAGAACCAGATAAAATTTCTACTTCTACACCTGTCAAAGACTTTATTTTCTCTAAAAATTCTTCTTTATTCTCAGCTACTCTAACTGCCGCTGTTGCAATTCCTTTAATCTTTAAATTAGGTAAATTCTCATAATGTTTCTGAAATTTTCTAACAGCATCCAGCGTTCTTTCAATTGCGTCAGCCTGCAACACTTTCTTTTCAGAATTTCCCATACCTTCCGCCATACGTGTCATTTCCTTAGTACGAAAAACTTCTTGGTACTTACCTTCATCACTAACTTCATTAATCGACAACCTTGTAGAATTAGAACCAAAGTCCAAAATTACTAAATTCTGCATCTCTGCCACCCCATATTTAAGATACACATATTGTAACACATTTTATAATAGTAATTTCATTTTAATTTAATAAATATGGCAATTCTACTTAAATATTGTCGAAGTAATTTACCCCGATTGCTCTACGTACTTCTTCTAAAGTTTTATTAGCGACTTCGTTTGCTTTTTCGCTACCTTCCTTAAGCATTGCATATACAGCTGGAATATCTTTTGCAAATTCTTCACGTCTAGCACGGATAGGTCCTAATTCAGCTTCTAAGACTTCATTCAAGTAACGCTTAATCTTAACGTCACCTAATCCACCAGCACGATATTGTTCTTTTAATTCTGCAACCTTGTCTTTGTCTTTATCAAAAATATCAAGATATGTGAAGACCATATTACCTTCTACTTTTCCTGGATCTTCTACGTGAATATGGTTAGGATCTGTGTACATTGACATTACTTTTTTACGTAATGTATCAGCATCATCAGATAAGTAAATAGCATTATTTAAAGATTTACTCATCTTTGCATTTCCATCTAAACCTGGTAAACGTCCAGATCCCTTAGGTGCAAATACACCTTGAGGTTCAACTAATACTTCGCCATAAATTGAATTGAAGGTTCTTACAATTTCACGAGTTTGTTCCAACATAGGTTCTTGATCATCACCAACTGGAACTAAATTAGCCTTAAAAGCTGTAATATCAGCAGCTTGGCTAACAGGGTAAGTGAAAAATCCAGCTGGAATTGAGCGTTCAAAATGTTTTTGTTGAATTTCAGCTTTTACAGTTGGATTACGTTCAAGACGTGAAACAGTTACTAAGTTTAAGTAATACAAATTCAATTCTGCTAATGCTGGAATTTGTGATTGCACAAAGATTGTTGATTTTTTAGGATCTAGTCCTACTGCCAAATAGTCTAATGCTACTTGTATTAATGAATTTTTTATTTTTTCAGGATCACGTGCATTGTCAGTCAAAGCTTGTTGATCAGCAATCATAATGTATGAATCATACTTTCCTGAATTTTGCATAGAAACACGTTTTTTCAATGAACCAATATAATGTCCCACATGTAATTTTCCAGTAGGTCTATCACCTGTTAAAATAATTTCTTTTGCCATAAAAATCCTCCTTAATAAAAAAGTCCTACTCATAAATATGAATAGGACGAACAAAGCCGTGGTACCACCTAATTTGCATAAAATGCCACTTAATTAAATATCAAATTTATTTTCTTCTCCCAAGCTCCACTTCGATTTACTTGCTTATTTTCAGCTACCTAAGCTCTCTGTCATTGCTCGTCTACTCTACTTGTTCAACGAAGATTACTCTTCCATTCTAATTTACTATTCAACTAAAGTAAAGGATTATTAACAGTAAAATGAAAATGCTTTATAATAGAAATATATTTACTTTTCTTAATCGAGGGAAGATATACATGAGTAAAATTAAGAAACATTTACAAGAAGAATTTGAAGATTGGGAAAGAGAACAACTAAAACAACTACACAGTTTAAATGCTGCCTGGCGTCATTTAATTCTGAATGTTTTAGCATATCTTTCAATTTCTATCATTGAATATTTTTTAGCTGAAATTAGTAACTCTCAAACTTTACGTGCTGATGCTTTTAATAATATTTCTGGAATCGTATCTACAATGTTATTAATGATAGGAATTCACATTGCTAGAGACATTGATGACGATGACATTGCTGGAATGGCTCCCTTGCCTAAATTGAATATGTCGCAAAGAGGAAATGATCAAAGAGTTCAATTTACACGTTTCCGATATGAAACAGTCTTTACCCTTGTAACTGGAGTTGTTATGATTGGGATTGCCATCAGTGTTATCTCCACTGGTATCATTAATCTTTGGAAACCAGATAAACGTGTCATTCCTGAACCAATTGCTCTTGTTGGGGCTGGTATCGCTACTGTAATCATGTTAATTGTTTGGTATCTTAATCGCAGAGCTGGTAGAAAATTGCAAAATGCAGCTTTAAGTGCTTCTGCTCAAGATAGTTTAAGCGATGCTTTTACTAGTATTGGTACTCTAATCTCTATTTCCGGTGCTTTAATATTTAAGATCACCTGGCTTGATGGTGCTACTAGTATTTTAGTTGGTTTATTCATTTTATATTCTGGGTTTAAAATCTTCATGGATAGCAGTCTTAATTTAGTAGATTATTTTGATCCGGAAGTTGAAGAAGAATATCGAAATGTTGTTTTAAGCGTTCCAGGTGTAGCTCATCTTTCTGAACTGAAGGCGCACTATAATGGCAATATTGTTAGTTTGGATATTGTTGTTATGGTTGATGCTAAAATGTCCGTTTTAGATAGTTATCGTATTGCAGAAAATATTGAAAGAATTATGCATCATAGATTTGGAATTATGGATACTGATGTTGCTTTTATTCCTGATCCGAGTTCAATTGATGACGATGAAATTAAGGATAAATTTTAAAAAGAGTTTAAATTGATTAATTCAATTTGAACTTTTTTTCTTTAGGTGGCAAATACTTGCTACTAATCTTATCTACATGTTAAGATAATGTGCATTATTCTTTAGTAAAAGGTGTGATTAAAATTGGATAATGAAAAAGCTCTGGAACAAAAAAGAGTAGATGATGTAATGAATGAAATTCAAAAGCAATTAGATGCTACTCAAATTGAATATGATAAAGCTCACAAGGAAACTACTTCGGTTGAAAGAAATTATGTTCAAAATGCTAGAGTCAATACATATGAAGTTGATGATCAGATGGAAACAAACGCCGAAATTCAACAGCAAAAGAACTTGGTTGCAAAAACGATTGAAAACGAAACAATTTTAAAGAAACAATTATCCACTCTAAAAATTCTACAAGATTCTGCTTACTTCGGTAGAATTGATATTCATGAGAACGGAGAAGAAGATTCCGAAACTCTTTATATCGGAACATCTTCATTAGTAGATGAAGATCAAGATTTTCTCATCTATGATTGGCGTGCCCCTATTTCTTCTATTTACTACAATGGTACACTTGGCCCTGTATCCTATGAAACACCTATGGGAGAACAATTTGCTGAATTAAAAAAGAAACGTCAATTTACTATAAAAAAAGGTGTCATTACTAATATGTTTGATACTAATGAAACAATTGGTGATGAAATTTTACAGAGTGTTTTGGGAGAACATTCTGACGAATACATGCGTAATATCGTTGCTACTATTCAGGCTGAACAAAATGATATTATCCGCGATGTTAAACATGACTTGCTTCTAGTTCAAGGAGTTGCGGGTTCTGGAAAAACTTCTGCTATCTTGCAAAGAATTGCTTTTCTTTTATATCATAGTCGTGACAAACTTAACGCTGAACAAATTGTGCTTTTCTCACCTAATCTTTTATTCAGTCACTATATTTCTGAAGTGTTGCCTAGTTTAGGTGAGAAAAACATGCGCCAAATTACTTTGGCAGAATTTCTTAATAATCGTTTTGAGGGATTACAAGTTGAAAGTCTCTTTGATAAATATGAAAAGAAGATCACTTCTTCTAAAAAAACAAATTCAATTGAAAGTATTAAGGAAGATCCACAATTTATGCATACAGTTGAAGAATATGTCCAAAATGTTAGCTCATCCCAACTAAGATTTACTGACATTATGCTAGATTCCGAGATTTTCTTTAGTCATAATGAAATTCATGATATCTATTCCCAACTTCCACAGGCTATGAAACCTAGTCAAAAATTTGCTGAAACTAAAAACTTACTTATTAAACAATTAAACAGAAAAATTAAAGAAAATGCTCAAGCTGATTGGGTTCGTAGTGAAATCGAAAACTTATCAGATGAAGAATACTATGATTTACTTGGTACTAAAAGACGTCATGCCTTTCAAGCAATTGATGATGAAGAATTTTACATTGGTAGAAAAATCGTAAAAAAACGCTTTGCCCCCGTATATGACGCTTTATATAACAATTATTTTATTGACTACTATGCTCAATATTCTGATTTTTTAGCCAATAAATTACCAGAAGCTGTTGACCTTTTTAATCAAAATTTGGAGTTTCATAAAATAGATTTAGTCGATGCTGCTCCTCTGTTATATTTACGTGATTTACTAACAGGTAGTGGACGTAATCAAGCTATTGCACATCTATTTATTGATGAGATGCAAGATTACACATTACCACAATTAATGTATTTAAAGTATATTTTCCCTAATGCTAAACTCACTCTTTTAGGTGATAGTGAACAAGCATTGTTCAACGAATTTAGAACACCACAAGAATTACTAGATTACTTTAACAAACATCTCAATGTCAAAAAATCACGCATCATCAAGTTAAATAAAAGTTATCGTTCAACACAACAAATAACTAATTTTATGAAAGCTTTATTACCAGATGGCAATGAAATTCAAGCTTTTACACGCCAAGGTAAAAAGCCTGAATTAATTATCGCTTCTAAAGAAAATGGATTACATGCATTGAAACTTGAATTAAAGCAACGTGATTTAAGTTCTCCAGTTGCTTTAATAACTAAAAACCAAGCTGAAAGTGACTTCTTATATCAAAAACTTCGTAAAAGTTTCGATTCTGTCACTTTACTAGAAGATAAAGATCGTTCATTGCCTAAGGGTATCGTTATTTTACCAATTTATCTTGCTAAAGGATTGGAATTTGATGATGTTATAGCTTATGATATTTCACATGATAATTATTCTGGAATAAATGATACTGGAATTTTATACACAATTTGTTCTCGTGCGATGCACAGACTAACTTTAATTTCATGTGGAAAGCCATCATCTTTAATTATGAGTATTCCATCTGATTTATACACTACTAAGTCAACCGTTACTTTATAATCTTTACTGTAACAAATTATGCTTGCCAAAAATAGTATAATATAATATACTATTTTGGTAAGTCTGATGCCACTTTAGCTCAGTAGGTAGAGCATCACCATGGTAAGGTGGGGGTCACCGGTTCAAGCCCGGTAAGTGGCTCTTATGATTAATTGAATATGATAATGTACCAGTCTTTTATTGACTGGTATTTTTTTTACAAAAAAATACAGTAGCTCACAATTGAACTACTGCACTTAACTATTTTTACATATGTTCTAGTCTATCAATTCGCTTTTCAATTGGTGGATGTGTGTCAAAAAGATGTGTCCATGAGCCATCTTTAAACGGATTAGCGATATACATCGAAGCACTACTTGGATCTGCATTTTGCATTGGTTCACTCATAGAAATTTTTCTTAAAGCATTTATCAAACCTTGAGGATTTCTAGTAAGTTCAACAGCCGATGCATCAGCTAAATATTCTCTATTTCTTGATAGTGCCATTTGAGCCATAGATGCCGCTAACGGTCCTAAGATAATTGCTAAAACTGATAATAATAGCATTATAACTTGACCAGCATTACCATTATCTCTATCATCGCGTCTACCTCCACCCCACCACATCGCGTTCATTCCCATGTTTGCTAAGAATGAAATTACAGAGGCAAGAGCCAAAGCATATGTTTGTAATCTAATATCATAATTTCTAATATGAGAAACTTCATGTGCCATTACACCTTCTAATTCCTCACGATTAAGTCTTTGTAGAATCCCAGTTGTTGCCGCTACTGCCGCATGTTCAGGATCAGGCCCGGTAGCAAAAGCATTAGGACTAGGATCGTCAATGATAAACACCCTAGGCATTGGTACTTTGCCAACCATCGCCATATCTTCTACAATATGCCATAATTCAGGGGCTTGCTGCTCGGTTATTTCCTGAGCATTATTCATACTCATTACTACATCTGTTGATTGACCTAAAATCACGAACATATAAACTATGCCGACAACAACTGCAATAATAATCCCCGTTTGAGCACTTCCCATAAAGGCGTATCCAATCGCTGCTCCTATTAGTCCGGCTAAAAATACAAAGCCAGCCATTACTAGAACAGTTTTGCGTTTGTTTTTTGCTATCTGTTGATATAACATTTAACTACCTCTTAAAAAGATACCTTTGGTGCTTCCTTTTCTTCAGCAGGAATTTCCAAGTAATTTACTTTTGTAAAATGATGCATCTTCGCAACTACATTAGAAGGGAAAGTAAGCAACTTTTGATTATATACAGCTGCACTACTATTAAATAATTGTCGTGAATAAGCAATTTTATTTTCAGTATTTGTTAACTCTTCTTGTAATTGAGTGAAGTTTTGACTAGCTTTTAAATCTGGATAATTTTCAGCTAAAGCAAAAATAGATTTTAAAGAGTCTGTCAACTGATTAGATAATTCCATTTTCTTTTGTGGATCAACATCTGCTGGCAGTGCCACCATTTGATTTCTCAATTCTACAACTTTGGACAATGTTTCTCTTTCATGTTTTGCATATCCTTTTGTAGTTTCTACAAGATTAGGAATCAAATCATTTCTTCTCTTCAATTGAACATCAATTTGACTCCACGATTCATCAGTATTTACTTTTGCACGTTGTAATCCGTTGTACATTGATATATATACAGCAACAACAATTACAATCAATGCTATTACGATTATTATGCCCATTTAAATTCCTCCATATCATATTATTTAACTATTATTTTAACAAAAAATATATTCCCATCAAATAATTTTAACTAAGCTTAGTACTTTTTTTACAAAAATATTACAATTCTATCAAATTACTTCCTGTTTCTTTCAGATAAACATTATAAGTACTATCATCAAACAAAACAAATTCTACTAAATCAAAGTCTCCAGGATTATCTTGGACATATTCTTTAACAACTTGAAATGCAATTTTAGTAGCCTCAACAACTGGATATCCATAAATTCCTGTTGAAATAGCTGGAAATGCAATTTTTCTAATATTGCATTTTTGGGCTAAATGTAGACTATTTCTATAACAAGCGGCTAGGAGTTGGGATTCATCAGCATTACCACCTTTCCAAATAGGCCCAACGGTATGAATAACATATTCCACAGGTAAATTATATCCTGATGTAATTTTAGCTTGTCCAACTTCACAACCATTTAGTTGGCGACATTCTTTTAATAATAATGGCCCGGCTACGCGATGAATAGCACCGTCAACACCTCCACCACCTAATAAACTAGTATTAGCAGCATTAACAATTGCATCAACATTATCAACTTTTGTTATGTCTGCTTTCAATAATCTAATCTTTGTTTTATTATCTACATGATTTAAATTTAATAGAATTTTTTCACGCAAATTTTCAATTTTTCTTTTTAACTCTTCATAATTATACTTTCCAATTAACCTATCATAATAAGCACTTGTTTGAGCCAAATTAATATAAGTTAAGGCACCCATATCATCAGGAACAACCCCTGCGCCTTGGTGGTAACAGAGTGCCAATCTATAATAAATATCCGAACGAATATCAAGATCTTCTGGCCCTAATTGTTCTTCTGATATTTGATAATATTTAAATGCTAGTAATTTATTTTTTTCTACAAAATCACCATAAAAATATGCATCGCCTACTTTATAACTACCATTACTATTCCCATCTAATGATGCTTGGACAAAATAATAAAATGCTCTTTCACTATCTTTTACACCAGTTCTTCCATAAGCATAAATATAACCTAAATTACAGGCTGCCTGACTATTTCCTAGTTGTGCCGCATCCTCATAATATTCTTTAGCTATTTCATAATCTCCTCGACGATAAGCTTGTACTCCTAAGTTCAATAAATCAATTGATAACTCTTCATCATCTATTGATTCACGCTTTAACTTATCTTCAGCTAATTTATTTTCTAATTTTCTAAAATCTGTTAATTTACATTTACGAATAATCTTTTTTATTTTATCTAAAGGATATGGAACAGTGTGTATAGTATATTTTTCTACTTTTATCACCTGTGCTATTTTTTCATGCCCATCAATACCAACCGGCACAACTACTAAATCTAAAGGCTTTATTTCTTCATCATCTGTTAGATAGTAATAGCTTTTTCCATTTTCTTCAAAAATAACACGGCAATAAATATAATTTTCTATTGTTTCACTCACAATAATCACCCCAAACGCTCGATTATACAAAAAAAGCCAGAGAATTACTTTCTCTGACTTATGCGGCAGTATTCATATGAATAAGTTGATGCAGTTCACATCTACATCAAGCAAGTACGTTACAATCCGGTAACATCTGTACTCTGCCTTAATGAAAATAATCACTAGTCGCCGCAGCGAAACAACAAAATGTTGTCTGATTCTTCTCGACTCATCGCATCTACTTTATACTAACCTATATTAGACTAAAAATCAAATTTAAACTAGCTTCTTATCCATTCGATGATGTGGCATTTCTGCATCTAGAAATCCTTCACCTACAACCTCATATCCCAGTTTTTTATAAAAAGCTTGCGCTGTATCCTGAGCACCTAATGTTAAATATGGCACCTTTGCTTTTCTCGCATCTTCCTCAATACTACGAAGTAAACTTGAACTATATCCTTTTCCACGACTATCTTTTAAGGTCGCTACTCTTTGAATATGCCAAACTCCACCATCTTCTATTTTCACTCTCGCACAAGTCACAAAATTACCATCTACATATCCACAGTAATACTTTGGACCTTCTTCACCTTCAATTTCTATTTCGATAGGAACACCTTGTTCCTTAACAAAAACATCTTCTCTAATAATTAAACTATCTCGATAAACTTGTGAATCTAACTTATTAGAATTTTTTACTTCAAACATAATTTACCTCTGATTATTCTTGAATTTACTTATTATAAAAACTATAATGAACGTGTAGTTAGATATATAATATATTACACTAACTTAGCTATCGTGAAAAGAGGCGACAAGTATGGCTCAAAAGTTGAGTAAGGAAGAACGTAAAGCTATGGCTCGTAAGGCTATGGAAGCCCGTGCTAAGAATCCTAACAAGTCATCACATGGTTCTGGCTTTGCTAAGATCGACGCTGATGCTAAAAGCTTGCGCGATTAATTAATCTTATTACGATTGCAAACAAAAAAGATGAGCGATTCGCCCATCTTTTTTATTATCTCGCAAATTGACTATTATATAGGTCTGCATAAAAACCATCTTTTTCCATTAAGGTATCATGATTTCCTGTTTCTACAATAGATCCATGATTCATTACAATAATATTATCTGCATCTCTAATTGTTGAAAGTCTATGTGCAACTACAAAACTTGTTCTTCCAGCTAACAATTTTTCCATTGCTTGTTGAATTAGAATTTCCGTACGCGTATCAACAGAACTAGTTGCTTCATCTAAAATCAAAATTTCAGGATTAGCTAAAAATGCTCTAGCTATTGTTATCAATTGTCTTTGTCCTTGTGATATATTAGATGCTTCTTCATTTAGGATAGTTTGATATCCGTCTGGTAACTGTCTAACAAACGTATCAACATGAGCTGCCCTAGCTGCTGCAATAATTTCTTCTTCCGTAGCTTGCTCATTTCCATATTTTATATTGTCATAAATTGTACCAGTAAATAACCAAGTATCTTGTAATACCATTGAAAAATGAGATCTAATTTCTTCTCTCGACATACTTCTAGTATCACGTCCGTCAAGCTTAATGCTGCCACCATTGATATCATAGAAACGTTCCAGTAAATTAATTAATGTTGTCTTTCCTGCACCTGTAGGACCAACAATTGCTACTTTTTCACCTGGACTAACATTCAAGTTAAAATCTTTCATCAATTGTTTATCAGAAGTATATCCAAAGTTCACATGATTAAAACTAATTTTATACTTATTTTGACTATTATCATTGTTATCTTTTAGATTAGTGTCCATTTCAGCTTCATCTAAAATTTCAAAGATTCGTTCTGCAGAAGCTACTGTTGCCTGAATCGTGTTGGCTATATTAGCAATTTGTGTAATTGGTTGAGTAAATTGGTTTACATATTGCAAAAATGCTTGCACATTTCCTAATGTAACAGTTCCATTAGCGACTTGTATTCCACCTACTATTGCAACAAAAACATAACCAATATTTTTTACCATATTCATCAATGGCATTATCAAACCAGAAATAAATTGAGCCTTCCATGAACTTTTATAATATCTTTCATTTTCAGTTTCAAATTCTTCAATTGTACTTTTTTCTTTATTAAAAGTTTTAACAACTGTGTGTCCGGCATAATTTTCTTCTACATAATTATTTAACAATCCTAAACTCTTTTGTTGTGCAACAAAATATTTTTGTGAACGGGGAGCTACCAATGAAACAACGATTAAGCCTAGCGGAATTGTAATACAAGCAATTAAAGTTAGTTTCCAACTAATAGATAGCATCATGAAGAAGGCCCCTACAAATGTTACTGTACTTGTTACAAGTTGGGCCAAATTTTGTTGCAAAGTTCCCGCTATGTTATCCATATCATTAACAGCTCTAGACATGATATCTCCATTAGAATGAGTATCGTAGTATGAAACTGGCAGATACTGCATCTTAGATTTCATTGCCTTTCTAAGTCGATAAACTACCTTCTGAGAAATATTAGCCATCATTAGCTGCTGTATAAAAGATAAAGCTGCTGAAGCTAGGTATAAAACTGCTACCGTCATTAAAATTCGTTTAATGGCTGCAAAATCAATTGGATATTTTCCGATACTTTGTCCACTTGCTAAGCCTTTTTTTATTCCAATATAGATTTCAGTCGTCGCTCCACCTAAGATCTTAGGAGTTATAATTTGAAAGATTACAGACCCAATCGCAAATATAAATACTAATACAAAAGCCCATTTCCAAGGCCCCATAAATCCTACTAAGCGTTTTACGGTTCCCCAAAAATCCTTTGCACCTTCCGCTTTTGGTCCTTTCATTCTACCGCCATGTCCTTGCATTAGATTGCAGCTCCTTTCATCTGTGATTCAACAATTTCTTGGTAAGTAGTATTATCAGCTAGCAATTCCTTATGTGTGCCTTGTCCTACTACCTTTCCTTCATCTAAAACAACAATATGATCTGCACCAGTAACTGTTGAAATTCTTTGAGCTACAATAACTATAATTGCTTTGCTAATTCTCTCATCTTGACGTAGTGCTAAACGTAATTTAGCATCTGTTTTAAAGTCTAATGCAGAAAAAGAATCGTCAAATACATAAATTGAAGCAGGTTTGATAATTGCACGTGCAATTGCTAATCTCTGCTTTTGACCACCAGAAAAAATATCCCCGCCTTGTTCAACAACAGCATCTAATCCATCTGGTAAGTCTGAAATGAAATCTTTAGCTTGAGCTATTTCTAGAGCTTTCCACATGTCTTCTTCAGTTGCTTCAGGATTTCCAATTAGTAAGTTCGAACGAATAGTTCCTTTAAAAAGTACTGCTTTTTGTTGAACGAACGCTACCTTGTCATGCAAATCATGTAAGCTATATTTTCGGACATCATTTCCATCAACCAATACTTCTCCTGAATTTACATCGTATAGTCGAGGAATAAGATTAATTAATGTAGATTTACCAGATCCTGTCCCACCAATAATAGCCAATGTTTCTCCAGCCTTTACATCTACAGATAAATTATCCAATGCTAAATCTTCTGCACCACGATATCTAAATGATACATTCTTAAATTCTAGACTTGCTTGTAGTTTATCACTGTCACTACCTATTTCTGACTCTACGTCATTAATTGAATTTTCTATCTCTAAAACAGCATTAATACGTTTAGCAGCTGCTTCCGCTCTTGGTACCAATACAAAAATCATTGATAGTATCATAAAGCTAAATAAAATCATTGAGGCATAAGTCATGAAAGCTACTAAATTACCTACTTGCATTTCATGGTTAGCTATTAACTTAGCTCCAAACCAAATAATTCCCATATTTGTTACATTCAAAACTAAGGTCATAATAGGAAACATTAAGGAAACAATGCTGAAAACTTTAATCCCTGTTTCTGTATAATCTTTATTAGCTCTATCAAATCTTTCCTGTTCAAACTTATCTTGTCTAAAAGCTCTAATTACTCTTACACCAGTTAATCCTTCACGAAAGATTAAATTAATTCTATCGATTTGTTTTTGTAATTTTTGAAATAATGGCACTGCAAAATACATAGCACATCCAATAGCGATTAGTAATATTGGAATAGATACTAAGAATATGCTAGTTAGACGTTTTTCATTAAAATATGCCATTACACTTGCCCCTATTAGCATTAAAGGAGCCATAATCATCATTCTCAACATCATTATTGTAATGTTTTGAATTTACATAACATCATTCGTTGTCCTAGTAATTAACGATGAAGAACCAAATTTATCCATTTCATAATTTCCAAAGGATAAAACTTTTTTAAATATCTTTCCTCTCAATCTGGCACCCATTTTTTGTGCTTGAGTAGAAGCAAAATATACATTTCCTGCTGCTGCAAAAATACCGACTAAAGTCAGGCCCAGCATTTGAAGACCTATTTGCCAAATATATCCTACATTTCCTTTAGCTACTCCGTTATTTATTAAGTTAGATGTCAAATTAGGTAAGCTTAAATCACAAACCACTTGAAATCCTAAAAAGATAGTAGCAGTAATAACTGCCCACCAATCTAAATTTCGTCGCATCAACTTTACCATTTTGTTCCTCTTTTCTATTTATTATTTAGAAAAACCATACTCAATAAATTCTAATTTGTGTAAATATTCTTGCTTTTTTTCTTCAATATCTATTTTAGGAATGTCTGATTCATGCTTCATTTGCAAGAATGTATCGGTTATTACTATGATAAATGGGGTAATTAAAATTCTGATAAACATATCAAAGTCACTTCGACTTTTTATTTTTAATTTTTCTTTATCTATCATTTTATATATAACATCAAAATCTTGTTTCACATTCCAACCATGCTTACTATTATCCTTGGATTTAACTTCCTTTTGTCTAAAATCCTTCATAAAACTTGCTTGTAATAGATAGTAATAAAAATTAGAATATTCTCCTCCTAGTACTTCATGAATCTGTTTTGGAAAGACTATTTTTACAGTCGCAAAAATATCTCCATTTTGTTCATCTAATTCTTTAAAAAAGTCATCTCTAAAGTTTTGCATAATTTTTTGAGTAATATAGAGATATAGATCTCTTTTATCTTCAAAATATTGATAAAAACTTCCCCGAGGGATTTTGGCTAATTTTATAACTTCATTAATTGAAGAATCGTTATAGTTATGACTCGAGAATACCTTAATTGCCGCTTGAATTATGCGATTCTGCTTTTCTTTATCAATTCCAAAAAATGTTTCTTTTGGCATAAAATCTCCCCTATTCCTTGCGTAAAGCTTCTACTGGATCTAGCTTAGATGCTCTATTGGATGGTAAAATTCCGGCAATCATACTGATAACAACACTAATAACTATTCCAGCTATTGCATATTTAGTAGTCATGGAAACAACATTTACTTCGAAAGCCGCTTTCGTAAAGTTATTAATGAAGAAACCTAGAACATAAGTTACAACTACGCCAATTGCTCCTGATGTAATTCCAATTAAAAATGCCTCAGAAGCAAATATTCTTCTAATATCTTTTCTTCTAGCACCTAGAGCTTTAAGTACACCTATTTCTTTTGTACGTTCAACTACAGAAATATTTAAAACTACCAATATCATAATTGCTGAAACCACTAATGAAACAGCAGCGATAGCAGTTAATACCCAAGTAATAATATTCAACATTTTCGTAAACATTTCCGTCATTTGTTCTTGCATTGAACCTGTATAACCAAGATCTTTTACTTTGTCCTTAATCATCTTAGTGTTGTCTTTGTTAGCTGTATGTAGATATACTACATTTGGCAATAATTTTTCTTGGTTTGTCTTATATAGATCTTGTAAACCTGCATAAGTAAAGAAAACTGTGCTTGAACTTTGACTTTGTGATTCATATAAACCTGTTACTTTAAAGTTTTGTGTAATTGTCTTTTCACCTATCTTCAAAGTCAAAGTAACTTCTTTGTCTAAAATATTCTTTCCTAGTAAATCCGCAGTAGCTCTATCTAACATTATTTCATGATTATTCTTAGGAGCTTTTCCTTCCACAATGCTCGACTTAGAAATACTATCAGACATTGTCTGCAACATCATTAAACTAGCTTGCTTATTATTATATTTAACTGTATTAGTTCCTAGTGAAAATGAACTATAACCTTTTTGATATCTATCTACATGTTTTATCTTACTTAACTTTTCTATATCCTTTTTTGTAAAACCTGTATTAGTTCCTGACCCCGTTAAGGCAGCCATATTCTCTTGCTGTTGCTTAGCTATCTCTTCACGACTCATATTTTGTGGATTTTTTGTCGTTTGTTGAGTACTACTCTTCTTATGAACTTCAGTAATATTAGGGTTAGTATATGACTTCATAGTACTACTTACATAGCTTGTTACACCTTTACCTAAGGCTAACATCAATACTACTGACATGATCCCTATACTAGACCCAAGTGCTACTAGTAAATTTCTTCCTAACTTGGCTTTCATATTTAGAAATGCTAGCTTAATTGCTTTCCACATACTCATATTCTTTACTTTAATATCTTCACGAGTATTTTCTGTGTATTCCAAGTCCAATTGATGCTCATCTGAAATTAACTCACCATTATCTATTCTCAAAACTCGACTACAATGAGAGGCTACCTTGTCAGAATGGGTTACCATCAAAACTAATTTACCTTCTTCTGCAATTCCCCTAATCATATCGAGAATGGTATCTGTCGTTTCCGCATCCAAAGCTCCTGTAGGTTCATCAGCAATAATTACATCAGGATCATTAACCAATGCACGCGCAATAGCTACACGCTGTTTTTGTCCACCAGAAATCTGATCTGGTTTTTTATACATATGTTTTTCTAATCCTACTTTACGTAATAATTCTTTTGCACGTTTTTTCCTGAAATCTTCACTTACATTTGATAATGTCATCGCCATTGAAACATTATCTATTAGATTTAAATGTGAGATCAAATTAAAGTTCTGAAAAATAAATCCTATACTCTTTTTATGATAGTCAACTAATTCTTGAGTTGAAAAATTACGTAAATTCTTTCCTTCATAAATAATTTCTCCGCCAAAATCAGAATCTAATCCACCAATTGCATTCATTAAGGTAGATTTACCTGACCCTGATTCACCAACGATTGCTACCAGTTCTCCAGCTTCAAAACTTGCACTAATTCCTCGCAAAGCTTCAAAGGTTCCTCCACCAGCCATCTTATATGTCTTAGTAACATTTTTTAATTCTATTACTGGCATTTTTTTCAATCCCTTCATATTTATTGTGACAACTTGTCACATGACACATTGTCATAATATCATTTTGAAATTATAATTGCAATAAAAATAGACCTCTATATAGAGATCTATTTTCACAATTAATCTATAACTCTTTTTATATCATCTACAATTTGTTCAGGATTTAAATGATATCGATCATACAATTCTTCAACTGGAACCATATCAGTTAATTCCTTTTGAGCACCAAAGTTTAAAACTTTCATTTCAGAATTAGCATAGAAGTGATCTACCTTTTCTCCAAAGCCACCAACCATGCTTGCATCTTCAAGTGTTACAACTAATTCATGATCCTTCTTTAGATTATTTAAAGTTTCAACATCTAATGTTGTAGCAGAAATCGGATTAATCAATGTAGCATCAATATTCAAATCTTCTTTCAACTTTCTTTGAACATCTTCACCTAATTTATAGAATGCACCTAATCCTAAGATTGCTACTTTTTCTCCTTGGTTTGCTACACGATAATTTATCTCTGTATAATCATCATCTGCTTCTCCATGTCGTACTTCAGTAATTGGTTCACGAATAACAACCGGTTTATCAGTTTGTGTTAATGCCCAACGCAACATCGAAATTAATTCTTCTGCATTAGTTGGAGCTAAATATTCCAAATTAGGAATGCTAGAAATCATACCTATATCAAAAATTCCTTGGTGTGTATTGGAGTTTTCAGTAATGTGCCCACCTTTTACGAGCATAACAACTGGATAACCATTTAATGCCATGTCATGTTCTAATTGATCGTATGCTCTTTGAAGGAATGTACTATTATGGAAGACTACTGGTCTTGCGCCATTAGCAGCTAATCCTGTTGCATATGTGATAGAATATTGTTCAGCAATATCAACATCATCATAATTATCAGGATATTTTTCCTTAAATGGTACTAAGTCAAATGCACCTGGTATTGCAGCATTAATAGCCATAATTGGTTTACCATCATCAATTTGTCTACCTAACTCATCAAGAATTAATTTATTATATGATTCCCCTGTTGCCACATTTTTAGTTGAACCATCTTCAACATTAAATGGTACATGCCAATGGAATTCACGTTTTCTTTCTATTGCTGGTTGATATCCTTCACCCTTCAAAGTGTTGATATGAACAACAATAGGATGGTCAATATCTTTTACTTCTTCTAAAACAGAAATCATTGTTTCTAAATCATTTCCATTATCAACATAACGATAATCCAAGCCCATAGCCTTAAAGAGGTTATTAGAACTTTGTCCATTTGTTTCACGTAATTCGGCGAACATCTTATACATACCACCATTTACATCATCAATGGACATTTGATTATCATTGAAGATAATTATTAAGTTAGATTTAAGCTTAGCAGCATTATTTAGCCCTTCTAAAGCTAAACCACCACTCATAGAGCCATCACCAATAACAGCCACAATATTTCCATTTTCATCCTTCATATCTCTTGCTTTAGCCATTCCTGTAGCCAATGCAATAGATGTAGAAGTGTGACCAACTTTAAAGTAATCATGTTCACTTTCATCTTGATTACTATATCCTGTAACATCGCGATAATGATCTGGATCTAAAAATGCCTCTTTACGTCCAGTTAACATTTTATGAGGGTATGATTGATGTGAAATATCCCACACTACCTTATCCTTAGGAGAGTCAAATACATAATGAAAAGCAATAGTTGTTTCAACGATGCCCAAATTAGGGCCAACATGTCCACCAATAGCGGCATCTTTTTCTACAACTAATTGTCTAATTTCAGTAGCTACTTTTTTTAAATCATCAATTGTTAAATTCTTTACATCTTTAGGACTATTAATTTGATTTAAAATATAATTTGGATGTTGATTCATTTAAAATTTCACCTCTCAATAATGATAAAAATATCATACACCTTAAAGTTAACTTTAAGTCAAGAAATAAGCATTCTAAAAAAATCATTGACCTCGTTTCCGATAGTCAATGATTTTTTTGTTATTTAATATTTTTTACAAATGTACTTGTTATTGCTGCGATTAGAGCACATACTACTAAACCTACAAAGGCAACGCTATATGAGCCTGACAATTGAACTAACCATCCGATCAATAAAGGCCCTATAAATCCACCTAATTGACCACCGAAGTTTACAACTCCAATTGAAGATCCATAAGTCTTTTCATCTAAGATCTGAGCGACAAAACTAAAAATTCCTGTAAATGCTAGAGATTTTGTGAAATATACTAAAATTTCAAAAATGACAATCCATACTAGTGTAGTTGATTTATACATCCCAAACATAAATATTAGTGTTAGCAATGAAGAAATAAAGATCATCCAACGTTCACGTTTACGGAAAATATGAACCATTACAAAGCCACTAATAAATGCTGCAATACCACCAGCTATTACTGGCAATGGAACCAACCATGCTAAGTTCTTTAAATTAATATGTTGAGCTTGTAAGAAATATATTGGCATCCAGGTCTCTAAACCTTTTGTAATAACATTCAATACTAAACCTATTATTACAAAGATCCATATTCTCTTATCGATTTCACGCCAATTAATTTTTTTAGCAGTTGTTGTTTCCTTCTTAGATTTAATTGGTCGCTCAATTAAATAATATAGACCAACTAATATCAAGCCTAGAATTCCCAAGAAATAAAATGATACTCTCCAACCATGACTAGCAATAATTGGAACAATAATTAATGGAGCAATAGCTGCACCAGCATAGTTTGATGAAATTGTAACTGATGTAGCTTGTGAACGATCACTCTTATCATACTCTTCAGAAATTTGCTTTAGAGCTGCTGATGGATAAGGACCTTCAGCTAAACCAAATAAAAATCTGATCACAACTAATGTCATTAATGATGTAGCTAAGCCTGTAAAAGCAGTTAATAAAGACCATAGTATCAAAGATATTATAACCGTTTTTTACTACCTAATATATCAGTGACTATACCTCCTGGAATTTGCATTAAGGTATATCCTAGAAAGAAGGCACTAGCTGTCGCACCCAATGCGGCTGGACTAATTTGAAATTCCTTTCCTATGTATGCCATAGAGATATTCATTACAGTTCTATCAGCAAATAGAAGCATGTAACCTATATATAGTAAGATCAATGAGACTATTGGTTTTATTGATTTTTTCATTAAATTCATTTCCTCTCACTTATAAAATAATTTATTGAAATTAACCAATAAACATTATAGCTCATTGCTATTAATAATAAAATGAATAATTATATTCTTATAAATCGAATGATTAGTATTTTAAAATACTGTAATTTCAAAATACGCATCGAAACTTTCTTTTCCATTTAATTTATTAGTTGCAAATTTCTCTTTAAAATTACCATCTGTATATACAGTATCTGCTAAACTCCACCAAGGTTCAATACATACAAATTGTCCTTTAGCTGGATAAGACGACCAAATTCCTGCAAACTTAGAATTTGGAGTGAAAACTTCTACTCCGTAATTATTTTTAGTATTTTTCAAACTAAATTTTGTAGGTTCTTCACCCAAGTCATAAATAATTGCATCCTTAGCAAATACGTCATGACTAATTTCTAATCTGGATTCTCCATCAATAGTATTAATGTTATCAACTAATCCACCTTTTAAAGTCAAAACTTTTCGCGTTTTTTCCGGTGTAATTTCAAGATAATAATCATCATAAGCAGCTTCACCTAAAGGAACACTAAATGCTGGATGAGCTCCTAGTCCAAAAAACATTTCACTATCACTAGGATTTTCTACTTCATACCTTACAACTAAAGTTTCTTCTTTTAGTTCGTAGACTAAACGGAAAATAAATTCATAAGGATATTTTTCTAGTGTCTCTGTATTGGATTTTAATTCAAAACATACAGATTCCTTAGTAAGTTTTTTAACTTCAAAATCCATATCTCTAGCAAATCCATGCTGCCCCATATGATATTCTTTTCCATCAACAAACATTTTTCCATCTTTTAGTGCACCCTCAATTGGAAATAGTACCGGAGACTTTCTTCCCCAATATTTACTATCGCCACTCCAAAGATAGTTTATACCATTGCTTTTATTAATTAAACTAGCTAATTCAGCACCATGTTCATTAATCGTAACAAATAATTTTTCGTTTTCAATTTTTACAGCCATCTTTATTCCCCCTACTTTAAAATTCAAATTTATTATATCAAAATTCTTTACACTTATGATTAAAATAAAAAATCTTAACTTCCATTTAAAGCTAAGATTTTTTTACTACATTATCATGTTTAATAGGTAATCTCATAATAAAACTAGTCAAATTTTTATTAGATTCTACATAAATATATCCATGATGTAATTCTATAATACTTTGAGCTATTGCCAATCCCAGTCCTGTCCCACCTGTTTCTTTAGAACGTGAACTTTCTACTCGATAAAATCTATCAAATACCTGTCGCAATGATTTTTCTGGAATAGGTTCTCCATCATTAGAAATTCTTATTTCTATTTCTTTTTCATCTACTTTTGTTAATTGCAAGTAAATGTTTTTACCATCACTACCATACTTCAAGGCATTCGTGATTAAATTATTAAATACTCGAGCAAGCTTTTCTGGATCAGCTTCAATTTTTACTGGACTGTCGGGTAAAATTGTATTAATTTCCATACCCTTTTTATTTGCTTCCAATTCAAAACTAGCTCCTATTTGTTCTAGCATCGCATTCAATTCTAGAGATTGTATTTGTAATGGTGCATCAGTTTGACGTACTTTCGTATATTCAAATAAGTCATCCACCAATGATTTCATCTGCTTAGATTTTAAATATGCTGTATGCGTATATTTTAAAATATCTTCTTCAGATCGATATTGTTTATCTTCAATAAGACCCAAATATCCAATAATAGATGTCAGGGGTGTACGTATATCATGACTGACATTCGTTATTAATTCATCTTTAGAGCGTTCGATCTCTCTTTCATCTTCCATCGCTTTAATCGTACTATCAACAAGTGCATTGACACTTGCTACTACTCTTTGCATTTGTCCCTTTAATTGAAAAGGAATACGGTGATTAAAGTGACCATCTGCAATATAGTGGAGCTCATTAATGATATGTCTCAATTGCATTTGATGATATCGTCGAACTAATCTCCAATAAACTACGATAACATCAACTACCGCCATAAGTATAATGAATATCCAACCCCAACTCCATAATTGAATATGTGCATACTTAAAATCTAAGGAAGTTTTGATTAGGAATATTCCTGAAGCTAAATCAGGATTAGATACTAACAATTGATTCAAAATCACATAAAGCGACATATTTAACAGAATTAACAATATAATTGTTAAAATACCTTCGCCTAATAGCTCACTCTTTTCTCGACCAGTTATGTGAAATTTCACAGTTCTTTTCCCCTTTAGCTTACTAAATTAGTGTGACTCTATCTTATATCCAACACCCCAAACAGTTTGGATAACTTGTTCTCCATTAGTTGCATCTTCAATCTTATCACGCAAATGACTAACATGAACCATTACGGTCTTAGCTGACACAACAGACTCTTGTTGCCAAACTCTTTCAAAGATTTCATCAGCTGAGAAAACTCGATTAGGATGACTAGCAAGTAAATGTAAGATTCCAAATTCTAGTGCAGTTAATTTGATTTCCTTACCTTCTAATGTTTTTACCTCATGAGAATCTTTTTTTATAATGAGTGGCCCAATTTCTATTTGATCTGGTTCATTATTTTTAACATTATGTTCAGCTCTACGCAATAATGATTTTACACGTGCCATAACTTCCAAAGGATTAAATGGCTTTGTAACATAATCATCCGCACCTTGTACTAAACCTTGAATTTTATCCAAGTCATCCGTTTTAGCAGATAAAATTAATACTGGAATTTGTGATTCTTTTCTTACTTCACGAATTACTTCCATTCCATCCATTTGTGGCATCATCACATCTAAGATCATCAATGCAATGTCAGGATTCATGTTCAACTTAGACAAAGCTTCTTTACCATTATATGCTTTTTCTACTTCATATCCTTCATTTTCAACATATATACTTAATAATTCAACAATATCTTTATCATCATCAACAATTAAAATTTTCATTTTCTATCTCCTTAGGTACACTACTTAGATTATAGTGTACGATTTATAATACTATTGTATCAAAGTTAAGCGCTATCGCAACTGAAGTTTTCTATAAATATTCTTGATATTTTTTTGAAGTATGTCTTAAATAATTATTAAAGTAACAACCTAATTATTTATTTAGTATCAAGTTCATTAAATCGTCGTCTTTCCGCTTAAATAGTACAATAGCTCGCTGCAATCTCCTCAATGCATCTTCAATTAAATCCGTTGAAGTTGCTATATTCATACGTAAGAATTGTTTTCCATTTCCATCAAATTTATCTCCAGCAGTTAAAATTAACCCTGTCTTTTTACGAATAAATTCCGTTAATTCTTGTGCATCAACATTTAATGATGATATATCCAACCAAAGAAAGTATGATGCTTCGTTTAAACTTGGTTTCACATCTGGAACATTATGCTCTAAAAAACGTTCAATGAAATTTCGATTTTCTCTTAGATAATCTTTCAATTCTTCAAGCCAAACTCTTCCTTCTGTATATGCTGCAATTGTTGCCGGAACTGCTAAACTATTAGCTTCATTAAGATGGAAACTTTTTATTGCGTTGTCTACTTGCTCTTTCAACTCTTTATTTGGCGTTATTATTGTTGCGGTTTGAATTCCAGCAATATTAAATGCTTTACTTGGTGAAACTGCTATAATCGTATTCTTTAATAACTTTTCGTCTAAACTAAATAATGGAGTATATTTCTTATCAAATGTTATTTCTCCATGAATTTCATCACTAAAAATTTTAAAATCATACTTTAAACTTAGTTTTAGTATCTTTTCTAAATCTTTTTGAGACCATATTTTTCCAACTGGACTATGTGGATTACAAAGAACAAAGAGATTAGTCTTTTTTAATTTATCTTCTAAATCTAGCCAATTAATGTCATAATCGCGTTTTTCTTTATCGTAAATAAGTTCACTTACTAATACTTTTTGTTTTCCTTCTCCAACTTTCTTAAATTTATCAAATCCTGGAGTTAAAACTGTTATTACACTATCTTCATTCATTAAATTAGTAATAATAGCTGATAAAGTAGCTACTACTCCTTGAGAAAAAGACATCCAGGAAATATCAAGGGTACAATTATGCATTTCTTTATACCATTTAGCTACACTTGCATAATATTCGTGCGGAATATATTCGTATCCAAAATTCTTATTTTCTATTCTTTTGTGTAATTCAGTAATTATTTCAGGTGCTACTTCAAAATCCATATCACCAAGTGTCATTGGTAATTCGCTATCATTAACATGCCACTTAAGTGAATTTTGAAATTTTGCCACCTTATCAAAATTGTACATTCTACTACCTCTCAACTTTACTCTATTATTTCATTAAAAACTTTTCCTATACTATCATGGATTAATAAATCTGCATATCTATCATAAGGTGTCTTACTTTTATTTATTAAAATTAGTTTATTCCCATCATAATAATTAACAAAACTTGCAGCTGGATAAACATTTAGAGAAGTTCCACCTACAATTAACATGTCAGCTTTTTTTATTGCTTTAATACTATTATTGATAATTTCTTCATCTAATCCTTCTTCATATAAAACAACATCTGGTTTGATTGTACCACCACACTCTTTACATTGTGGTACACCCTTACTTTCTGTAATTGTACTTAATGGGTAAAATTTGCCACATTTCATACAATAATTTCTATGAATTGATCCATGCAATTCGTAAACAGTCTTGCTTCCTGCTAATTGATGCAATCCATCTATGTTTTGAGTAACGATAGCCTTTAACTTACCTTGTTTCTCTAATTTAGCTAATCCTAAATGTGCTAAATTAGGCTTAGCACTTTCATATATCATAGTAGAACGATAAAAATCATAAAATTTTTCTGGATTTTTCATAAAAAATGAATGCGATAAAATTTGCTCAGGAGGATAACCAAAATTCTTTACTGTATTATAAATCCCTTGTTCACTTCTAAAATCTGGAATTCCACTTTCAGTAGATACTCCTGCTCCACCAAAAAAGACAATATTACTACTCTCTGAAACTAATTTTTTTAATTTAAGTATATTTTCATCCATGAAAATCCCTCCATTCTATAATATATCTACATCTTATTTTACCCTATATATAAAAAAAAAGAACCCAGACTTCGTCTGAGTTCTTTATCTTAATTTACTAAGAATTATTCAGCGTTACCGCCATTTTTCTTAATAATTTCATCTTGGATGCTCTTTGGAACTGGTTCGTAGTGATCCATTGTCATTGTAAATGTACCACGACCTTGTGTTGCGGAACGTAATACAGTTGCGTAACCGAACATTTCAGCCAATGGAACAAATGCGTTAACAACTTGTGCGTTACCACGTGCTTCCATACCTTCAACACGTCCACGACGAGCTGTAACATGACCCATAACATCACCCAAGTTATCTTCTGGTGCAATGATTTCAACCTTCATAATTGGTTCAAGAATTACAGCACCACCCTTAGGAGCAGCGTTACGCAATGCTAAGGATGCAGCAACCTTAAATGCAGCTTCACTGGAGTCAACATCGTGGTAACTACCATCATATAACTTAGCCTTAACGTCGATTAATGGGTAACCAGCTAATACACCGTTTTGCATAGCTTCCTTCAAACCTTGTTCTACTGAAGGAATGTATTCACGAGGAACTACACCACCAACGATAGCATCTTCGAATTCGAAACCTTTACCTTCTTCATTTGGTGTAAATTCAATCCAAACGTCACCGTATTGACCTTTACCACCAGATTGACGAACAAACTTACCTTGTGCAGATACTTGTTTTGTAAATGTTTCACGGTAAGCAACTTGAGGTTCACCAACAGTAGCTTCAACGTTAAATTCACGTTTCATACGATCAACGATAATATCTAAGTGCAATTCACCCATTCCGGCAATCAATGTTTCACCTGTTTCAGGGTTTGTTTCAGCTTTGAAACTTGGATCTTCTTCAGCAAGTTTTTGTAAAGCAACGTCCATCTTATCTTGGTCTGCTTTTGATTTAGGTTCAACAGAAACTTGGATAACTGGTTCTGGGAATTCCATAGATTCAAGAATCAATGGTGTCTTAGGATCAGTTAAAGAGTCACCTGTTGTTGTATTCTTAAAACCAATAGCAGCAGCGATATCACCAGAGAATACTTCTGGAATTTCGTTACGGTGGTTAGAGTGCATTTGTAGTAAACGACCTGCACGTTCACGTTTACCCTTTGTAGCGTTCAATACATATGAACCAGCTTCAAGAGTACCACGGTAAACACGGAAGAATGTCAAACGACCTACGAATGGGTCTGTAGCAATCTTAAATGCTAAACCTGCAAATGGAGCAGAGTCGTCAGCTTTCAAATCAATTTCTTCACCTGTTTCAGGATCTGTAGCCTTGTATGGCTTAACATCTAATGGAGATGGTAAATAATCATTAACACCATCTAACATCATTTGAACACCTTTGTTCTTGAAAGCAGAACCTGCAAATACAGGGAATACATCTAAGTTCAATGTAGCTTGACGAATTGCAGCACGAATTTCATCGTTGCTGATTTCTTCGCCTTCAAGATACTTGTTCATGATATCTTCATTAACATCAGCTAAAGCTTCGATCATTTCATCACGACGAGCTTGTGCATCTTCCTTGTATTCATCTGGAACATCAACTGTATCCCATTTTGAACCTAATTCATCTTCATCATACAAGTCAGCCTTCATTTCGATTAAGTCGATAACACCTTCGAAGTTATCTTCAGCACCGATAGGCATTTGAACAGGCAATGGATTTGCTTGTAAACGGTCTTTAATTGTGCTTACAGAGTAATCAAAGTTAGCACCAATCTTATCCATCTTGTTAACAAAAACGATACGAGGAACACCGTATGTTGTAGCTTGGCGCCAAACATTTTCTGTTTGTGGTTCTACACCAGATTGAGCATCTAAAACAACTACCGCACCATCAAGAACACGTAATGAACGTTCTACTTCGATTGTAAAGTCAACGTGTCCTGGGGTATCGATAATGTTAATACGGTTTTCTTTCCATTGAGCTGTTGTAGCAGCAGATGTAATTGTAATACCACGTTCTTGTTCTTGTTCCATCCAGTCCATTTGGGAAGCACCATCGTGTGTTTCACCAATTTTGTGAATCTTACCTGTGTAGTACAAGATACGTTCAGTTGTTGTTGTCTTACCAGCGTCGATATGAGCAACAATACCGATATTACGTGTTTTTTCCAATGGGAATTCACGTTTGTTTGCCATTGAGAATTTCTCTCCTTCCAAAATTAAAAATTATAACTAATCGAATTAATAAGTAAACCTTCAAAAAAATGACTATTATAGGCTTTACTAAACAAACCATATAACAGCCATTTGTGAAAATTACCAGCGATAATGTGCGAATGCACGGTTAGCGTCAGCCATCTTATGTGTATCTTCACGTTTCTTAACAGCTGCACCTGTATTGTTTGCTGCGTCCATGATTTCTTTAGCTAAACGTTCGGACATTGTGTGTTCACCACGAAGACGTGAGTATTGAACTAACCAACGTAAACCTAAAGTTGTACGACGATCTGGACGAACTTCAATAGGAACTTGGTAGTTAGAACCACCAACACGACGTGCCTTAACTTCAAGTACAGGCATGATGTTCTTCATTGCTTCTTCAAAAACATCCAATGGTTCATTTCCTGTTTGTTCCTTAATAATATCAAATGCTTGGTATAAAATCTTTGATGCAGTCCCACGCTTACCATCTAACATCAAACGGTTGATTAAGCGAGTAACCAATTTTGAGTTATAAATTGGATCTGGGAGCACTTCGCGTTTTGCAACGGCACCTTTTCTTGGCATTTAAAATAACCTCCTCAAATACTAGTTACTAAAATTATTTTTTAGGCTTCTTAGCACCGTACTTAGAACGGCTTTGCATACGGCCTTCAACACCTGCTGTATCTAAAGCACCACGAACGATATGGTAACGAACACCAGGTAAGTCTTTTACACGACCACCACGAATAAGAACAACACTATGTTCTTGTAAGTTGTGTCCGATACCCGGAATATAAGCTGTAACTTCAATTAAGTTAGATAAACGAACACGAGCATACTTACGTAAAGCTGAGTTAGGCTTCTTAGGTGTCATTGTACCAACACGAGTTGCAACACCACGTTTTTGTGGAGCTGAGTTGTTTGTTTGTACTTTCTTATAACTATTGTACCCAAAGTTTAAAGCTGGGGAATTAGATTTTGAACCTTTAGATTTACGACCTTTACGAATTAATTGGTTAATTGTAGGCATCTCTAAAGCTTCCTCCTTCCTTATTTTAAGAATATTAATTAAGTACACACATCCAGGAGTTTCTTTTTTGAGTTTAAAAAAATAACGCCTCAATGTACGTCAGAATAAATGTGCTAACCTGCTCACAGCCAGCACGATCTTGAGATAACTCAAGAGAACTGTTCACATAAAGCACCTTTAATAGAATATCACGCTTAATACACTAATGTCAATTTAATTTTTATATTTTTTGTGCTAATTTTATTTATTTTCAGCGTAATTTATAATTAAGAGGTGAAATTATTATGATTTACATATTTTTTCTATTATTTATATTAGGAACTTGCTTAGGTTCATTTATTTCGTGCGTTGCTTACCGATATAAATTAGGAATAAGCATTATATATCCTAGGTCTTTCTGCGATAACTGCTCACAAACTTTGCAGCATTGGCAATTGATACCTATTATTGGTTTTATACTTCAAAAAGGAAAATGTCATTTCTGTAAGCAAAAAATTCCTTTAAGTAGTACTGTTATTGAATTAGCTATTGGTGTCATATTTATTTTTAATACGATCATAATAGCGAATACTAATTTAATTTTTACATCATTACTAGTAGTCTGGCTTACTTTAATCTCTTTAGAAGATTATTACACATTGAGCGTTGATTCAATTACTCTTGAATATGGAGGATTAATATTGCTCATTTTTAGATTTCATACCGTAATTACTAATCTAAAAGCTAATTTCCTCATAATCATTCTTTTCATAATTATTTTAATCAGTTGTAATCTTCTAAATAAATTTGGTACTGCAGATACTATCTTGATTGTTTTTAGTTTTTTATTACTAGGATTTTACAATACTCTAGTAGTAATTCTTTTATCATGTATTTTAGGAATTATTTCATATTTAATCAAAAGGGATTTTTCTGCTTCTCACCCCTTTATTCCATATTTAAGTTTGAGTATTTTAATTATTTTTTACGCAATAAATATATTTAAAATTCCAATAATATAAAAAAAATCAGGTAGAAAATCTACCTGATTTTTTTACTTCTATATTCTAGTTTGAAGATTCAACATTATTTTGTTGTTCATTAATCTTTTCTTCTAATTCAGAGATTGAATAAACACCATCTGTTACATTGCTATTAACAACTTCTGGTTCGATATCATGATACTTCTTCATACCTGTACCTGCAGGAATTGTCTTACCAATAATAACATTTTCTTTCAAACCAACAAGTGGATCGTTCTTACCGCGAATTGCAGCATCTGTCAATACACGTGTTGTTTCTTGGAATGAAGCAGCAGATAAGAAACTGTTTGTTTCAAGAGCAGCTTTAGTAATACCAAGAAGAACTGGACGTGCAGTAGCAGGAATTCTACCTTCAATGATTGCACTTGTATTGCGATCTTTGAATTGGCTAATATCCAATAGAGTTCCTGGAAGCATATCTGTATCACCTGGATCCATAATACGTACTTTACGTAACATTTGACGAGCCATGATTTCAATATGCTTATCTGAAATATCTACACCTTGCATACGGTATACTTTTTGAACTTCACGTAAAATGTAATTTTCTGTAGATAAAACATCACGAACCTTGATAAGTTCCTTAGGATCAATAGAACCTACAGTCAATGCATCACCACGATGAACTTGATCGCCTTCCTTAACTTTAAGAACGGAAGTAAATGGCAAGCTATATGTTCTAGTATCTGTTTCACCTTTAACAGTAACTTCTTTTGTACGTTCAGCAGGATTTTCTTCAACTGTATCAACAACACCAGTAACTTCTGTAATTACTGCACGACCTTTAGGATTACGTGCTTCAAATAATTCTTGAACACGAGGAAGACCTTGAGTAATATCGTCGCCACCAGCAACCCCACCTTGGTGGAAGTTTCTCATTGTTAACTGTGTACCTGGTTCACCAATTGATTGAGCAGCAACGGTACCTACTGCTTCACCAACTTCAACTTCATCACCAGTAGCTAAGTTACGTCCATAACAACGTTCACAAACACCGTGACGTGTGTTACATGTGAATGCAGAACGAATAGTAACTTTTTGTACACCGGCATCAACAATCTTACGAGCTTCGGATTCTTCTACTAATACATTAGCTGGAACAATAATTTCACCAGTATTAGGATCTTTAACTTCTTTCATAGTATAACGACCCAAAATACGATCATATAATGGTTCAATCATTTCATTACCTTCAGTAATAGCAGTAACATCCAAACCTCTATCTGTATGACAGTCTTCTTCACGAATGATAACATCTTGAGCAACGTCTACTAAACGACGAGTCAAGTAACCAGAGTTAGCAGTCTTCAAAGCTGTATCCGTCATACCTTTACGAGCACCGTGAGAGGACAAGAACATTTCCAAAACAGAAAGTCCTTCACGGAAGTTTGAAATAACAGGTAATTCCATTGTCTTACCGTTAGGAGCAGCCATCAAACCACGCATACCAGATAACTGTGTAAAGTTAGAAATATTACCACGAGCACCTGAATCACTCATCATTTGAATTGGGTTAGATGGATCCATGTTTTCAACCAATTTAGCTTGAATATCATCTTTTGCTTTGTTCCAGATAGAGATAACACGATTGTAGCGTTCTTCATCTGTAATCAAACCACGACGGAATTGCTTAGCAACAGTTGCAACATTTTTGTGTGCTTGTTCAATAATTTCTGGCTTTTCTTTCAAAACAGTAACGTCAGCGATACCAACAGTTAAACCTGATTTAGTAGATTCGTAATAACCTAAATCTTTCATGCGGTCAAGTAATTCTGCAGTTGCAGTTACTTTATACTCTTTATAAACTTGAGCGATAATATCTGATAAGAATCCAGATTTAAATGGTCCTACTAAAGGTTGATTCTTAATGAATTCCTTAATATCTGTTCCTGGTTCTACAAAGTACTTATCAGGAGTCATTCCTGTTAAGTTTTCTTGTGTAGGCTCGTTTAAGAATGGGAAATCAGCAGGTAGAATTTCATTAAAGATTGCTTTACCAGCTGTAGTTATTAAAATACGTTCTTTTTGCCAATCAGTAAATGGTGTACCTAACTTAGCTAATGAAGAAGCTTGCAAACCAATTCTTGTATGCAAATGTACATACCCGTTTTGGTAAGCTGTTCTTACTTCGTTAACATCCTTAAATACCATACCTTCGCCTTCACGACCAGCTTCTTCAAGTGTGATGTAGTAATTACCGATTGTCATATCTTGAGATGGTGAAATGATTGGTTTACCATCTTTTGGAGCTAAGATATGATGAGCTGCTAACATCAATAAACGAGCTTCAGCTTGAGCTTCATCTGATAAAGGAACGTGAATAGCCATTTGGTCCCCGTCAAAGTCGGCGTTGTAAGCTTCACAAGCCAATGGATGGAGACGCATAGCTTTACCGTTAACCAATACTGGTTCGAAAGCTTGGATACCTAAACGGTGAAGCGTAGGGGCACGGTTTAGTAGAACTGGGTGTTCCTTGATAACATCATCTAAGACATCCCAAATATCTTCATCGCGGCGTTCAATCTTACGCTTAGCATTCTTAATGTTAGATGCCATTTCACGCTTAACCAATTCTCTCATCATGAATGGTTTGAACAATTCCAAAGCCATTTCATGAGGAATACCCATTTGGTTTAACTTCAACTTAGGACCTACATCAATAACTGAACGACCAGAATAGTCAACACGCTTACCAAGTAAGTTTTGACGGAAACGACCTTGCTTACCTTTCAACATGTGTGACAATGACTTAAGTGGACGGTTACCAGGACCAGTAACTGGGCGACCACGACGACCGTTATCAATTAAAGCATCAACAGCTTCTTGCAACATACGCTTTTCGTTTTGAACAATAATTCCAGGAGCATTCAAATCTAATAAACGCTTCAAACGATTGTTACGGTTGATAACTCGACGATATAAATCATTCAAGTCAGAAGTTGCAAAGCGTCCACCTTCTAATTGAACCATTGGACGAAGATCAGGTGGAATAACTGGAATTGCATCCATAACCATCCAATCAGGACGATTTCCAGAGTTCAAAAATGCTTCTAAAATATCTAAGCGACGAACTGCACGAGTACGTTTTTGACCTGTAGCTTCGCGTAATTCTTCTTTTAGTTCAGCACATTCTTTTTCAAGATCTACATCCCTTAGTAAAGTTCTAATAGCTTCAGCACCCATTGCTGCCTTAAAGCCATCACCATATTCTTCACGTTTTTCACGATATTCGCCTTCAGTTAAGAGTTGTTTCTTTTCAAGTGCTGTATCACCTGCATCTGTAACTACATAAGATGCAAAGTAGATAATTTCTTCCAATGCACGTGGACTCATATCTAAGACAAGACCCATACGACTTGGAATACCTTTAAAGTACCAAATATGTGTAACAGGAGCTGCTAATTCGATATGACCCATACGTTCACGACGTACTTTTGAACGAGTAACTTCAACCCCACAGCGATCACAAACAACACCTTTATAACGGATACGTTTGTACTTACCACAGGCACATTCCCAGTCCTTAGTAGGTCCAAAAATACGTTCATCAAACAAGCCATCTTTTTCTGGTTTCAATGTACGGTAGTTAATAGTTTCAGGTTTCTTTACTTCACCATAAGACCAGCTACGGATCTTATCGGAAGAAGCAAGACCGATCTGCATACTATCGAATTTATTGACATCGATCAAAGGACCGACCTCCCTTTCTTATAATTGTCTATTCTGTCTTAGTTTCTTCTTTTTCAGCAGTTTCTTGTTCTGCTTCTTTAGCTTTCTTTTCTTCTTGTTCCTTTGCGAATTTCTTCAATGCATCAACGTTAACAATATCATCGTCTTCGTCATCCATATCACGTAATTCAATTTCATTCTTATCAGCATCAAGAACTTTCATATCCATACCTAATGCTTGTAATTCTTTAACAAGAACACGGAATGATTCAGGAACACCTGGTTTTGGAATTGGTTCGCCCTTAACGATAGCTTCATAAGTCTTAACACGTCCAACAACATCGTCAGATTTGTAAGTCAAAATTTCTTGCAATGTGTAAGCAGCACCATAAGCTTCTAATGCCCAAACTTCCATTTCACCAAAACGTTGTCCACCAAATTGTGCCTTACCACCAAGTGGTTGTTGTGTAACTAATGAGTAAGGTCCAATTGAACGAGCATGAATCTTATCGTCAACCATATGTGCAAGTTTAAGGTAGTACATAACACCAACTGCTATACGGTTATCGAATGCTTCACCTGTACGTCCATCATATAAAACAGTCTTACCATCGCCAGGTAATCCAGCTTCTTGTAATGCACTCCAAATATCTTCATCACGAGCACCATCGAAAACTGGTGAAGCTACGTGAATACCTAATTTACGAGCAGCCATACCTAAGTGAAGATCCAAAACTTGTCCGATGTTCATACGGGAAGGCACACCCATTGGAGAAAGCATGATATCGATTGAAGTACCATCAGGCATAAATGGCATATCTTCTTCTGGAATAACAACAGAAACAGTACCTTTATTACCGTGACGTCCAGCCATCTTATCCCCAACTTGTAACTTACGTTTTTGAGCAATGTAAACACGAACCATCATATTTACACCTGGGGATAATTCATCTCCACCTTCACGAGTAAAGATTTTAACGTCTTGAACAATACCACCTGCACCGTGAGGAACACGTAATGATGTATCACGAACTTCACGTGCTTTTTCACCGAAGATAGCATGTAACAATCTTTCTTCTGCAGATAATTCTGTTACACCTTTAGGAGTTACTTTACCAACTAAAATATCTCCATCTTTTACTTCAGCACCAATACGGATAATACCAAATTCGTCAAGGTTCTTAAGAGCATCTTCACCAACATTAGGAATTTCACGTGTGATTTCTTCAGGTCCTAATTTAGTATCACGAGCTTCAGATTCATGTTCTTCAATATGAATAGATGTATAAACATCTTCTTTAACTAAACGTTCGTTAATTGCGATAGCATCTTCGAAGTTATAACCATCCCATGTCATAAATGCAATCAATGGATTTTGACCTAAAGCCAATTCTCCATTTTCCATAGCTGGTCCGTCAGCTAATACTTCATCAGCATCTACTCTATCTCCAACACGTACAATTGGTGTTTGGTTATAGTTCTTACCACCATTAGAACGATGGAATTTCATCAATTTATACTTGTCCAAAGAACCATCGTCACGGCGAACTCTAATTTCACGAGCATCTACATATTCAACTGTACCTTCATGTTCAGAAATCAATGCTACCCCAGAGTCATGTGCAGCTTTGTATTCAATACCTGTACCAACTAATGGTGCATGTGGCTTAATCAAAGGAACAGCCTGACGTTGCATGTTAGCACCCATCAAAGCACGGTTAGAGTCATCGTTTTCCAAGAAAGGAATACATGCTGTAGCAACAGCAACTACTTGTTTAGGTGAAACGTCCATGTAGTCAACTTTTTCAGTTGAAATTTCAACGTCATCATCTTTCTTACGAGCCATAACTACATCATCAACAAAGGAACCATCATCATTTAATGGTGAGTTAGCTTGTGCGATAACGTAATTATCTTCTTCATCGGCTGTTAAGTAGTCAATTTTGTCTGTAACTTTATGTGTTTCCCAAGATACACGACGATATGGTGTTTCAACAAAACCATACTTATTAATACGAGCATAAGAAGATAAACTGTTGATCAAACCGATGTTAGGACCTTCAGGAGTTTCGATAGGACACATACGACCATAGTGTGTATAGTGAACGTCACGAACTTCGTATCCAGCACGATCACGAGTCAAACCACCAGGTCCCAAAGCAGAGAAACGACGCTTATGAGACAATTCACCCAATGGATTAGTTTGGTCCATGAATTGGGACAATTGAGAACTTCCGAAGAATTCTTTAATTGAAGCAACAACTGGACGAATATTAATCAATTGTTGTGGTGTAACAGTTGATGTATCTTGAATTGACATACGTTCACGTACAACACGTTCCATACGTGATAAACCAATTCTAAATTGGTTTTGTAATAATTCACCTACAGAGCGAGTACGACGGTTACCCAAGTGGTCAATATCATCTGTTGAACCCATACCTTCTTGTAAATTGAAGAAGTAGTTCATGGAAGCTACTATATCAGCTGGTGTAATGTGCTTGAATTGGATATCAACATTTGCATTACCAATAACATTTACTACCTTTTCTGGATCCTTTGGTGAATATACTTTCACAATTTGAAGAGTCATTGGTTCTTGAACAACACCTTCTTCAGATGGATGGAAAGTAAATGTCTTGAAGTCATCTCTTGCTAAGTATGGAGCTAATTTATCCATAACTTGCTTATCAATAACTTCATCCTTATTTACAATAATTTCGCCTGTATCAGGATCAGCTAATGTTTCTGCAACAGTTAAATTCAATAAGCGTGTCTTTAAATCTAACTTCTTGTTAATCTTATAACGACCAACAGGTGCTAAATCATAGCGCTTTGGATCAAAGAAACGAGCTGTTAACAAACTACGTGATGAATCAGCAGTCTTTGGTTCACCTGGACGTAGACGTTCATAAATATCTTTCAAAGATTCTTCTACACGAGAATCATCCATATTCTTATGTACATCTTTTTCCAAAGTAAGCATCAAGCTATCGCTATTAGATCCTAAAATTTCTACAATTTCATTATCAGAACCGTATCCCAAAGCACGGATAAGTTCTGTTAATGGAATTTTACGAGTACGATCAATACGTACATATGCTACATTCTTTGCATCTGTTTCATATTCTAACCAAGCCCCACGATTAGGAATTACAGTTGTACCGTAGTTAGTACGACCATTCTTATCTAATTCGGAGTTGAAGTATACACCTGGAGAACGAACTAATTGTGAAACAATAACACGTTCTGCCCCGTTAATAATGAATGTACCTTGCTTAGTCATCAATGGGAAATCACCAAAGAATACATCTTGTGACTTAATTTCACCAGTTTCATGGTTGATTAAGCGTAAAGTAACATGTAATGGTGCTGAATAATTAGCATCATGTTGACGTGCTTCTTCAACTGTATACTTTGGTTCTAAAAGTTGATAATCTACAAATTCAAGTGATAATTTACCTTGAAAATCTTCAATTGGCATAATGTCATCAAACATTTCACGAAGACCTTCATCTAAAAACCACTTGTAAGAATCAGTTTGAACTTCAATCAAGTTAGGTAGATCAAGAACTTCTTTAATTCGCGAGTAACTTCTACGTACACGGTGTTTACCGTATTTTACTAAGTGTCCTGCCAAGTTGTTCACCTCTCAAAAAATTTGCTGTGACTCGATTAATTTATTACAATTTTATTACAATTTTTATTTTTACCGGTTTTTTGGCAAAAAAAAGCAAAAACAGACAGAGACAAATTAAATTTGCTTCATACTATTTTTGCTTTTATCAAGTCTGCTATGGACAATATATCATAACAAACAATCAATTCACAGTTTTTCGCATTTATATATTTTAAATGGATATTCAGTATTTGTCAATACTAAATATAACTATTAACTATTTATTTTTTCTGCAGCTACTGGATTCTTAACTTTTATCGTTATTTCACCTTTTTTAGCACCTATTGTTACTGTTGCTCCAGTTTCGATATTACCTGCTAATAATTCTTCACTTAGTAAGTCCTCTATCTTATCTTGAAGGACACGTCTAATAGGACGAGCACCATATTCAGCATCAAATCCAGCTTCTGCAACTATATCTATTGCTGCAGGGGTAATTTTCAGATTAATATTTTGTTCTTTAATCCTATCTATAATATTCTTAGCCATCAATTTAACAATTTGATGAATTTCTTCTTTATTAAGCGAATGGAATACAACAGTTTCGTCAAGACGATTCAAGAATTCTGGTCTAAAAGTCTTCTTCAATGTTTCTCTAACTTTTGCTGCCATTGCTTCATAATCATCGCTGACATCTTTTGCACCAAAACCTACTGATTTTTCATCGCGTAAGGCTGTAGCACCTAAGTTAGATGTCATAATGATAATTGTATTTCTGAAGTCTACCTTTCTACCTTTAGAATCAGTTAAAAATCCATCATCCAATACTTGTAACAAGATATTGAAAACATCATTATGAGCTTTTTCAACTTCATCTAATAATACTACTGAATAAGGATTATTTCTAACCTTTTCAGTTAATTGTCCGCCTTCATCATATCCTACGTATCCAGGAGGAGATCCAATTAAACGACTAGTTGTGTATTTCTCCATATATTCACTCATATCAATTCTAATCATTGAATCCTCTGAGCCAAACATAGCTTCTGCTAAAGCTTTAGCTAATTCAGTTTTACCTACACCTGTAGGACCTAAGAACATAAATGAGCCAATTGGTCTTGTAGGATCCTTCAAACCACTTCTTGCTCTTCTTATCGCTTTACTTACTGCTTTAACAGCTTCATCTTGTCCTATAACTCGATTATGCAATATCTTTTCTAATCTAATTAGTCGGTCTCCTTCAGAACGATTAATTTGAGTTACTGGAACACCAGTCCATTCAGAAACAACTTCTGCAATATCTTCAGCCGTAACTTTTACACGATAGTTATTGCTATCCTCTTCATCTTTGTCACGTTGGATTTGCTTTTCAAGCTTTTCTTGAATCTTTAATTCTTCATTTCTGATTTCTGCAGCTTTTTCAAAATCTTCTTTTAACAACGCTTCTGTCTTCTCTTGGGAAAGCTCTGATAATTTCTTCTTTATTGCAGAAACTTTGTCCACTTTTTGTGAATTATTAATTCTTACTCTAGCAGCAGCCTCATCCATTAAATCAATTGCCTTGTCAGGTAAAAATCTTGAAGCAATATATCTTTTACTTAACTTAACTGCACTCTCTAATGCCTCATCTGTAATTTGAAGTTGATGATGTTTTTCATATTTAGGACGTAATCCTTTTAGAATTGTCAACGCTACTTCTGGAGTTGGTTCATTAATTGTCACACTAGCAAAGCGTCTTTCCAAAGCTGCATCAGCTTCAACATATTTTTGATATTCATTTAAAGTTGTTGCACCTATTACTTGTACTTCACCACGCGCTAATGCTGGTTTTAAAATATTGGAAGCATCTATTGCGCCTTCAGCACCACCCGCGCCTATTAGAGTATGCATTTCATCAATGAATAAAATAACATTGCCATCTTCACGAATTTCTTCAATAATCTTCTTTAATCGATCTTCAAATTCACCACGATATTTTGTTCCAGCAACCAAAGATCCCATATCAAGCATCATTACACGCTTATTCTTCAAATTATCAGGAACTTCACCATTTACAATCTTTTGTGAAAATCCTTCTGCAACAGCTGTTTTACCTACACCTGGTTCTCCCAAAAGAACTGGATTATTCTTTGTCCTTCTACTTAAAATTTGAACAACACGCTTAATTTCATTATCTCTACCAACTACTGGATCAATTTGATCTTTACGCACCATTTCTGTCAAATCACGTGCTAATTCATCTAACGTAGGTGTACCATTATCCTGTTTCTTTTCTGATAACGCTAATTTCTTACGTGTTCTATTAGCTGTTGTTGCATCTACACCCATTGTACGATAGGTAATATTTTTCACCTTACGTAAATCAATATTCAGAGCTGCTAGAATACGTGAAGAAATAGTTTTATCATCTTCTAATAATGCTAACAAAATATGTTCTGTTCCTACCTTTTCAACATTAAAAAGTTTAGCATGTTCTCTAGCACGCTCTAATACATAACGAGTCCTTGGGGAATATGGTAAATAAGTATCAGCGCCTCTACGTTGTAAATTACCGTATCCTACGATATGTTCAATTTCTTCTCGCACATCTACTTCAGTTACTACAAAACTTTGTAATACTTTAGCAGCTACGCCATTTTTCTCCATTGTTAGTGCTAAAAGCAAATGCTCTGTTCCTATTGCTTGATGCTTGAAGTAATTAGCTTGTTGTTGTGCAAGAACTAATACTTGTTTAGCACTTGGTGTATACCTTTCTTCCATAGCCATAACCATTACTCCCTTCTATTCTTCGCATCTCAATTGATTTAAGATACTTACCAAAATCCTTGCGCGAATCATATTTTCCATTTCAGCAGTCGGCAAATCCAAAGCTTGTCGGCTAATAGCAGCTAAGACATAATTTGCTTCTTTTCTAGAAAAGACGCCATCCTCGTATAAACTACTAATTAATTGGTAAGCCTGGTTTTCTGTAATTTCAGTGCCAATTGCAGAAATCAAATCATCTAAAACAGACTGATTCTCTGCCAAATCTACTTTTACAATCCGAATATAGCCGCCACCGCCACGTTTACTTTTAACAACATAGCCATTTTTCAAAGTAAAACGAGTTTTTATTACATAATTAATTTGTGATGGAACACAGTCAAATTGCTGTGCAATCTCAGACCGCTTTATTTCAATTCTTCTTGAATCAGCCAATATATCTTTCAAATATTGTTCAATAATATCTGAAATGTTACGGTTCTGCATAATTCTCCATCCTCTCTTGTAGGTTTGACCTACATTGACTTTTAATCTATTATAAATGAATTTCGGCAACAAATGCAAAAATTTAGTATCTATTAACAATCAAAAAACTCTCTTTGAAGTAGTGCAAGAATTTTTTTAATCCCTACTCTACTCAAAGAGAGTTTAACAATATTGTGTTTTTTTAGAATCCTATCGGAAAAACAAGATTCGAACTTGCGACCCCATCGTCCCGAACGATGTGCTCTACCAAGCTGAGCTATTTTCCGAGTACAGATTCTATTATATTACTTTATTTTTACTTATTAAAGCTTGAACGCTCCACGTTTTTTCACATTTAAACGTAATTCCTCAAGGCTTTCAATTCCCAATTCTTCCATTCTTTTTGGAAGTTCTTCAATTAAATGTGGACAAATCATAGAATCATGGAAATGTGCAGTTCCAACAGCAACAGCTGAAGCACCAGCCATATACATCTCTAAGACATCATCTACTGTTTCTACTCCGCCCATTCCAATAATTGGCAAATCAGTGTTTTGAGCGACTTGATAGATCATTCTAATCGCAATTGCTTTTACAGCTTTTCCAGATAAACCACCCATAATGTTACCAAGTACTGGTTTACCTGAAGCTACATCTATATGCATTCCTAAAACTGTATTAATCATGCTTATTCCATCTGCTCCACCACGTTCTACAGCTTTGGCAATAGCCACTATATCTGTTACATTAGGTGAGAGTTTTACATAAACAGGAACTGTTGAAACTTCCTTAACTTTCTTTGTTAATCTTTCAGCAACTTCTGGAACAGTTCCAAATGCCATACCACCCTCATGAACATTAGGACAAGATATATTCAGTTCTAATGCATTAACCATTCCTGATTGTGACAACTTAGTAGCTACTTCAACATAATCATCCTCTGTTGCTCCACCAACACTTCCAATTATTGGTAGTTCAGGATATTTTTCTCTTAAAGTTGGTAACTTTTCAGACACTACTACATCTACACCAGGATTAGTAAGACCAACTGCATTTAAGACTCCATCTTCAATTACTGAAATTTTAGGATCAGGATTCCCGGTTCTAGCTTCTGGAGTAGTAGTTTTTATAACCAATGCTCCTAATGTATCCAAAGAATATTTATTAGCGCTTGGAACATCGCCGAAGCCAAAAGTTCCACTAGCAGGCATGATAGGATTTTTTAATTCTAGTCCAGGCAATGATACTGCCAATTTTTTTGTTTCCATGATAAATTCCTCCATTAATTAAAGTGAATTAGTAGCAAATGAACGATTTTCAAGTGCTTTTAATAATGCATCTGCTGTATTTAATGATGTTAGCAATGCAATATTATGCTCGATAGCTAATTGACGGATTACAAATCCATCCGATGCTACTTCTTGATCATGACTCATAGTATTGATTACTAAATCAACACCATCATTAACGATCAAATCATGTAATGAAGTTTCATTACCAGTATCTTTACCTAACTTATCTACAGTTTGTACAAACAAACCATTTTCACGTAAAAATTGACTTGTTCCTTCAGTTGCAAACATACGATAACCTATCTTACTAAATCTCTTAGCAAGTGGTAATACAGCATCCTTATCTTTATCTTCAATTGTTAATAGCACGTTTCCATTATCTGGTAATTCCATCTTAGCACCTGTAAATGCTTTATACAGTGCTTTTTCAAAGGTGTAGTCACTACCCATAACTTCACCTGTAGACTTCATTTCAGGTCCTAAGAAGCTATCAACATCTGCTAACTTACTAAATGAGAATACTGGTGCTTTAACATGTACCATATCACTTTCACGGTATAAACCACTTTGATATCCTTGTTCTGCTAATGATTCTCCTAGAATTACTCTTGTTGCAACTTGTGCCATTTCAATTCCAGTAATCTTACTTAAGAATGGTACAGTTCGACTAGCACGAGGATTTACTTCTAACACATATGCTTCGTTGTTATGGATAATAAATTGAATATTCATAATACCAACACACTTTAATGCGACAGCTAACTTTTCAGTTGCATCCACAATTTGTTGCTTTATATTTTCATCAAAGCTTTGAGGTGGATAAACAGCCATAGAATCACCACTGTGGACGCCAGCATGTTCAATATGTTCCATAATACCTGGAAGTAATACGTCTTTACCATCACAAATCGCATCTACTTCACATTCTAGACCTGACAAGTAAGCATCTACGAGAATTGGGTGATCAATTTCTGCAGGAGCATTTTGTGCTAAATAATCTAATAACTCTTGTTCATTATTAACAATTTCCATAGCACGACCACCTAAAACATAACTTGGACGAACTAATACTGGATAACCAATTTCTTCTGCACAAGCAATAACTTGTTCTTGAGTAGTTGCTGTTTTACCAATTGGTTGTTTTAATCCTAAACTCTTAATTGTTTGGTCAAATAGTTCTCTGTCTTCAGCTCTATCTAGATCTTCAACTGTTGTACCTAAAATCTTTACACCATGTGCTTCTAATCCAGCGGCTAAGTTAATCGCTGTTTGCCCACCAAATTGTACAATTACTCCCATTGGTTGTTCTAAATCAATCACATTTAAAACATCTTCAAGTGTTAAAGGTTCGAAATACAATTTATCAGAAATCGAGAAATCTGTTGATACTGTTTCAGGATTAGAATTCATTACAATTGCTTCATATCCTAATTTTTGGATAGCCTTAACACTGTGTACAGTTGCATAGTCAAATTCTACACCTTGGCCAATTCTAATAGGACCTGAACCTATTACAAGCACTGACTTTTTATCAGATTTTTTACTTTCATTTTCTAAGTCATATGAGCTATAGAAATAAGGTGTACTTGAATCAAATTCTGCTGCACAAGTATCTACCATCTTGTAAACAGGTAGCAATTTATGTTCTTTACGTAAATTTCTTACTTCATCTTCTGTAGTACCCCATAGCTTAGCAATTGTGTAATCACTATATCCGTAACGTTTTGCACGTTTTAAAACGTCTAAATCTTCTTTATTTTGAGAAAGTTCACTTTCTAATTCTACAATTTGTTTTACAATATCTAAGTAATACAAATTAATCTTAGTTAATTCGTGTACTTCTTTAATTGTGTAACCCCTACGAAATGCTTCTGCTATATAAAATAGTCTGTCATCTTGTGCGTGGAATAATTTTTCTTCTACTTCATCATCAGTTGCAGATTGTGCTTTAGCAGAAATTAAATCTTTTTCGTCAATTTCTAATGAGCGAACTGCTTTTTGTAAAGCTTCTTGAGCACTACGTCCAATAGCCATTACTTCACCAGTTGCCTTCATTTGAGTACCTAAACGACGATTTGCACGAGTAAATTTATCAAATGGCCAACGTGGAATCTTAGCAACAACATAGTCAAGAGCAGGTTCAAATTCAGCAAATGTTGTTCCTGTAACAGGGTTTTTAATTTCATCCAGTGTCAATCCTACAGCAATCTTAGCTGCTAATTTAGCAATAGGATAACCTGTTGCTTTAGAAGCTAATGCTGATGAACGTGATACACGAGGATTTACTTCAATAACATAGTATCTATAACTATTAGGATCCAATGCTAATTGAACATTACATCCACCTTCAATTTTCAATGCTCTTATTAATTTCAAAGAGCAGTTACGCAACATCTGATATTCTCTATCTGATAAAGTTTGAGTTGGAGCAAACACGATAGAATCACCTGTATGTATACCAACTGGATCAAAGTTTTCCATTGAACATACTACCATCGCATTATTGTCAGCGTCTCTCATTACTTCAAATTCAATTTCTTTGTAACCCATAATTGATTTTTCAATCAAACATTGAGTTGCTGGTGACAGTTCTAGACCATTGGCTACTATTTCCTTTAATTGTTCAGGATTATCACACAATCCGCCACCAGTTCCTCCCATCGTAAATGCAGGACGAACAATAACAGGATATCCAATTTCAGCTGCAAAATCTAAAGCTTCTTGCACAGTTTCAACAGTCTTTGAGTCTGGAACTGGTTCATTTAATTCTTGCATTAAGTCCTTAAATCTTTGTCTGTCTTCAGCTTGATCAATTGCATCTAATTGCGTTCCTAGAAGCTTTATTCCTAATTCTTCTAAAATTCCAGTTTTAGCCAATGCGATTGCTAGGTTCAAACCAATTTGACCACCTAAAGTAGGTAAAATTGCATCTGGAAATTCTTGACGAATGATTCGAGAAACTGATTCAACTGTTAATGGCTCAATATATACCTTGTCGGCAATTTCTGTATCTGTCATGATAGTAGCAGGATTGGAGTTTACTAAAACTACTTCATATCCTTCTTCACGTAAAGCCAAACAAGCTTGTGTTCCAGAATAATCAAATTCTGCTGCTTGACCGATAATAATTGGACCTGAACCAATCACCATTATTTTGTGGACATCTGTTCTTTTAGGCATTGTTTCTTTCTTCCTTTCTTTGATCAATAACTTGCATAAAATCATCAAAAATATCTATTGCATCAAGTGGTCCAGGTGCTGCATCTGGATGGAATTGCACGGAAAATGCTGGATAATACTTATGCTTAACACCTTCTACGGTTCCGTCATTAATTTCTGTATGTGTAACGATTAAATCTGTTCCTTCAATGGAATCTGGATCTACTGCATACCCATGGTTTTGTGAGGTAAACATTATTTTACCTGTAGCAATTTCTTTTACTGGATGGTTAAATCCTCTATGACCAAATTTCATCTTAAATGTTTTGGCCCCGTTTGCTAATGCCAAGATTTGGTGGCCCAGGCAGATACCAAACACTGGCAATTTTTCCTCAATTTCTTTGACCATTTCAACTGCATTTTCCATCATAATTGGATCACCAGGTCCATTAGATAGTAATACTCCATCTGGCTTAAGTCTTAAAATATCTTTAGCTGTGGCCGTATAAGGTAAAACAATTGTGTTACAATCACGTGCAGCCAACTCACGTAAAATACTATGCTTAACTCCATAGTCTACTAAAACAATATTCCGCTTATTACCAGGATTTGGATATGCTTTACTTGTAGATACTTCGGCTACCATTTGGCTAGTTATTTCTGTATTATGTAATCTTTGTTTTGCTTCCTCAATGTCAACTTCAGCATCAACTAACATACCTTTCATTGTTCCGTGTGAACGTAAGAGTTTGGTTAATGCACGTGTGTCAACACCACTAATTCCTGGAATATTCATTTCTTCTAAAAATTCTGGAAAACTTTCTTGTTTGCGCCAATTAGTTGAAACTCTAGCAACTTCGCGACAAACAACACCCTGACAATTTGGTTCTAAGGATTCAAAATCATCTAAATTCACCCCATAGTTACCAATTAATGGGTTAGTGAAAACTAAAATCTGATTGGCATATGACTGATCAGTAACAGCTTCTTGATATCCTGTCATACCGGTAGTAAAAACTACTTCACCAAAAGAAGTTCTTTTTGCTCCAAATCCTTCACCTTCAAAAACAGAGCCATCATCTAAAATCAAATAGCGTTTCATTATTTTTCCTCCTTTTGGTATACTTTTTGCCCATCTACCATAGTTAAAACTGTTTGACCATACACTTTTTCGCCTGTAAAAGGTGTATTTATTCCCTTAGATAAATAATCTTCCTCTTTTATGACATATTCTTTATTTAAATCAAAGATTGCTAAGTCTGCACTCTTTCCTGGTAATAATTCTCCGGCATCTTCCATTCCAAATTTTTCAGCAGGATTAATACTCATCCATTGTAATAATTGTTCCAGTGTGAAGATTCCTGTTTTGACAAATTTGGTATACAACATTGCAAATGCTGTTTCACTACCAGTAATACCAAATGATGCCTCTCGCATATCACCAGTTTTTTCGTCAATGCTATGTGGAGCATGATCTGTAGCAATCATATCAATTGTTCCGTCTAACAAACCATCAATTAAAGCTTGTCTATCTTCTACACCTCTTAATGGTGGATTCATCTTATAATAAGGATCATTTCCAGGAATATCGACATCTGCTAGTAGTAAATGATGTGGCGATACTTCACATGTTACATTAATTTTATGTTGTTTAGCCAATCTAACTAATTCAACACTTTCTTTAGTAGATACATGACATACATGGTAATGAACTCCAGTCTCTTTGGCTAAAAGTAAGTCACGAGCAATTTGTGAAGATTCGCTAATTCCTAGGATACCTGGTAATCCTAATTCTTCAGCTCTCTTTCCTGCATTCATAACACCACCGAATAATAATGAATTATCTTCCACATGTGCTACAATCGCCATATTTAAAGCAGCTGCTGATTTCATTGCTTGATACATTGTTCCAGCAGTTTGAACACCAGATCCATCATTACTAAAAGCAAATGCACCAGCTTTTTTCATTCCATCAAAATCAACTAATTCCTCACTTTTTAGACCATGAGTTATCGAACCGTATTGTTTAACTTTAACAACACCATCTTCTTGATTGCGGGAACACATTTTCTCTACCAATTCAGGTGTATCAGGTACTGGATCAAGATTAGGCATTGCGCAAACTGTAGTATATCCACCATGTGCGGCTGCTAAACTTCCAGTATGAATAGTTTCTTTATATGTAAAACCTGGATCTCTGTAATGAACATGAACATCAACTAACCCTGGTGCAACTAGCTTATTAGTTGCGTCAATTTCTACTAAATTTTCTTTTACTACATCTGATAAATTCTTACCAATTGCCTTAATTTTTCCATCTTCAATTAAGACATCAGCTTGATAAATTCTTCCAGCTTGGTAAAGATTTCCATTTTTAATTAATGTTGCCATTATTCTAGTCCCCCTAACTTTCGACCTCTCATTACAGCTTCAATCATTGCCATACGCATAAATACACCATTTTTCATTTGTGTTACGTATCTTGACTTAGGTGCTTCAACTAATTCATCTGCCCATTCTACACCACGGTTTACAGGACCTGGATGCATAATAATTGCATCCTTCTTTAATTTATTGTAACGCTTTTCATCAAGTCCATACAATTTATGGTACTCAGTTTCTGAAAATAATTTTTCATTTTTATCACCGTCATGACGTTCGTGTTGAACTCTTAATAACATCACAACATCCATATCTTCAATTAGTTCGTCTAATGGTGCATATTCCCCATATTTATCAAATTCTGAACTATACCAATATTCAGGTCCTGAGAAGTATACTTTTGCACCTAATCTAGTTAGTAATTGCATATTACTTCTTGCTACTCTTGAATTCTTTAAATCTCCAACAATCACAACTTTTAATCCTTTAAAAGTTCCAAACTGTTCGTGAATAGTCATAATATCTAACATGCATTGTGATGGATGTTGTCCACTTCCATCACCACCATTTATAATTCCCATGTTTAAATGTTGATCGGGATTTAAATTAATCAATTTTTCGTAATAATTATTTTCTGAATGTCTAATAACGGATAAATCTACTCCAAGAGCCCCAAGTGTTAATAATGTATCATATAAAGTTTCTCCTTTATTTACAGAAGAATGACCTGGATCAAAAGGAATAACTGTTAATCCTAATTTTCTTTCTGCCATTTCAAAACTTGTATGTGTTCTAGTTGAATTTTCGAAGAATAAATTAGCAACATATACTTCTTTGTTCAAATGAGGAGCTTCCCCACCATTCTTAAAATATTCTGCTCTTTTAATTAATTTTTCAACATCTTCATTTTCTAAATTTTCAACCGAAACGAAATTATTTAGACTTAATAATTTATCCATCTTTTTTCTCCTTAATAAAAAATACCCCGGAAATAATTATTTCCGGGGTAAAAGTTTATACGACATCCATTTGTATACAGTTATATCGCATCTTATAAAACCTTTTTGCACTCTCTGGAAACAATTAAATGGTTTATTATGCAATAACCTATAAAAAAAACACTTAGTTTAGAATTGTCCAAACTAAGCGTAGGTATAAATAGAAGATCACAGTAATTAACTATGCTTCAATCAGTATACTTTATCCGAGCTCTTAAAAAAGACGCTTCCTTCTTAGCCTCTCTGGACTATTCTTAAAGGTTTATTGCTGTAACTAAGGATACTTTAAAACAAAGTTAATGTCAAGACAAAAAATGAGAGATTGAAGAATCTCTCATTTTAGCTATATCAGAAATTAAAAAAATCGGGAAGACAGGATTCGAACCTGCGACCCCCTGGTCCCAAACCAGGTGCTCTACCAAACTGAGCTACTTCCCGATAATGCATCCAGCAGGAGTCGAACCTGCAACCTTCTGATTCGTAGTCAGACACTCTATCCAGT
>ERZ773028.98-NODE-98-length-79431-cov-7.804815_pt1 | contig 79431 bp, 55 predicted proteins | sample MGYA00511123_ERZ773028 | MGnify/ENA primary metagenome ERZ773028 (study PRJEB29015, sample SAMEA2738134) | human oral metagenome | biome: human oral; feature: human-associated habitat; material: saliva | place: China | collected 2206 ... | reverse complement strand
TATCTGCCACTCGTCCACAACTTTTATCCCTACGCGGAGCAACAACCTAATATAGGTCGCTTCGCAATGCTATATAGCTTGCTGCGCCATCCTATATAGGTCGGTGCTGCGACCAACATAGGTTTGCGCGCCGACCAATAGTGCTTCGCACGCGGACCACTATAGGTTCATACTACGGACCACTACTGGTCCGACCGCAGACCAATAGTGGTTCACACCACCCACCACTATTGGTTGGTATCAGCTCTGAGCAAAGTAGCTGGTGCTGAGGGGGTCTACTTATTCTATTCTTTTCCTAAATTTGCAGTACACACACGTCCCTTATGGGGGCGCACGCATGACAGACATCTTCCCAAATCAAGGGCCTTATGAAGAAGCACATCCCAGAGGCTACGCGCCTCCTTATCGTTGCCCTCCTCTTTGGTATTCGCCTGAGTGGAGCGGCTCAGCAGCCCACGACAGATAGTATCGCGACCCCCGACAACGAGCTCGAGGGTGTCAGCGTCATCGGCTATCGCAAGATCAATACGGGCAATATCCACAAGCAGATCTTTGAGCTCGAGGCGAAGGGCGTGCCGAAGGGCGCCTCCGCCGACCGTGCGCTACGCTATGTGCCTGGACTCCTTATGGGGAGCTCGGGCTACAGTATCTTAGGTAGCGAGCAGGTCGCTCAGGTACTGATAGACGGAGCGCCTGCCAGCCCCGAAGAGCTGGCAAGCCTCCCTGCGCAGTCGATCTGGCGCATCGAGGTCCTGCGGGGTGGCGTCGATGGCGACCGCATCAATATACGTAGGCTACGCAGTCTCACGCGGGAGTTCAAGGGACGCATTGACCTTGGGCTTAGTCAGCCCGCCCGCTACTCGGCGAGTGCCAACCTTACCCTACAGACCCCGACGACCGTGCTGACCTTCGTCCCCTCGGTGCTATGGAGTCGGCAGGAGATCTCCTCACAGCTCGACCGTAAGAGTGCGGGGGTGGCACACGGCTGGCATCATCAGACGACGACTAAGACCAAGCAGGCAAGCTCGCTTCTGCGCTTTGACTTCTTCCCCAGCAAGCACTGGGATAATACGCTCGTCGCGATGTATTCGCACAATGGACATGATGGCTTCAGTGAGTCCACCCAAGATGCCCTTCCCTCCCAGCGGCTGGATGAGACGGGCTATATGCAGGTCTTGCAGGGGCATCTGGCGAGCCGCTATAAGTGGGGCGAGAGCTTCCTTCGTCTGCGTGGGCATCTGGCGAGTGAGTGGGACCGCCAAGAGCTGAGCCTACAGACCGCTACGCACGAGGCGGAGAATACCTATCGGAGCCTCACGGGCGACCTGACCTATCAGACGCAGCTCGAGGGCCGTGCGGGTCGGCATAAGCTGAATACGAGCTATGTCCTGACGCACCGTGAGACCCGCTCGAGCTATAGCCCCCAGCGCTATAAGAGCCTGATCCATGCCCTCAAGCTGGGCGATGAGGTCAGCTGGGGCGAGCAGTGGGGTGGGGACTTCCTGCTGGATATGCAGTACGATGAGCAGCGCCTCTCCACACTGACGCGTCGTGCTTGGTACGTCCTTCCCTACGCCAGCCTCTATTATAGTGGAGCGCGTGATGCCGTCGAGCTGAGCTATGACCTCAGCGTCTCCCGCCCCACGGGGGAGATCGTAGACCCCACACGCTACTATACCTCCGACACCGAATACACCGAGGGGAATGCGAGCATCGCCAATGAGCGTACCCATACGCTCGCACTCCGCTACCAGCGTCAGGTCAAGCAGACCTTCCTCTCGACGGCCTTCACCTACACTCGGACGCTGGACGCTATCGGGCGTATCCATGCGCTTGCTGATCCTCAGCTGGAGACTTGGGCGAACGTAGGGCGGAGCACCGCCTACGCCCTCTCGCTGGGTGTGAATAGCTCCTTCTTCAAGTATAAGATGAATCTGAACCTCGGGACGGCCCTCGGCTATGTCACGAAGGAGATAGCACCCGAGCATCGCCTCACCGCCCTGAGTGCTGGTGGGAGTGGACTCTTCTATCGGGGTACGCTCAACCTCAGCTACACGACGAGCCGAGACTGGACGTACACCATCTATGCGCAGTGGTCGGGTAGGGAGCTGACCTTCTCCTACCAGCGTGACCACTTGCCCTACGTGTACTTCGAGGTGAATAAGAGCTTCCTCGATGACCGCCTCTCCCTCACACTCTCCCTCCTCAACCCCTGGGGGACGATGCGTACCGATACCCGCTACTTCTTCCGTGATGCCACGCAGACCCGCTGGGTGACGAATAATCATAGTAGCGGCGTGCGTCTGGGGCTGACTTATAGCTTCGGGAAGCGCTTCCGTACAAGACAGGGCAACGAGACCATCGAGCAGACCGACCGTAAGGGGAAGTAAATCCGCAAACTCCCTCGGGGAGCGGTCCCGTGAGCTGTCGGAGATGGTGCGAGTGACGAGGGATATACCTTGAGTAAAAAGCCCCACGTTATTAAGGTGAATGCACCCAACACCTGAGGCTCGGAAGGGCAGAAAGTAGGTCGGGGACTGCACATATACTGCGCGCTTGTGCAGTGTTGGCGTTTGTAACTATTTGGTTATCTTTGCATTTGTCGTATGGTATATGCTTTGCAACCATGCACACCGACGGGAGGCGCGCTCCCGCTTGGTATTATTAATGAAGTATCAAAAGCTGGTATGACAAGAAAAAGAATGCGACTGTTATGCGCATCTCTGTGTCTGGCTGCCACGACACTCCCTGCCTGGGCGGCAACGCCCCCCTCAGGGAAGGCCCAGACGCCAAAGAAGGAGACACGCACGACAGCCGGTCAGCAGGCAAGCACCACTGGTGAACACCTGCTCCTGGCCGACCGACTCGAGATCAAGAATCGTCTCTCCAAGGAGAAGCAGCGTCGCGAGGCTGATCTGAAAGCTAAGAAGCAAAACGAAGATCTCGAGGCACCGGCCTCCGAGCTCTACGGCGAAGAGTCCTGGGGAAGTCACGTAAACCCCTTCGCAGGTATGTCGGTCAATATCCCCGACCGCCAAGACATCGACCTGCAGGAATTCGTGATGCCCATCGCCACCCGCCAAGTCACCTCGAACTACGGCTATCGCCATAGCTTCGGGCGTATGCACTACGGGACGGACCTCAAGCTGAGCCACGGGGACACGGTACGTGCAGCCTTCTCTGGGAAGGTGCGTATCAAGTCCTACGAAGGTGGAGGCTACGGCAACTACGTCGTCATCCGTCACCCCAATGGTCTGGAGACGGTCTACGGCCACATGAGCCGCTCCATCGTCCGCGAAGGGACGGTCGTCCGCGCTGGTGACCCCATCGGTCTCGGCGGTAGCACGGGCCGCTCTACTGGGCCCCACCTCCACTTCGAAGCACGCTTTATGGGTATCCCCATCGACCCATCGGATCTCTTCGACTTCCAGGCAGGTGTCCCACGCTATGACGTCTTCGCCTTCGTCAAGGGTGCCTATCGCACGCCCCGCTCTTTCGCAGTAGCTAAGGCAGCTGCCAAGCCTAAGAAGAGTGGCGAGTCGAACGAAGAGCAGTTCAAGACGCACCGCATCAAGAAGGGCGAGACCGTCCGCGCTATCGCAGCTCAGTATGGCGTCTCGGTAAGCAAGCTCTGCCGCACCAACGGCATCTCCGCCCGCGCCAAGCTCTCCTCAGGGCGTACCCTCCGTATCCCGAGCTAAAGCCTACCGCACCGTCGTAAGCTATGCTCGCCGACACACTACAAGGCCTCACCGCTTAGAGCCCCTGGCTCTGGGCAGTGAGGCCTTGCCTTTTTCCGTATCTTTGCTCATAGGAATGGGGCTCCGTGCCCCAGCTCCCTCTGCTTCGATCTCCTTGTGATCACATCCCTCTTACGACAATATTTATAGTCTCCGAATGATTACTCTCTTTAGGAAGCACAGCTCCCCCGTGCTTTATGTCGTGGAGAGCACGGCGCCCTTGGCTGCCGAAGCCCTCGATCGCCTCACCTGGCTCTTTGGTGGGGCTACTTTGCTTGATACCCCCGCCCTCAAGGGCTTCTTCGTCGGGACGCGCCGCGAGCTCGTCACGCCCTGGAGTACCAATGCGGTGGAGATCGTGCGCAATATGAATATCCCCAGCGTCACGCGTATCGAGGAGTTCTGCGAGGTCTCGGGCCCCGATGCATCCTTCGACCCTATGCTGCAGGCCCTCTATGAGGGGATCGACGCTACGGTCTTCGACACGCACATCACGGCAGCGCCTATCGAGCATATCACGGACGTACGCGCCTACAATGATGCCCACGGTCTGGCTCTCAGCGATGAGGAGATCTCCTACCTCGAGGGGCTCAGCGAGCGTCTCGGGCGTCCGCTCACGGACAGCGAGCTCTTCGGCTTCTCGCAGGTCAATAGCGAGCACTGCCGTCACAAGATCTTCGGTGGCACCTTCGTCCTCGACGGGGAGGAAGAAGAGCGTAGCCTCTTCTCGATGATCAAGGATACGAGTGCTGCGAACCCCAATCATTTAGTCTCGGCTTACAAGGACAATGTGGCCTTCATCGACGGCCCCAGCGACCTCGAGCAGTTCGCTCCTGCCACAGGAGATAAGCCCGACTTCTTCGTCCGTAAGTCCATCGACAGCGTGCTGAGCCTCAAGGCTGAGACGCACAACTTCCCCACGACCGTCGAGCCCTTCAACGGCGCTGCTACCGGTACCGGTGGTGAGATCCGTGACCGTATGGCCGGTGGTCGCGCCAGCGTGCCTCTGGCTGGGACGGCCGTCTATATGACGAGCTATCCCCGCACGGCTGCTGATCGCCCTTGGGAGCAGCACAGCGCTGCACGCCCTTGGCTCTACCAGACGCCCCGTCAGATCCTGACGAAGGCATCCAATGGTGCGAGCGACTTCGGGAATAAGTTCGGTCAGCCGCTCATCTGTGGCTCGGTGCTGACCTTCGAGCACGAGGGCAAGACTGGCGAACCTACCTACGGCTTCGACAAAGTCATTATGCTCGCTGGTGGTGTCGGCTACGCCCGCCGCAGCGACGCACAGAAGGGCACTCCCGAGCCTGGCGAAGAGGTCGTCCTGCTCGGTGGTGACAACTACCGCATCGGTATGGGTGGTGGTGCCGTCAGCTCTGTGAATACGGGGCAGTATGCCGGCGCTATCGAGCTCAACGCCGTACAGCGCTCTAACCCCGAGATGCAGAAGCGTGTCGAGAACGTCATCCGCACGCTCTCGGAGAGTGAAGACAATCCCATCATCTCCATCCACGACCACGGGGCAGGGGGGCACCTGAACTGCCTCTCCGAGCTCGTCGAGACGACGGGTGGACACTTTGACCTCAGCGCCTTCCCCATCGGTGATGAGACCCTTTCGTCGAAGGAAATCATCGGCAACGAGAGTCAGGAGCGTATGGGCCTTCTGGTCAAGGGCGACGCCGTAGAGCGTATCGCCCGTATCGCTGAGCGTGAGCGCGCTCCGATGTACGTCGTCGGTCACACCACGGACGATATGCACCTGACCTTCGAAGAGGCAGGAGGTGACAAGCCCATTGATCTGGCGCTGTCGGATATGTTCGGCTCGGCGCCCAAGACCTACATGGTCGACAAGCATATCGACAAGACTTATCCCGCCCTCAGCTATGATGCTGCTCGCGTCGAGCACTACCTCGATGAGGTGCTGCAGCAGGAGGGTGTCGCTTGTAAGGACTGGCTGACGAACAAGGTCGACCGCTCCGTCACGGGGCGTGTGGCTCGCCAGCAGTGTCAGGGTGAGATCCAGCTCCCCTTGAGTGACTGCGGTGCTATGGCTGTCGACTTCCGCGGCCGTTCAGGTATCGCTACCTCTATCGGTCACGCTCCCGTGGCAGCACTGGTAGATCCTGTCGCTGGTAGCCAGCTCGCCATCGCTGAGGCACTGACGAACATTGTCTTTGCCCCCCTTACCTATGGCCTCGAGGGTGTTTCCCTCAGCGCCAACTGGATGTGGCCCTGCCGCAATGAGGGCGAAGATGCTCGTCTCTACGACGCCGTAGAGGCTGCTTCGGACCTCGCGATCTCGCTTGGCATCAATATCCCCACAGGTAAGGACTCGCTCTCCATGACGCAGAAGTACCCCAACGGCGAGAAGGTCCTGAGCCCAGGCACCGTCATCATCAGCGCTATCGGTGAGGTCTCCGACGTGAAGAAGATCCTCTCCCCTGTGCTCGTCGCGAACCCCGCATACCCTGTCTATCATATCGACTTCAGCTTCTCTCCGCTGGCGCTCGGCGGCTCTGCCTTCGCGCAGGCCCTCGGTCAGCTCGGTGACGAGACGCCCCGTATCGAGGAGCCAGAGTATTTCCGCGAAGCCTTCACCGCTGTGCAGGAGCTCATCCAGCGCGGTGTGCTGACGGCTGGCCACGATATCTCGGGCGGTGGTCTCATCACGGCACTCTTAGAGATGTGCTTCCCCTCTACGAAGGGTGGGCTGTCGGTTGACCTCACGGCCTTCCCCGAGGACGACATCGTCAAGCTCCTCTTTGCCGAGAACCCCGGTGTGCTCGTGCAGACCTCGGCTCCCGAAGTCCTCGAAGAAGTGCTGCGCGATGCCAGCATCGGATTTGCTCGCATCGCCACGCCCACGGCCGACGGGCGCACGCTCTCGGTAAGCTACGGCAAGAAGTCCACGCTCACGCTCGACATCGATGCCAAGCGTGACCTCTGGTACCGCTCCTCTTATCTGATGGACAAGTATCAGAGCGGCGAAGAGCTGGCTAAGGCTCGCTACGAAGGCTATAAGAATCAGCCCCTCCGCCTCACGGCTCCTAAGGGCTTCACGGGTAAGCTCGCTGACCTCGGTCTCGATCCCGACCGCACAGCGAAGGCGCCTGTCCGTGCCGCCATCCTCCGAGACAAGGGGACGAATGGTGAGCGTGAGATGGCCTACGCCCTCTATCTCGCTGGCTTCGACGTCAAGGACGTGCATCTGACCGACCTTATCTCGGGTCGTGAGACGCTCGATGATGTACAGCTCATCGTCTTCTGCGGTGGCTTCTCGAACTCTGACGTACTCGGCTCGGCTAAGGGCTGGGCAGCAGGTATCCTCTTCAACGAGCAGGCGAAGGCTACGCTGGACCGCTTCTACGCACGCCCCGACACACTGAGCCTCGGTATCTGTAATGGCTGTCAGCTGATGGCCGAGCTGGAGCTCCTCTATCCTGAGCACGAGCTGAAGCATAAGATGGCGCACAACGACTCGCACAAGTTCGAGAGTTCGTTCGTCAGCCTCACGATCCCCGAGAACCACTCGGTGATGCTTCGTGATCTGGCTGGTGCGTCACTCGGTGTGTGGGTAGCTCACGGCGAAGGGAAGTTCGACCTCCCCTACGACAGCGACCGCTACCACGTCATCGCACGCTATGCCTATGATGCGTATCCTGCGAACCCCAACGGCTCGCCCGACGCTATCGCAGGGCTCTGCAGCGCTGATGGTCGTCATCTGGCCCTCATGCCTCACCCCGAGCGTGCGATCTTCCCCTGGCAGTGCGCTTACTACCCCGAGGCTGACCGCCGTGAGCACGAGGTGACTCCATGGATGAAGGCCTTCCGCAATGCCTACGACTGGTGCTGTGAGCACAGCCGTTAGGCTACGGTAGCTACCAAATGATCGAGCCCCGACCTCCCATGTGGGAGGTCGGGGCTCGGTCGTTTAGTGGGACTCGCTCGGCCTTAGAGCGTGTAGTCGAGGCCGATGGAGAAGATCTGATTCTTGCGGGTGTAGACCTCGCTACCAGGGAGTGCGATGCCAAGGGCAGGCTGAGCAGCGTAGGTGCTGATGGCCTTCTTGTGATCGCCGTAACTGGAGATCATGTAGGCGAGGTTCAGCTGGGCTTCCTTCGTGAGGTGCAGGCCGATGCCGAGACCGTAGGACGTGGAGCTCATGTCGAAGTGGATGTTGCTCTGATAAGCATCGCTCACACCCTTGCGCGTGATCTGCACACCGCCGCTGACGTCGAGCCAGTCGAGAGCGTTCCACTCGAGGCCGAAGAGGTATTCGTTCGTATTGCCCTTGAGGGTCTTCTGCTTGTCACCAGCCATATTCGCAGACTTCTCGAAGAAATGATTGTAGCTGACAGCTGCCGTTAGCGTGGGGAGGATGCGGTACGAAGCCCCTACACCGAGTACAGCGGGTAGATCGTTGGCGACCTTAGCACCGTCGGCAAACTGCTCCATGCCCGAGTCATTGGCCTCAGTCGTGTTCTTCACGCGGATAGCGGTGCGGAACTCATAGCGTGCCCCTACGTTCAGCCCTTCGTAGTTGAAGTTCAGCCCGACGATAGGCGCCAGACCGATACCCGTCTGCTTGACCTCAATGCGCTTGTCGAGGGTCTTCTGTGCCAGCTGACCAGGGACGGCGAGGATGGGCTGTACCTGCTGCTTGAGGGCGTCGGGCAGGTTGTTGACGATAGGCTCGGCAGCCTTAGCCCCTACGGCGATAGCGCCGAAGTAGGTAGGAGCGTGGTGCATAGCACCGTCAGCACCGCTGACCTGGATGTTGCGAATGTAGCCCGTGTAGGTGTTGTAGGCATAGCTCAGACGCGCACCGAGGTAGGCGCTCAGGTGCTGGTTGATCTTGTAGCTCGCACCAGCCTGCAGGCCGAAGACGTACTGGAGCCCCTCGAGCTTGCTGTCTACAGAGTACTTGTTGGCAGCCTTGATTGGGTCGATGAGCTTGGCAAAGCCAGCCTGAGCTGCTGGGGGGAGTGCTCCAGCAGGGAGCGCTGCGATCATAGCGGTAGCCTTCTGAGCGATGGCCTGCGTGATCGTGGGGACGAGTGCTACGTTCGCCTCGAACTGAGGGAGCCCGCTCGTGAAGCTGGCCTTACCACCACCGCCGAAGACGCCTGCGACAGCTGAGAATGCCCAGTCACCCTTCTTATACGAAGCCATAAGCGTGGGGACGATGGGCGCAGTGGCCTTCCCCTCGAAGCGCTTGGTAGTAGTGCCTGCCGTAGAGTAAGCGAATGGGGCGAAGGTAGCGTCGATGTCACGGCGCTGGAGTACGGTCTGGCTGTTGACCGAGAAGCGCCAGCCGTCGGGCGTGAAGACAAGACCTGCGGGATTGTAGTAGGTCGCGTCGATAGCGAGCGAGGCGTTACGCGCGAGGCTGCGCAGGTAGAGGGCGTGGAGGCTGGTATTGTTCAGCAGACCCCCAGCGTGTGCTGCGGGGGCGGCGGTGAGGGCGATGAGGCCCAGGAGTAGCGTTTTCTTCATTGCTATATAGGATGATTTGTCGCCCCGTAGTGGGGCGCTTGCCTCATGGGAGGCAGGACAAAGATAGAGAAATATGCACACTTCGCTCAGATGTGTGCGTGTCTCTCGGTGTGTTCATCGTATCAAGGCAAAGAAAAAGGGCTCCCGTAGTGCGCACTACGGGAGCCCTCTAAGGGGTAGGTCAGTGACCTAAATGCAAGAGGCTTGGCCTAGTACTCGTCAGAGACACTCAGCTTAGCACGGCCCTTGGCACGGCGAGCAGCCAGTACGCGACGACCGTTAGCCGTAGCCATACGTGCACGGAAACCGTGCTTGTTCTTTCTCTTGCGGTTCGATGGTTGGAACGTTCTTTTCATCTCGTTTGTCTAATATATTAGTTGCTTATACTTTGCTATGTCCTGCAATTTGAGCCACAAAGATAGGGAATTTTATCCAACCATAATTCGTGGGGGACGTCTGACCCACAATATTAGGGGGAGGTAGTGACCTATATTGGTCATCGAGTCAACCTATATCGGGGACTGTTGCGGCAGAGTCCTGTTCTCTATTTGTTCTGCTAAGGCATCGTACGCCCAGCCCCACGATATACCTCTCCGAAGTGAGACGCAAGCCCTTTGCCTTATCGTGAGTATTCCTCTTATTCAGCGGAGGGAAAAGTATCATTCTCGCGAAGGAAAAAGCGCCTTCACGTAGTGGTTTTCTTCTATCTATGTACGTAGTCTTAAAGACCAGGCACGTCAGTCCAAATATCCACGTACGTAGCTATTAGATCCACGTACGTAGCCCAAACTTATCTACCACTCGTCCGCAACTTTTATCCCTACGTAGAGCAACAACCTAATAGAGGTCACTTCACAAAGCTATATAGCTTTCTTCACCATCCTATATAGCTCTGCCCGCTGACCAATATAGGTTGACTTAGGTAGGACTATGGGTGCGTCGTACTCTCTCCGCTATGGTACTTGCTCTAAGAGGCGCTCGATGAGTACGGGGAAGGCGTAGCTACTGCGCTCCGTGCTCGGGATGTGCTGGTAGGGAAGCTCCGCACTGAGGCCCTCGGCTTCGATGAGGAAGAGGCGGGCATAGATAGCACGGTGGGAGAGCTTGTGCGAGCACTGTGCGATGGGGCTGGGGTGGAAGGTCGGGCGCTCGAGTGCAGCGATGAGGTCACCGAAGGCGGGGAGCTTCGTCAGCTCTTCGACGGTGACACCCGTCTCTCCCGTCTCGATGAGGGGGAATTCATACAGCCCCTGCCAGATGTCGCCAGCACCACGACGGCGAATGAGTAGGCCTTCGTCCCCTGATGTGTGGGGGAGGCAGATGAGGAAGTAGTCCATGTGGCGGGGGAGGACCTTCGTCTTGCCCTGCTTGATAGGGAGCTGCTCCTCGATGCCGGCGCGATGGGCGAGGCAGTGCATGGCGATGGGGCACTCGTCGCAGTGTGGGCGACGGGGCGTACAGCAGAGGGCACCTAGCTCGATGACGGCTTGGTTGTGGCGGCTGGGATGAGCCTTGTCAAGGAGGGCCTCCGCCAGATCCCAGTAGGAGCGTACGCCACGTGTCGTGTCGATGGGCTCGGTAGAGCCGAAGAGGCGACTCAGCACGCGGTAGACATTGCCGTCCACAGTGGGGTAAGGGAGGTTGTAGGCGAAGGAGAGGATCGCACCGCGCGTATAAGGCCCGACACCTGGTAAGCGACTCAGCCCCTCAGGGGTATGAGGGATCTCTCCGCCGAAGTCCGAGACGATGATCTGTGCGGCGCGCAGGAGATTGCGCCCACGAGAGTAGTAGCCGAGGCCCTGCCAGAGGAGGAGTACCTCGTCTTCGCTCGCTGCGGCTAAGTCTTGTACAGTGGGGAAGCGCTCGGTGAAGCGATGATAATAAGCCATCCCTTGATCCACGCGCGTCTGCTGGAGGATGATCTCGGAGAGCATGACATGGTAGGCCGATACATCTTCGCGCCAGGGGAGGGCACGGGCATGCTCGTCGTACCAGCTACCGAGGCGGCGCTGCACATCACGAAGATCGATGCCTTCGGTGGATGGGGTGGGATGGGTCTTCTTCATCGGGCGCAAAGATACGCCATTACGCACGTAGCCCCTGCATCACGCGGGATGCAGGGGCTACGCTTATATAAATACGATTAGTGAAGTGCGCGGATTACTTCGTCTCAGCACGGAGGACCTCGACGGCCTTCTCGATCTGCGTGTCGACACCCTGCAGGACCTTCGTGGGATCAAGAGGCACGACGACGTCGGGCTCCATCTGGGTATTCTCCAGATAGCGACCATCGAGGAGGCGGAAGCCTACGGCGGGGATACCGAAGTAGACGCTGGGGTCGAGGAGCGTCACCCAGTTCACGCTGGTCATCGTACCAGCTACGGGCATACCGACGACCTTACCGACCTTGAGGTGCTGATAGACCCAAGGCGTACCGTGGGCATTGCTGTAGTCAGCTTCGCAGGTGACGAGGACGGAGGGGCGATTCCAGCGACGGGAGGACATCTCCGAGTACTGGCGGTCACGGACGACCTGGTCAGCGTAGTGCTTACCCGTGAAGAAGGCTTCGATATCCTCGTGGAGGCGACCACCGCCGTTGTAGCGGATGTCGATGACGATACCCTTCTTCTGATAGTACTTGCCCATGACATCGGAGTAGACCGTGCGGAAGCTGGGGTCACCCATCGAGGGGATGTGGACGTAGCCGAGTGTGCCCTTTGATACGCGCTCTACCTCTTCGGCACGCTGCTTGACCCAGCGCTTGTAGAGGAGGTCATTGAGGGCAGAGGAGGAGATGGGGCGGATGACTTCGTCGACCTGCTCGCCCGAGGCGGTGCGGAAGGAGACGAGGAGGCGCTTGCCTACCTTATCGTTTAGCAGGGGGAAGTAGTCCTTACCGGCCTCGAGCTTCTCGCCGTTGATGGCGGTGATGAGGCTACCCTTCTGCAGCTTCGTGCGGGAGTTGTCGAAGGGGCCACCTGCCACGACTTCGTCGACGTGCAGGGCACCAGAGCCTGCTACAGGTGAGACGAAGACGCCGAGCTCAGCCGTGGGGAAGGCCGACGATGAGCTGCGAGCACCAGAGCCCGTGTGGGATACGTTCAGCTCGCCGAGGAGCTCGCTCAGCATCTCGGCGAAGTCCTGATTGTTGTCGATGTAGGGGAGGAAGGTGCGGTAGTGGTCGGTGAGCTTCTTCCAGTTCACGCCGTGCATATCCTTGCGGTAGAAGCGTGCTTCTTCTTCGCAGACGACTTCTTCGTACATGACCTCACGCTCGCGGATGCGGTCGATGTGGCGGTGGCCAGCCATCGTGATGGGCTTCGTGGCATCCGTCTTGGGATCGAGCGTCATGGGTGAAGCGCCGAGGATGAAGAGCTTCGTGCCCTTCTTGTCCGAAGCGAAGAAGGGAGAGGAGAGGTCCATCTTCTTCTGCAGCTGCGTCGTGTGCTTGCGCATATCATAGACCCAGAGGTCTTGGCCTGCTTCGGTAGCGGAGAAGTAGAAGAGCTTCTTGTTGTCGGACGAGAGGATGTAGTCACCGAGGCGCGAAGAGGCGGGGGTGATGCGTACGGTGCGCAGGTCGAGGTTGTCCCATTCGATGACGCCGTTGGTGCTCTTAGCGGACTGAGCCTTCTTCGTCTTCGTGGTGTCGGCCTTGGCTTGCTTCTCGGCTTCCTCGAGGAGAGCGAGGTCTTCGTCGTTCATGCGGAACTTCTCGTAAGCCGCACGATTGAGGAAGACCGCCATGATATCGTTCATAGAGCCCCACGAAGCGTGGTTGCGCATACCATATTTATCGGTAGCGTAGAGGAGGATGTTCCCATCGGTAGACCAGCGAGGATTGGTGCTGAAGTAACCGCTGTTCGTGAGGTTCTGGATGGGCTGGTCACCCTGAGCGCTGACGATACCGATGTCGGTGTAGGGACCACGGCCACGGGAGACATAGGAGAAGGCGATCCACTTCCCGTTGGGTGACCATACGAAGTCGGGGTCAAGCGTCTGCTTGCCGTCGGTGATCTGACGAGTCTGGCGGGTCTTGAGGTTGTAGACCATGAGCTTCTCTCGCTGGTAGAGGAAGGCTACCTCATTGCCATCGGGGGAGAAGGAAGGGTACATCTTCTCGCCCTTGAGCGAGGGGATGAGCTTCTCGTCACTGATAGCCATGGCGTTGGGGAAGTTCTGATCTTCGCCACGCTCGACCTTAGCGATGTAGAGATCCCATGAGCCGTCCTTGGTGCTGGCGTAGACGACGGACTTGTTGTCCGCGCCGAAGCTGACACCACGCTCGGCCTGTGAGCCCTTCGTGATCTGACGGGTCGTGGTGTAGTCGGTAGCCGTGACGAAGACGTCACCACGCGAGAGGAAGGCGATCTGCTTGCCATCGGGAGAGACAGCCGAGGAGCCGAGGCTGCGACTCATCGAGAGGTGCAGCTCTTCGTCGGGAGCCTGATCCTTGGAGATGCGGATGGGTACACGCTGCTCGCTGCGACCTGGGACGAGGGTGTAGATCTCACCGGCATAGCCGAAGCAGAGCAGGCCGTCGGCTGAGCTGGAGAGGAAGCGCACGGGGTCGCCCTTGAGCTGGGTGAGTGCCTTGGCTTCGGTAGCGGGCCCTGCGAGGTTGCCTTCGTAGACGTTCATCGAGCCGCCATTGCGCTCGCTGAGGAAGTAGAAGGACTTACCTGTGGGGGAGTAGACGGGATCGCGGTCTTCGCCATCGTGGCGGGCGACGAAGCGGTAGGTCTTCTTGTCGAAGTCGTACTCGAGGAGGTCGCGTGAGGCAGAGGAGGTGTGGTGCTTACGCCACTCGTTCTCGAAGCTCTTAATCTCCTGATAGAGGATGCGTCGGCCATCACGGCTGACATTCACAGCTTCGGCGGGAGTAGCGAGGATCTGCTCGGGGCGACCACCGGTGACGGGTACGCGGTAGAGCTCAGTGAGCAGGGAGTTGGGGAAGAGGGCGGAGCTGGCAGGATCCTGGATGTGTGCCTTGAAGATCAGATAGCGGCCGTCGGGAGTGAAGGCCTGGGGGATCTCACGCCCCGAGTGGGTCGTCAGCTGACGGGCCTTACCGCCACCCGCTGGCATGATGTAGATGTTGACGCCAGAGGAGTTGCGGTCGGAGGTGTAGGCGATCTGCTTGCCATCGGGTGACCAGACGGGGTAGCACTCGTAGGCTTCGGTCGAGGTCAGGCGACGGGCTTCACCACCCACGGTGGGTACGGTGTAGATATCGCCTTGGTACGCGAAGGCGATCGTCTTGCCATCGGGGGAGATAGCTGGATAGCGCAGCCAGAGCGGGCGTTCCTGTGCAGAGGCGGAGAGTGCCGCCGCACCGAGGAGAAGCCCACAGAGAAGGGGTTTCTTTATATCCATTGCTTATAGTGATGATTGTGTATGTGGTTCGAGACCATGTATATGCTCAAAGATACGATAAATAGAGGGAAGGCGTAAAGGAGACGAATGTGTCCACAGCGCGCATCCCTAGAGGTGGGCAAAGAGCACCCTACCGAAGCGCGTGTAGAGGGGGCTCATGGTGGGGGTGAAAGTAACCAGTACTGGTCAGCGATCGGACCAGTACTGGTCACACCGCGGAGCAGTACTGATCACTAATGTCTACCAGTACTGGTCGATGCAGTGACCAGTACTACTTCATCTTCCCTCCTCGGTGGGTAGCGGGTAGCAAGCGTGGCGATTTGCTTGTGTGATAGTGGCCTAAGCAGTGTTGCCAAGGCATCGTGATTTTGGCTACGGAAGTAGGGGCGGGGGCATGGCTTTTCATACCGTTTGGAGGGCGCTGTTTGTCCCGCATTTGCACTGGAAAAGCGGCTTAGGTGAATGTGCGATGCACGAATTAGGGGAAAATGTGTACTTTTGCCCGTATTTATAACGCTCGTGTGGGGGCCTTTCCTCCACCTCTAATAAGAGCTCTATTACTATAGGTGTCCGGGCTGTGGCGCTCCTTGCGATCGCAGCTCCCCGACCCAGTCCGCCCATCGCGCGCTCCACGATGAGAGCGCCCGTGAGGTGCCCATTTAGCACTATGGGCGGATGCTTGACAGATATAAGATGAACTTACTTGAGCAGAAATTAGCATCCTTTACCGAGCCCCAGAAGGCTCAGGCTGCAGGGATTTATCCCTACTTCCGAAAGATAGAAAGCGACCAGGATACCGAGGTCGTCATCGATGGCCGTAAGGTCCTCATGTTCGGGTCGAACTCGTACCTCGGACTGACGAACCATCCCGAGATCAAGGCTGCTGCTATCGCCGCTACGGAGAAGTATGGTACGGGATGTGCAGGGAGCCGCTTCCTCAACGGTACTCTCGATACGCACCTTGAGCTGGAAAAGCAGCTGGCTGCCTTCGTAGGCAAGGAAGATGCCATCATCTTCTCCACGGGCTTCCAGGTCAACCTCGGGGTCATCTCCTGCCTCCTCGGCCGTGAAGACTATATCATCTGGGATGCACTCGATCACGCTTCGATCATCGAGGGTATCCGCCTCTCTCCCGCTAAGAGCCTCCGCTACAAGCACAACGATATGGAAGCGCTCGAGCGTCGCCTCAAGCAGTGCGACCCCGATCGCATCAAGCTCATCGTCGTCGACGGTGTCTTCAGCATGGAGGGTGACCTGTGTAACCTCCCCGAGATCGTACGTCTGGCGAAGAAGTACAACGCCTCGGTGATGGTCGACGAAGCTCACGGCTTCGGTGTACTAGGTGACCACGGTCGCGGTACGTGTAACCACTTCGGTCTGACCGATCAGGTCGACCTCCTCATGGGTACCTTCAGTAAGAGCTTCGCCTCACTCGGCGGCTTCATCGCTGGTAGCAAGGTGCTCATCAACTACCTCCGCCATCACGCTCGCTCCTATATCTTCAGCGCCAGCTGTACGCCAGCCTCGACGGCTGCTGCCTCTAAGGCTCTGGAGATCATGCTTCGTGAGCCCGAGCGTGTGGAGTCGCTTCGTGAGAAGACGGCTTACTGCCTGGATCGCTTCCGCAAGCTGGGCTTCGAGATCGGTAATACCTCGACGCCTATCATCCCCCTCTTTATCCGTGATAATGAGAAGACCTTCCGCGTGACAGCTATGCTCTTCGAGGAAGGTGTCTTCGTCAATCCCGTCGTGGCTCCTGCTGTCGCTCCTGGCGATACGCTGATCCGCTTCTCGCTCATGGCTACCCACACCTATGAGCAGCTTGACCGCGCTATCAAAGCGCTCGTCAAGGTCTTCAAGGCCCTGGATATTCCGCTCCATCCTCAGGCTTAGAGACAGCACCACTCGGACCAAAAAAGATTATTACGGGTATCCTATCGAAATAAATTCGGGGGGATACCCGTTGATCTTAGTAGATAGCTCATCTATCGACGATGTATGACTACTTCAAGCGCCCACCTAACCTCCCTTTTAGCTTTTATTGCTCTTGCCCTGCTTAGCCCCAGCTGCCGAGCTGCCCACGATGGGCAGAATGGTGAGGAAGGTGATCAGACTCACGAGGGAGTCGTCAGCTATACCGAAGACTACTCTAAGGTCCCGCTTCCCCCGCATACTTACCGTCTGACGCTCCCGCACGCCAGCCCCCTCGAGGACTTCCGCGTGGAGATCGTGCCGGCTCTGCCCAATACCAACCCGACGCACACCAGCATCGATGGGCGCTTCGTACCCAGTACCCAGGTGGATGCCTTCTCCTCCTACCGCTATCAGCATGGCGAGGGGATTATCTCAGCCTTCGACAAGCCTATCGAAGGTCTGGACCCCAAGCCCTTCCTCTATGGTGAACCCCTCCTTCTTCCCTTCCGAGGCAATAAGGAGCTGGCCATCACGACCAACGATAGCGTGCGCGTCGTCTACCGTATCTGGCGCGCTATGGGCAAGGCGACGAAGGTCATCCCAGACTCCGTAGCCCGTAAGCTCCCCCGTAAGCGTGGCTACACGGCCTACGTCATCACTGCTCCCGAGCGTCATAAGGGCAATAGCCCGGACTACTATATCGAGCTGATCCCGTGCATACGGAAGAAGGTCGACTGCAATATCCATGTACTGAGCGGAAAGTTCGAGCTTGACATGGAAGCCGAAGGGCTCAACCTTCCCTACATCTTCAAGAGTGATGGCAAGACTATGTCCACACGCATGGGCTGTCCTGATGCTCGTATGGAAGAAAAGCTCATCCGGCACATGGGCCTCGTGGTCCTGCGTAATGCCGGCGAATCGGTCACGGTGTATATACCCGATCGCTTCACGTTGCTCACCCGCTGCTACCGTCCAGAGGGCAAGCGTGAGCTGCTGACCAGTGACAAACAGCCACAGCGCAATCTGAGTGCGCAGGTGGATGGTGATCAGAGATAATATCGTATCTTTGTAAAGGCGTTGTGCCTGACACGCGAAGATCTGTGTGCTGTGTGTCGGGCTTAAAAGGGAATCGAGTGAGAATCTCGAACAGTCCCGCTGCTGTATGTGCATCATACTGCTCCCTGCCGAGGGCTATGTCGAAGCCCTGACCACTGGAGGTTCTGTGTCTCTGGGAAGGGTGGCTGGGAGACAAGGTGCACGAGTCAGAAGACCTGCAACGCTCATTCAAAATGCTTCGAGGAAAGCTACAAGTATGGGTCTCTATGCTTGGAATTTATTCCCCAAAGAGGATGTCCGCTCTTTTGAATAAAGTGGGCAGTGGTACTTTTGCCGTAATGATTTAGTGGATATGCCTCAGGTGGCGTCCAGGACGGTGGGGAAACTCGCGGGTCAGGACTCCTGCCTGAGGCTTATTCGTTGTGATGCCGCAAGATGCTATATCTTTGTACTATAGCAGATGTCTAATAAGTAATCATCGACGTGGTAGATTCGACTTTGCCCAAGGAATTTTCGGTAGCCCTAAAGGGGGCGCTCTCCTTGTTTATCGTAGGGACGCATATCAGCTCGCTGTGTCAGCCTGATGAGGCGCTCCTGTGGCTACGTGTGTGTAATCTCCTCACACCGCTTGCCCTGGTCTTCTTCTTCTTCCTCTCGGGCTATGGGCTGATGACCCAGCTGCGTCTGCGTACCCTCCGTACACCTACTGCGTCGCCAGCGGCCCTCTGGGTGGGCTGGCTCCCCCGACGACTCTGGGGGCTCCTGAAGCCCTTCCTCTTCTTCTACCCACTCGCTGTCCTCTTCCTCTTTATTGGCTTTGGCTTTGATCACATACCCCAAGCGATGGCGCAGCTCAAGGTCAATTTCATTATTTGGAAGGTGGGTATCCCAGGCCCCTTGTTTGTGGCGTGGTATCTCTTGGAGCTGATGGTGCTCTATGTCTTCTTCTATTTCTCCTTCCGATATGTGCGTCGCTGGGGACGAGCTGTGTTTGTGCTCATTGGGCTCACCCTTCTCCTCATGCTGGTGGCATGGCAAGTCGGCTTCGGATACTACTGGCTCCGCTATCCTCTTTGCTTCTCTGTGGGCGTGGCTTATGCTATCTATGAGCGGAGCATATATAAGCGAGTGGAGGAGTGTCGTCTTATTAGCCTTGCCTTTGCGCTTCTCTTGGGAGGTATATATATATGGAGTGTGCAGACCTTCCCGAATCAGCCCCTTATGCTGCTAATCACCAGTCACCTCGCTTACTTCGCCCTTCCTGTGATGCTCACAGCTCTTAGCAAGGCTTGGGGGGCGACAGATCTCTTTATGCGACGTGCGCACGGTCCCGTTGGGAGTGCTCTGATGTGGCTTGGTGGCATATCGCTTGAGGTCTACCTTCTGCACATGTCTTTCGTGAGCCTCTATAGGAGCCAGATGATTTATATTCAGTCGCCGGTACTCTTCCTTGTCGCCGTATACGCCTCTTCTATATTCGGCGCCTACCTCTTGGCTCGCTATCTCCGCGTCTTGGTACGCGCTTGAAGCACACCTTATTTCTGCTCCCTCCCCCCCCTCTTTCTTGTCGTTGCTACAGCGATGTGGTTAGCTATATATAGGTAGGTGGCTACACTGTGGTATGCCAGTTTTGTGGCGCATATACCTACTATGAGGTATATGCAGTGGTAGGATTATGCCTTTTTTTCGCTAATGTTAGTACGGCATATACCTAATTAAGCTATCTTTGTAGCGTGCATTGCATGAGGAGGTGCGTCCCGACACAGCTATGGGGCGCCCTAATCTCTTGCACAATAGCAATATATCTCCACAAGAAGGCAATAACATAGAATCAATTAAATAGCAACTTTATGTCGTGGTTAATTAAATCTTCGATCGGGCGTAAGCTGGTCATGAGCATCTCAGGCCTCGCGCTTATCCTGTTCCTGACCTTCCACATGTCGATGAACCTTGTGGCGCTCTTCTCCGAAGAAGCCTACAACGCCGTGTGTGAGTTCCTCGGAGCTAACTGGTATGCCCTGGTCGCTTCGATGGGGCTGGCAGTCCTCTTCATCGTCCACATCGTCTATGCCTTCATCCTGACGCTTCAGAATCGTAAGGCTCGCGGTAACGACCGCTATGCTGTCGTCGACAAGCCTAAGGGTGTCGAGTGGGCGTCGCAGAACATGATGGCTCTCGGTGTCATCATCGTCCTCGGGATCTTCCTGCACCTCTTCAACTTCTGGGCTAAGATGCAGCTCGCAGAGATCATCGGTCAGCATGACCTCGGTATCGATGGCGTCACTGGTCCTACGGACGGCGCTGGCCTGATCCGTTACACCTTCTCTAATCCCATCTTCGTAGTCCTCTACCTCATCTGGCTGGGCTCGCTGTGGTTCCACCTGTCGCACGGCTTCTGGAGCTCACTGCACACCATCGGCTTCAACAACCGCGTCTGGTTCGAGCGTCTGCGTTGCATCTCCAACATCTATACGACGATCATCGTCCTCGGCTTCGCTGTCGTCGTGATCTATTATTTCATCCAAGCCCTCTGCGGGGGCTCCTTGTGGTATTGCTAACCACAGTTCATCCCACAAGTAAGCTATCCATACCTCTAAGATTATGTCTAAGATAGATTCGAAGATCCCCGCCGGCCCATTGGCCGAGAAGTGGACCTCCTATAAGGACCATCAGAAGCTCGTCAACCCAGCTAACAAGCGCCGCCTCGACATCATCGTCGTCGGTACGGGCTTGGCTGGTGCCTCCGCTGCCGCCTCGCTCGCTGAGATGGGCTTTAACGTCTTGAACTTCTGTATCCAGGACTCTCCCCGTCGTGCACACTCGATCGCTGCTCAGGGGGGTATCAATGCCGCTAAGAACTACCAGAACGATGGTGACTCCGTCTACCGCCTCTTCTACGATACGATCAAGGGTGGTGACTACCGTGCTCGCGAAGCAAACGTCTATCGTCTGGCCGAAGTGGCTAATAGCATCATCGACCAGTGCGTCGCTCAGGGTGTGCCTTTCGCTCGCGAATACGGCGGCCTTCTCGACAACCGCTCCTTCGGGGGTGCACAGGTCTCTCGTACATTCTATGCTCGTGGTCAGACGGGGCAGCAGCTCCTCCTCGGGGCTTACTCTGCACTGAGCCGCCAGGTCGGTAAGGGCACGGTGAAGATGTACACCCGCCACGAGATGCTCGACGTCGTCATCATCGACGGTCGTGCTCGTGGTATCATCGCCCGTAACCTCGTCACGGGTAAGATCGAGCGCTTCGCCGCTCACGCTGTCGTCATCGGTACCGGTGGCTATGGTAACGCCTTCTTCCTCTCCACGAACGCTATGGCCTCTAATGGCTCAGCTGCTTGGCAGTGCTACAAGAAGGGTGCTTACTTCGCTAACCCCTGTATGGCACAGATCCACCCCACGTGTATCCCCGTCCACGGCGAATTCCAGTCTAAGCTCACGCTGATGTCTGAGTCGCTCCGTAATGACGGCCGTATCTGGGTGCCCAAGAATATCGAAGACGCTAAGAAGCTCCAGGCTGGTACGCTTCGTCCTACCGATATCAAGGAGGAGGATCGTGACTACTACCTCGAGCGCCGCTATCCCGCCTTCGGTAACCTCGTACCTCGTGACGTCGCCAGCCGTGCTGCTAAGGAACGCTGCGACGCTGGCTACGGTGTCAACAACACGGGTCTGGCTGTCTTCCTCGACTTCTCCAGCGCTATCAAGCGTCTTGGTAAGGATGTCGTAGAAGCTCGCTATGGTAACCTCTTCCAGATGTACGAAAAGATCACCAACGACAATCCCTACGAGACGCCGATGATGATCTATCCCGCTATCCACTACACGATGGGTGGTATCTGGGTGGACTACGAGCTCATGACCTCTGTCCCTGGCCTCTTCGCCATCGGTGAAGCTAACTTCTCCGACCACGGTGCTAACCGCCTCGGTGCTTCGGCTCTGATGCAGGGTCTCGCTGACGGTTACTTCGTACTGCCCTACACGATCCAGAACTATCTGGCTGACCAGATTCAGGTCCCCCGCTTCAGCACGGACCGTCCTGAGTTCGATGAAGCTGAAAAGGGTATCCAGGATCGTATCGCTCGCCTGATGAGCATCAAGGGTAAGCAGTCCGTCGACAGCCTCCACAAGAAGCTCGGTCACATCATGTGGGACTTCGTAGGTATGGGTCGCGAGCGCGAAGGCCTCGAGAAGGCTATCGTCGAGCTCAAGGCTCTGAAGAAGGAGTTCTGGAGCGACGTCCGTATCCCTGGTAAGGCTGATGACCTCAACGTGGAGCTCGAGAAGGCTCTTCGTCTGGCTGACTTCATCGAGATCGGCGAACTCATGGCTCGTGACGCTCACGACCGTGAAGAGAGCTGCGGTGGTCACTTCCGCCTCGAGCACCAGACACCCGAAGGTGAAGCCCTGCGCCACGATGATCAGTTCGCTTACGTCTCCTGCTGGGAGTACCAGGGCGAAGATCAGGATCCCGTCCTTCTGAAGGAACCTCTGGACTACGAGTTCGTCGTACGTCAGCAGCGTAACTATAAGAACTAACCCCAAGCCAACATCCACAATGGACAAGAATATAAATATCAAGGTTAAGGTCTGGCGTCAGCGTGGCCCCGAGGTAAAGGGTGCGTTCGAAACCTACGACCTGCAGAATATCTCTCAGGGTAGCTCCTTCCTGGAGATGCTCGATATCCTCAACGAGCAGCTCGTACGCGAAGGCAAGGAGCCCGTTGTCTTCGACCACGACTGCCGCGAAGGTATCTGCGGTATGTGCTCGCTCTACATCAATGGGCATCCCCACGGGCCCGATGATAGCATCACGACCTGTCAGCTGCACATGCGTCGCTTCAACGATGGCGACACGATCACCATCGAGCCTTGGCGCTCGGCTGGCTTCCCCATCATCCGTGACCTCATGGTAGACCGCTCGGCCTACGACAAGATCATCCAGGCTGGTGGCTTTGTGTCGGTCAATACCGGTGGTGTACCCGATGCTAACGCTATCCCCATCCCTAAGGCTAACGCCGATATGGCTATGGACGCTGCTGCTTGTATCGGTTGCGGTGCCTGCGCTGCAGCTTGTAAGAACGGCTCGGCTATGCTCTTCGTCTCTGCTAAGGTCAGCCAGCTGGCTCTCCTCCCACAGGGGCGTGTCGAAGCTGCCCGCCGTGCTAAGGCTATGGTCGCTAAGATGGATGAGCTGGGCTTCGGTAACTGTACGAACACTCGTGCTTGCGAAGTCGAATGCCCCAAGAACATCTCGATCTCCAATATCGCTCGTCTGAACCGCGAGTTCCTCGCTGCTAAGTTCAAGGACTAAACTCCAAGACGAGTCACTCTCTTCGGCCTCCTGTGGCGGCTTCTCCCCTTCGCGGGAGAAGTCATATGGAGCCGACTACCATCGCTCTCTTCAGGATTCACCTCCTGGATTGAATAGGTTAGATTGGTGTAGTATCGCCCGCCCTCCTGAGCCCACGGCTCCTGAGGACGGGCGATCGCATTATGGCCTCCCTGCGCTTCTTCTGCGGGGAGGCTTCTTTATTTCCCCGAAAGGTCTTGGCTTATAGCCATAGAGGAGGGTCGTGCGAAGCTATATAGGTCATCGCATGGACCAATATAGCTCAGCCCGCCGATCTATATAGGTTCATCTGACCTCTGTCTCAGCAAGCGGATACATATAGATAGTCAGAGGCCCTGTCGTGCATCGCACAGCAGGGCCTCGGACTATATGGGGGGAGGGCATGTCTCAGCCTGACCCACGGGTGGGGAGCAGCGGGGCCTTACTTCATGATGAGGCTCTCGGAAGAGCGGAGGAAGGCGATGACCTGCTGGACTTCGGGGCCATCAGGTACCTGCTCTTCGATCTGCAGGATGGCGTCGTAGAGGCTGATCTTACCATTGAAGACCAAGCGGTAAGCCATAGCGAGATGGCGCTGTGTGCGCTCGTCGATACCTGCCTTGGAGAGCATACCCGCATGGATCCCAGCGTAGACGGCAGGGTTATCCTTGACGGTGATGAAGGGCGGTACGTCTTCGCCGAAGCGGCAGCCCGTGAGGATGAACGCCAGATCACCGATGCGACAGCGGGGCTTGGCCGTGACGCCGCTGCTGAAGATCGAGCGGCTACCGATGGTGCAGTCGCAGGCGATCTTGACCGCGTAGCCGAAGACATTCTGATTGCCCACCTGACAGTTGTGCGAGATGTGGGTGCCTTCCATAAGGATGTTCCCACTGCCGATGACGGTGGAGACGTCGGTGCGGGAGGCGCGACTGATGACTACGTTCTCACGGATCACGTTGTTGTCGCCGACGATGAGCGTGGACTTCTCGCCCTTGTAGGAGAAGTCCTGGGGTGAGGCACCGAGCACGGCATTCTGATAGATGGTGTTGCCACTACCGATGCGCGTGCCGTTCATCAGGCTGACGTGGGGGTAGATGGTGCAGTCGTCACCGATGACGACGTCATCCTCGATGTAGGCGAAGGGATAGATCGTCACACGGGCGCCGATCTGGGCGCCAGGTGCGATGAAGGCTTGTGGACTGATCATAGCGATAGGGATTACTGGGCGCCTCCGCCGAGGGCATTATAGAGGTTGACGACGGCCTGCATCTTGCTGAAGCGGTCGCGTATCTGGGAGAGCTGGGCCTGCAAGAGTGCCTGCTGGGCGGTGATGACTTCGAGATAAGAGGAGGTCTTCCCCGTCTTGAAGAGGGTTTCGACGATCTCGACATTCTTCTCGAGGCTCTCGATCTGTAGGGTCTCGGCCTTGATCTTCGCCTCCGAAGCCTCATAGAGGGCGAGGGCATTGCTTACCTCAGCGCCGGCATTGTAGAGGCTTTGCTGGAACGCCAGACGTGCCTTCTCTTCCTCTGCCTCAGCGACGCGAAGGCCTGCGACGAGCTTGCCACGGGCGAAGATAGGCTGTGCGAGCGAGCCAAGAGCCGAAGAGATGAACTTCATCGGGTTCGAGACGGCCTGCCCAAGAGCGCCTGTCCAGCCTGCGCTCCCCGTGATGGTGAGCGAGGGGTAGAAGGCGGCACGTGCGCCATTCGTCTGATAGTAGCAGCTGGCCAGAGCCATCTCCGCTACGCGCACATCGGGGCGTGCCGAGAGTAGCTGGGCGGGTACGCCGACGGTGAAGGTGCTGGGGAGCTGCTGGGCCTCGAGCGTGGAGCGGCTATAGGCACGGGGTGACTCACCGAGGAGGAGGGCCAGCGCATTCTCCGTCGTGGTGATCTGGCGCTCGATCTCGGGGATGGAGGCCTCTACCTGATGGAGGTTGGCACGGGCAGACTGCACGGAGGACTCCATAGCACGGCCGAAGTCCTTCTGCGCCTGCATCACCTCGAGGGTGTGGGCGGCGAGCTCGGCAGCCGAGCGGGTGAGCTGGAGCTGACGGTCGAGCATCAGCAGCGTGTAGTAGCTGTTGGCCACGCTCGCGATGACACGGCCACGGACGAGCTGCTGGTAGGCCTGGGCTCGGAGGAGCTGGGCCTGCGTCGAGCGGGAGGCATTCAGCAGTGAGCCGAAGAGGTCCACCTGCCAGCTGGCTTGCACGGGCAGCGTGTAGCTGTAGGTGGCAGGCACACCCTCGGCCTTACCCGCCGAGAGCGAAGGAGCGAGCGTCAGCGAGGGGAAGAAGGAGAGGCGAGCAGCCTTGAGCTGGGCCTCAGCCTGCTGGGTGGAGAGGTTCGCTGTCAGCAGGTCGACATTCTGCTGGAGGGCCTTCTCGATGAGTGCCTGCAGGGGCGCATCGGTGAAGAGCACACGCCAGGGCGTCTGCCCGAAGGACGTGGTGTCTTGGCTCAGCGTGTCGATCTTGTCGCCACGGTAGACGGAGGTGTCTACCGTGGGACGCTGATACTTCTTGTAGACGCCACAGCCGGTGAGTGTGAGGCTGAGGGCGAGGAGGGGAAGGCTATGCTTGAGCGTCATCTTGTGATTCGGTCTTGGAGGTGTTGGAGAACTGAAGGATCTCACCCGAGGGCTTCGAGGTGATGATGTCGTCGAAGCGTAGGGGCTTGAAGCGCTCCTGCAGGCTCTGGAAGACGACGAAGAGGGCGGGGACGATGAAGATCTGCAGGATCATCCCGATGAGCATCCCGCCGACGGTGCTGGCACCGAGCGTGGAGTTCCCGTTAGCCCCGACACCACTGGCGAACATCAGCGGCAGGAGCCCCACGATCATCGCAAGCGAGGTCATCAAGATCGGGCGCAGACGAGCCACCGCCCCGAGGATCGCACTCCACGTGATCGCCATACCTGTGCGGCGGCGGTCCAGAGCGAATTCGACGATGAGGATGGCGTTCTTCGCCAAGAGACCGATGAGCATGATCAGAGCGATCTGCATGTAGATATTGTTCGTGTGCCCGAAGATATTCGAGAAGATGAAGGCACCCGCCAGCCCGAAGGGGATGGAGAGGATGACCGAGAAGGGCAGGAGGTAGCTCTCGTACTGCGCACTCAGGATGAGGTAGACGAAGAGCAGGCAGAGGCCGAAGATGAGTGCTGTCGTATCCGACGAGCCCTGCTCCTCACGTGTCAGACCCGCATAGTCGTAGCCGTAGCCTGCAGAGAGCGTCGAGCTGGCGACCTCGGAGACGGCCTTCAGTACGTCCCCCGTAGCATAGCCTGGGGCGGGGGAGGCCATCACGTCGATAGAGGTGTAGAGGTTGAAGCGGTTCACGCTCGCAGGGCCGTAGACCTTCTCCGTGGTGATGAAGGAGGTGATAGGCGCCATCTCACCCGTGCCGGTACGCACATAGATATTGCTCAGGGCATTGATGTCGAGGCGCTGCTCGGGGGCGGACTGTAGGAGCACGCGGTAGAGCTTACCGTAGCTATTGAAGTTCGCCACGTACATCCCCCCGAAGTAACCCTGTAGGGTGGAGAGGATGGTCTGCGGTGTCGTGCCGGCACGCATCGTGGCGGCTACGTCGACGTCGATGATGTACTGGGGGAAGCTGGGGTTGTACTGCGTCATCGCATAGGCGACTTCGGGACGTGCATTGAGTGCGGCGAGGAACTTCTGCGTCTCGGCGAAGAACTTATCCAGCTCGCCACCCGTCTTGTCGAGCATCGTCAGCGACACGCCCGAGGCCATACCATAGCCCGGGACCATCGGTGGGGTCATCGCCAGCACGGAGGCATCCTTGATGGTAGCACCATAGGCGAAGAGCTTGCCTGCGATCTCACTCGTCGTGGTCTTACGCTCACCGAAGGGCTTCATACGGATGAACATCGAGCCGTAGTTCGAGCCCGCGCCACCTATGAGGCTGAAGCCCGAGATGCTCATCGTCTGCTCGATACCGTCCTGTGCCTTCGCTACGTCGGCGATATCCTTGAGCACCTTCTCCGTCTTCTCGCGGCTGGTACCTGGAGGTGTGGCGACGGTGACCATCACCGTACCCGTATCTTCCTGGGGCACGAGCTCGCTACTGGTGAACTTCATCAGGACGACCATGATGACGATACTTACCAGCACGATGAGCCCCGAGGTGACGCGATGGCGCACGAAGAACTCGACCCCCTTGCGGTAGGGGCGCAGGACGCGATTCTCATACACCGCGTTGAAGGCCAGATGGAAGCGGTCGATGAAGCTGAGCTTCTTCCCCTCGTGACCCTTGTGGGGCTTGAGCAGGAGGGCGCAGAGCGTGGGGCTAAGCGTCAGAGCGTTGACGGCAGAGATGACGATAGAGACGGCCATCGTGACCCCGAACTCACGGTAGAACGTACCGCTGATCCCCGAGATGAACGACACGGGCACGAAGACCGCAGCCATGACGAGCGTGATGGAGATGATAGCACCCGAGATCTCATGCATGGCGTCCATACTGGCCGTGCGGGCGGAGTCATAGCCCTCGTCCAGCTTGGCGTGCACGGCCTCGACGACGACGATGGCGTCATCCACGACGATAGCGATCGCTAAGACGAGCGCCGAGAGCGTGAGGAGGTTCAGCGAGAAGCCGAAGATCTGCAGGAAGAAGAACGTACCGACGAGCGACACGGGCACCGCGATGGCGGGGATGAGCGTGCTGCGGAAGTCCTGCAGGAAGATATATACGACGATGAAGACGAGGAGGAAGGCCTCGAGGAGCGTCTGGATGACGTGCCAGATAGAGGCGTAGAGGAAGTCCGTGACGTCGAGGACGTAGGTCATCTTCATGCCGGGAGGGAAGTCCTTCTCCAGCTCCTGGACCTCGGCCTTGATAGCGGTGACGATGTCGTTAGCGTTGGAGCCTGCGATCTGCGAGACCATCCCCGTGACAGCGGGGTTACCGTTGGAGAGGGAGTTACTGCTGTAGCTGAGGGAGCCCAGCTCGATCTTCGCCACGTCCTTGAGGCGGATGATGTTGCCCGCATCGTCGGACTTGATGATGATGTTCTCGTACTCGGGGATGCTCTTCAGACGACCCTTGTAGCGGAGCGAATACTCATAGGTGCGGTTGCCCGATTCGCCGAGGCTCCCTGGGGCAGCCTCGAAGTTCTGTGCCGAGAGGACGCCTGAGATGTCGCTGGGGACGAGGGAGTAGGCGCGCATCTTGTCGGGGTCGAGCCAGAGGCGCATGGCGTAGGTGTCTTGGCTGAAGGTGTTTGCTGAGCCGACACCAGGCACACGCTTCAGCGCGGGCAGGATGTTGATGTCGGCGTAGTTCGCGAGGAACTGCGCATCGTATCTCCCACCTTCGCTCGTCAGCGAATAGACGAGGAGCATACTCGACTGGCGCTTCTGCGTCGTCACCCCGACGCGCACGACGTCTGCGGGGAGGAGGGACTGAGCCTGCTGTACGCGGTTCTGCACGTTCACCGCAGCCATGTCGGGGTCGGTACCTTCCTTGAAGTAGACAGTGATGGAGGCGCCGCCCGAGTTCGTGGCGGTAGAGGTCATGTAGGTCATGCCTTCGACCCCGTTGATCTGCTCTTCGAGGGGGATGATGACGGAGTTGAGCACCGTCTGGGCATCTGCACCTGCGTAGGCTGTGGAGACCTGCACGGTGGGTGGTGCGAGGTTGGGGTACTGCTCGATAGGCAGCTGTATGAGCCCGATGACCCCGAGGATGACGATGATGATGGAGATCACCGTCGAGAGCACGGGGCGGGTAATAAATCTATCGAAATTCATTGCTCTATATGCTTCCGGTTAAGGCGGTGGGGGCTTAGTGCTTCTCAGCAGCGCCGCCCTTGCCCATCATCTGCTGGCGTATCGCCTCCTGCTGCTTGGCATAGGCTTCCTCGGTGAGAGGCTTGATGACCTCGCCCTCCTTGACGCCCGTAGTGCCAGCGACGAGGATGCGGTCGCCAGCCTTGAGGCCGCTGGTGACGGTGTAGCTCTGCCCATCATCGACGGGGCTGACGGTGATCTCGGTGAAGGTCAGCTTGCCGTCCTTGTCGACGGTGTAGACGAACTTCTTGTGGAGCATCTCGACCGTCGCGCTCTGGGGTACGAGGATAGCCCCTGCCGTCTGGGTGGGGACGAGGACCGTACCTACCGAGCCGCTACGGAGCTTACCCTCAGCGTTGGGGAAGTCGACACGCAGCGTGATAGCGCCCGTGGTCTTGTCGACGACGCCACTGACGCCCTGGATCGTCCCCTCTTCGGGGTATTCGCTGCCGTCGGAGAGGCGCAGACGCACCTTGGGAAGGCGCTTGGCTGCCGTACCATCCCCTGCGAGGGTCTGCATCTCACGCTCGGAGACGGAGAAGTAGACGTAGGCCTGGCGCGTATTCGATACCTGCGTCAGGGGCGAAGCACTCTGAGGGCTGACGAGATTCCCCACGCGGTAGTTGATGGAGCCGACGACGCCCGAGACGGGGCTGGTGACGGTGCAGTAGGAGAGGTTCTCGCGTGCTGAGACGAGGGCAGCCTTGGCGACGGCGACATTGGCCTCAGCGCTCTTCAGCGCGTTGGAGACCTCTTCGTAGTTGCTCTGGCTGATGATGTTCTTGGCTAAGAGGTCCTGGCTATTGCGCTGGTTCAGCTGTGCCGTGGCCAGTGAGGCCTGTGCTGCGGAGAGGCTGGCAGTAGCCTGCGAGACGGCAGCGCGATAGGTGACGTCATCGAGGTGGAAGAGGGGCTGACCCGCCTTCACGCTCTGACCTTCGGTGACGTAGACCTTGGTGATGAAGCCCGATACCTTGGGGCGAATCTCGGCATCGTCCTCGCCTCGGATGACGGCGGGATAGCTGTTGTCGGCGGAGAAGTCGCCTGCAGAGAGGGTGCGTACGGGGAGTTCCTGGGGGCCTTGGGCTTGTCCCTGCTGGGTCGACTGGCTGGAGCAGGCGGGTAGGAGCGTGATCCCTGCGGTGAGGAGCAGGAGGCTAAGGCACGAGACGGTAAGGCGTCGATGCGTCATGATTCTTGTGGGGTTGTATTGTTGGTTTGTCTTTTGATGAAGAGTGCCCCGCAGATGGGGGCTGTAGCAAGGGACTTCCCGCCACTTCGTCACCGCCAGAAGGGCGGAGGAAAGGGGGCGGGTAGAACTCTGCAAAGGTACTCCAAATCTCAGCTCGCAGTGTCAGCCGTCTGACTTTTCCCTGGGCTATGAGCCTCGCTTCGGCTGGGCTGGGGAGGGGCATCTGCCCGCTCTCCCTCGCGCGTACCTATTATATATAGGAGCTTTGCTTCGCTATAATAGAGTGCCGTCCCCCGTGAAGGTTTATTCTTCCCGCCAAATTTCTTCTGCGCCCCGTCTCGCAGAGCCTGTCTGTATGCGGGTTTGCGAGGGGCGAAAAGTGACCAGTACTGGTTCGCGCTCTGACCACTACTGGTCACGTCGCCGACCAGTAGTGGTAGCTATAGGTGACCAGTACTGCTTCACTCAGCGACCAGTACTGGTCACTTTTCCCTCCTTCCTGAGAGCCTACTACTCGCCCCCTACGGAGGGGGTGGCTGGTAGCTCGGGAGGGAGTCGGATTTTAGCGTAACTTTGGAGTAGAATAAATAGATACACTCCATGATAAGTATACAACAGCGTGAGCAGCTCCATAGCCAGATCTGGAAGATGGCAGGCGAGGTGCGTGGTGCCGTCGACGGATGGGACTTTAAGCAGTTCGTCCTCGGGATGCTCTTCTACCGCTTCCTTAGCGAGCACTTTGCTGCCTATGTCGAGGATGGGGACGACGGAGGAATTCCCTATGCAGATATGTCGGATGAGCGTATTTCTCAGGAGCAGCGTGAGAATATGATCAGCGATAAGGGTTACTTCATCGCCCCCAGCCAGCTCTTTAAGAATGTCGCTCGAGATGCAGCTAAGGACAAGGATCTGAACATCCATCTGCGGGAGATCTTCGATGCTATTGAGGGCTCAGCCGTGGGCTATGATTCCGAACCCGACCTCAAGGGACTCTTTGCCGACTTCGATACGACGAGTACCCGTCTGGGGACAAGCGTCGAGGAGAAGAACCGCCGTCTGTGTGCGGTGATGCTGGGCGTGGCAGCGCTTGACTTCGGCACCTTCGAGGAGAGTCAGATCGACCTCTTCGGCGATGCCTATGAGTTCCTGATCTCGAACTATGCCGCTAATGCGGGGAAGTCGGGTGGGGAGTTCTTCACCCCCTCACAGGTCTCCAAGCTCATCGCTGAGCTCGCTCTCCATGGGCAGGCTCGGGTGAATAAGATCTATGACCCCGCGTGTGGCTCGGGTTCGCTCCTCTTGCAGGCCCGTCGTCTCTTCGAGGAGGACCGAATACAAGAGGGCTTCTACGGGCAGGAGGTCAACCTGACGACCTACAATCTGGCGCGTATGAATATGTTCCTCCACGGGATCAATTACGATAAATTCAATATCCAGCTGGGGGATACACTCCTCGATCCCAAGCATCTTGAGGAGAAGCCTTTCGACGCCATCGTGTCGAACCCGCCTTACTCCATCTCTTGGGTGGGAGCGGAGGACCCAACGCTGATCAATGATGAGCGCTTTGCTCCTGCAGGTGTCTTGGCGCCCCGATCCAAGGCGGACTTCGCCTTTATCCTCCATGCGGTGAATCACCTCTCAGCGCGTGGGCGGGCTGCCGTGGTCTGCTTCCCAGGTATCTTCTACCGAGGCGGTGCTGAGCGGAAGATCCGTAAATACCTCGTGGACTCGAACTATATCGAGTGTGTTATCTCCCTCCCGCCGAACCTCTTCTACGGCACGAGTATTGCGGTGAACATCCTCACACTCTCCAAGCACAAGGCCGATGCGCGCATTCGCTTCATCGATGCCAGCGGTGAGGACTTCTTCCGCAAGGAGACGAATAATAACGTCCTCACGGATGAGCATATAGCGCACATCGTCGAGCTCTTCGCCAGCGGTGAGGATGTCCCACACGTGGCACGCTGGGTAGATCTCAAGGATATCGAAGAGCAAGACTACAACCTCTCGGTAAGTAGCTATATCGAAGCCGAAGACACCCGCGAGGAGGTCAATATCACCGAGCTCAATGCCCGTATCCAGCAGACAGTAGCGCGCATCGATGCGCTCCGCTCCGATATTGACACCATCATTACCGAGCTCGAAGCATGATCACGTATATCGAAAAGCTCCTCAATGGCCAGCCCGTCGAGTGGAAGAAGCTCGGGGAGGTGGCTGAGATCAAGAGGGGGACAAGCGTTACGAAGAAGACAGTTCGAGAGGGACAGTATCCTGTGATCTCAGGTGGGCAAAAGCCTGCCTATTATATTGATTCATTCAATAGAGAGGGGGAGACTATCACAGTGGCTGGATCAGGTGCTTACGCAGGCTTTTTGATGTATTGGACTGAACCCATCTTTGTGGGGGATGCTTTCTCTATACAGGTCAAGTCGGATGGTGTCTGCTTGCGCTATCTGTTCCACTTTTTGCTGTCGATACAGAGGCAGATATACGGCTTAAAGTCCGGAGGAGGGGTGCCCCACGTCTATCCAAAGGATGTGGCTCGAATCTTGATCCCCATTCCCCCGCTCTCCGTGCAGGAGGAGATTGTGCGTATCCTCGATAAGTTTACGGAATTAGAAGCGGAATTAGAAGCGGAATTAGAAGCGGAATTAGAAGCGCGTAAACAGCAATACGAGTACTACCGCAATAGCTTGTTAAGCTTTGCTAACGACCTCGAGGGGGGGGTAAAATAGTATTTAAAACCTTGGGGGAAGTGGGGACATTTGTGCGAGGAAGTGGGCTGCCTAAAAAGGACTTTACTGAGTCTGGTGTAGGTTGTATTCACTATGGTCAAATCTATACGAAGTATGGGGTGTATACGGAGCAGACTCTGAGCTTCTGTTCTGAAGAAACAGCACGCAAGCTTGTCCGAGTGAACACTGGTGACCTCATTATAGCTTGTACAAGTGAGAATGTTGAGGATGTCTGTAAGGCTGTCGTTTGGCTAGGTGAGGAGGAGATTGTGACGGGGGGACACACTTACGTATATAAGCACAACCAAAATGCGAAATATATAGCCTACTACTTCACGACAGAAGCGTTCTCCCGAGAGAAAAGAAAGTGTGCCCAAGGGACAAAGGTTATCGATTGTAAAGCCTCAGACCTTGCCCGTATCCCTATCCCCATCCCACCTCTTGCCGAGCAGGCGCGCATCGTGAATATCCTCGATAAGTTCGATGCGCTGACCACTTCGCTGACGGAGGGGCTGCCGCAGGAGATCGAGCTGCGACGCAAGCAATACGAATACTATCGGGAGCAGCTACTGAGCTTCCTCGCCTAATCATACGACACCACAGAGACTACCAAGCCTATGGAGAAGACTACCCCTATTGCCGAGACGGCGAGCTACATCGTCCTCGATAAGTATGAGGCTCAGCCGAAGACGGCACAGGGCTATCAGAGTGAGGCTGCACTGGAGCGCGAGTTCATCGAAGACCTCTGCCGTCAGGGCTATGAGTATGCCCAGCATATCAAGGATCCCGAGGCGCTGCTGAGGAACGTGCGCCTCCAGCTCGAGCAGCTCAATGGGATGCAGTTCGCGGATGCCGAGTGGCAGCGCTTCTGCCTCGAGTATCTGGATAGCCCGAGTGATAGCTTCACGGAGAAGGCGCGTAAGGTGCACGTGGCTGACTGCCATGACTTCCGCTTCGACGATGGGCACATGCAGAATATCCGCCTCTTCGATCGGGAGCGCCCCAGTCGCAACCGCCTGCAGGTCATCAATCAGATGGAGCAGACGGGGAGCAGTGCGAACCGCTATGATGTGACGATCCTCGTCAATGGCCTCCCGCTGGTGCACGTCGAGCTCAAGCGCCGTGGGGTGGCTATCCGTGAGGCCTTCAACCAGATCCACCGCTATAGCAAGGAGAGCTTCAATAGTAAGACCTCGCTATACAAGTACGTCCAGCTCTTCGTCATCAGCAACGGCACCGATACACGCTACTTCGCCAATACCACGAAGCGCGATAAGAGTAGCTTTGACTTCACTATGAATTGGGCGCGTGCCGACAACAGCCCCATCAAGGATCTGAAGGACTTCACGGCGACCTTCTTCCAGAAGCGGACACTGCTGGAGGTGCTCCTGACCTACTCCGTGCTGGACGTCGATGGAGTCCTGCTCGTCATGCGCCCCTATCAGATCGCCGCCACGGAGCGCATCCTGTGGAAGATACGCAGCTCCTACGAGGCCAAGCGCTGGTCACGCCCCGAGGGCGGTGGCTTCATCTGGCACACGACAGGCTCGGGGAAGACGCTCACGAGCTTCAAGGCCGCCCAGCTGGCCACGCGCCTCGACTTCATCGATAAGGTGTTCTTCGTCGTCGACCGCAAGGACCTCGACTACCAGACGCTCAAGGAGTACCGCCGCTTCGACGAGCATAGCGTCAGCGGGACGACCGATACGAAGGGGCTGCAGGACTGCATCGCACGGCACGATAGCAAGATCATCGTGACGACGCTGCAGAAGCTGACGATCCTCTTGAAGAAGTGCACCGACCTGCCCGTCTATGGTCAGCAGGTGGTCTTCATCTTCGACGAGGCGCACCGCTCACAGTTCGGCGAAGGACAGCGTATGCTCCGCAAGCGCTTCAAGCACTACTATCAGTTTGGCTTCACGGGTACGCCCATCTTCGTGACGAACGCTCTTGGCGATGAGACGACGACGAGCGTCTTCGGTGAGCAGCTCCATCACTACATCATCACCGACGCGATACGTGATGAGAAGGTGCTGAAGTTCAAGGTCGACTATAATAATGTATGCCCGCGCCTCAAGGCCGTCGAGCAGGAGCAGGATGAGGTGGTGCTGAGTGGTGCCGACTACCGCAAGGCGCTCCTTCATCCCGAGCGCATCCATGAGGTCACCGCCCATATCCTCGACCGCTACCCACAGAAGACGCACCGCACGCTGGGCAGTCGTGAAGGCTTCAATGCGATGTTTGCCGTCAGCAGTGTCGAGGCAGCGAAGCTCTACTACGAGGAGCTGAAGCGTCAGCAGGCAGGCCTCGCACATCCGCTACGTGTCGCCACGATCTTCTCCTTTGCGCCGAACGAAGAGCAGTCCGCCCAGGGCGAGCTCTCTGATGAGAGCCTCGAGCCGAGCGCCATGGATCAGAGTAGTAAGGAGTTCCTCGCCTCCGCTATCGCCGATTACAACCAGCTCTTTAGTACGAACTTCTCTCTCGATGGGGCTTCCTTCCAGAACTACTATCAGGACATCGCGCGCCGTGTACGTGCTCGAGAGGTAGACCTCTTGATCGTCGTGGGGATGTTCCTCACGGGCTTCGACGCGCCCTGCCTCAATACGCTCTTTGTCGATAAGAACCTCCGCTATCATGGGCTGATCCAAGCCTTCTCCCGCACGAATCGTATCTACGGCTCGACGAAGACCTTCGGGAATATCGTCTGCTTCCGTGATCTCGAGCAGGCGACCATCGATGCTATCACGCTCTTCGGCAATCAGAATACGCGAAGTGTCATCCTCGAGCATCCCTTTGGTGACTACTTGGATGGCTACCATGATGACGCCACGGGCAAGGACTTCAAGGGCTATGCCGAGGTGGTGAGTGAGCTGCGTGAGCGCTTCCCCGATCCCGTCTCCATCGAGACGGATGCCGATAAGTTCGCCTTCGTCAAGCTCTTCGGTGAGTACCTCCGTCTGGACAATACCCTGCAGAACTACGACGAGTACACCGCCCTGCGTGAGCTGCAGACGCTCCCCAGTGATGACCTCGAGGCGCAGGCCGCCCTGCAGGCTAAGTACGATCTGAGTGATGAGGCTATGGAGCGCCTGCGCAGTCAGGAGGTGATCTCCGTGCGTGACGATCAAGACTACCGCTCGGCCTACAATGATATACGTGACTGGATCCGCCATGGTCGTGAGCCGAAGGAGCAAGAGGAGAGCCAGCTGGACTGGGATCAGATCACCTTCGAGGTCGACCTGCTGAAGAGCCAAGAGATCAATCTGGACTACATCCTGGAGCTGGTCTTCGAGTACAACAAGCGCCATGGGGACAAGGAGCAGCTCATCACCGAGATCCGCCGCATCATCCGCTCGAGTATCGAGCATCGTGCTAAGGAGGAGCTGATGGTGAGCTTCATCCAGCAGCTGGATCTCAAGGGGCTCACCGATCAGGCGACGCTCCTGGCGGACTTCTACCACTATGCGCAGGAGTGCCAGCGCATAGAGTTGGCTACACTCATCGCGGAGGAAGACCTGCAGGAGGAGGCTGCTAAGCGCTATATCCAGCATTCGCTCCTCCGTGGCTATGCCTCGGAGAATGGTACCGACCTGCATAAGACCCTGCCGAAGATGGGGATCCTCAACCCCAACTATCTGCCGAAGAAGAGTCGGGTACTCGAGCGTATCCGTGCCTTCGTGGATAAGTACAAGGGTATCGGAGGGGACTTGTAGCCCCCGCTCTCGAGACCTTCCCTCCTACCTATATATAAGGCGTGTGGGCGCACGAATCCCTGGGGTTCGTGCGCCCGCACGCTGCTTTTACTCGTATGGAGTAGCTGTGAAGCCCCTGAATAGTGGGCGAAGTAACCCTATGAAAGCAGCAAGCGAACGAAAGTGAACGAAGATGCCTGCTCCGCCGAGGCTGGGCGCTCTACCTTTGCAGTGTCCTCCAAGAGATAGGAGGGCACACAACAAGTTTTATTCACTTTTATTCGTATCCATTATGGGAACCACAAAGCAAGCTCTCGGCTACATGCTCCGTGATGTCGAGATGAAGATCGGCAAGTTTGCCGGCAAGACCGTCACCGTCGCTACCGCCCGCGCTCGAGGGCACGTCTCCTTTATGCGCTTCTGCGATATGGTAGCAGGACACACGACCTTCAACTATATGGAGGTCGCCGCTATCCTCAACCTCGCTGCCGATACGGCGCGTAGTCTCGTCGCAGGCGGGGAGTCCGTGAACTTCGGGCGTCTGGGGAGCCTCTCACCCACGCTTCACAGTAAGGCCGTAGCCAAGGGAGAGGAGTTCAGTGCGATGATGCATATCAAGGGAGTGCGTGTCCGCCTTCGCCCTAACCGCCAGTTCTTCCGTCTGGATGACGTCGCCCTGGAGCGCATCGCTCTGGAGAAGAAGGCTAAGGGGAAGAAGGGTAAGGGCGCGCAGCCGAAGGAAGGCGGCCGCCCTGCCGAAGGGACTCCTGGCGCAGGCGATACGGGTGCAGGCGGTCATGTAGGTATCTAACCTTCGCCTTTGGCGCTTAGCCGCTCCACTCACGGGCTCCCCCGACTTAGCTCAGCCTAAGGCGGGGGAGCCCCCTCTTATGAGGCTGTTTGTCGTAAGCGTGTGGGGAAGGAGATTTGCACAAATAAAAAGTTTGCCTTACCTTTGTAGCCGAAATCAAAAGCCGTCGCTCACCAAGGCGAGAAAAACGGCCGAGATCGGAATGACTCTGTAGCTCAGTTGGTAGAGCAAGTGACTCTTAATCACTGGGTCGTGAGTTCGAGCCTCACCGGGGTCACCAGCTAAGCGGGTATTGCTTCTCTCGAAGTGATACCCGCTTTCTTTTTGTCGGCGGGGTGTGGAGGGCGCAGGCGATGTGCCTTGCTCCCCTCGTGGATAAGTCCCTTTATTTATCGTATTTATCGTACCTTTGCACGACAAACTAAGTAATCAATCTGTATAAGAATGAGCTCAATGATAAAAGTCACGTTCCCTGACGGCAGTCAGCGTGAGTACCCTGTGGGTACGACCTCGTGGGATATAGCTGGCAGCATCAGCCCCCGCCTGCAGCAGGATGTGCTGGCCGCTGGTGTCAATGGCCAGATCTGGGACCTTATGCGTCCCCTCAAGGAGGACACCGAGCTGAAGCTCTATAAGTGGGAAGATCCCGAAGGGAAGTACGCCTACTGGCACTCCAGTGCACACCTTATGGCCGAGGCCCTTCAGGCGCTCTATCCTGGGGTGAAGTTCGGTATCGGTCCTGCCATTGAGAATGGCTTCTACTACGATATTGACCTGGGCGAAGGCGTGCAGCTTCGCGACGCCGACCTCGCAGCCATAGAGGCTAAGATGGCGGAGTTCGCTGCCCGCAAGGAGCCTATCATCCGCCGCGACATCACGAAGGCTGAGGTGACGAAGTTCTTCGAAGAGAAGGGTGACGAGTACAAGCTGGAGCTCATCGCGGACCTCCCCGACGGGTCGATCACGACTTATTCGCAGGGTGACTTCACGGACCTGTGCCGTGGCCCTCACGTGCCTAATACGGGCTATATCAAGGCGATCAAGCTGCTGAGCGTAGCTGGTGCCTACTGGCGCGGTGACGAGAAGCGCAAGCAGCTCACGCGTCTCTACGGGATCACCTTCCCCAAGAAGAAGATGCTCGATGAGTACCTGACGATGCTGGAGGAAGCCAAGAAGCGCGACCACCGTAAGATCGGTAAGGAGCTTGGCCTCTTCTCCTTCTCGCAGAACGTCGGCTCAGGGCTGCCCCTGTGGCTGCCTCGCGGTACGCAGCTCCGCCTGCGTCTGGAGGACTTCCTCAAGCAGATCCAGAAGCAGTTCGGCTATCAGCAGGTCATCTCCCCACATATCGGCTCGAAGCAGCTCTATGTCACCTCCGGTCACTGGGCTAAGTACGGAGCGGACTCCTTCCGTCCCATCACCACGCCTCAGGAGGGTGAAGAGTTTATGCTCAAGCCTATGAACTGCCCTCACCACTGTGAGATCTTCAAGGCTCTCGGCCCTCACTCCTATCGTGACCTGCCCCAGCGTCTGGCTGAGTTCGGTACGGTCTATCGCTACGAGCAGAGCGGTGAGCTCCACGGGCTGACGCGTGTACGTGGCTTCACGCAGGACGACGCACACCTCTTCTGCCGCCCCGACCAGATCAAGGAGGAATTCTGCAAGGTGATGGATATCATCTTTATCATCTTCAAGGCGCTGAACTTCGAGAACTTCGAGGCTCAGATCTCCCTGCGCGATCAGGTGAACCGCGAGAAGTACATCGGTAGCGAAGAGAACTGGGAGCGCGCCGAGCAGGCTATCATCGAGGCTTGTGCTGAGAAGGGCCTTCCCGCCAAGATCGAGTACGGCGAAGCCGCCTTCTACGGGCCTAAGCTGGACTTCATGGTCAAGGACGCCCTCGGCCGCCGCTGGCAGCTCGGTACGATCCAGGTAGACTACAACCTACCTGAGCGCTTCGACCTCGAGTACACGGGTGCTGACAACAAGAAGCACCGCCCAGTGATGATCCACCGTGCACCCTTCGGCTCTATGGAGCGCTTCGTCGCTGTCCTCATCGAGCACACCGCAGGGCACTTCCCCCTCTGGCTCACGCCTGACCAGGTCGTCGTGCTGCCTATCAGTGAGAAGTTCAACGACTACGCTCACGAGGTAGCTGCCACGCTCAACGCGCAGGATATCCGTACGCAGGTCGACGACCGCAACGAGAAGATCGGCCGTAAGATCCGTGACAATGAGCTCAAGCGTATCCCCTACATGCTTATCGTCGGGGAAAAGGAAGCCCAGGAAGGCGAAGTATCTGTACGCGTGCAAGGTGAGGGTGATAAGGGTTCAGTGAAAATTGCTACCTTTGCCGAGCAAATTGCCGAGGAGGTACACCGTCAGCTCAACGCCTGGCAGGCCGAAGCTAAGTAGTCCACCTCACTCGCTAAGCATACAATCAACACATACTGAATGGCAGTAGACAACAAACAAAAGTTCCAGTACCGCATCAACGAGGCTATCCGCGTAAAGGAAGTGCGCCTCGTCGGGGACAATGTAGAGCAGGGAGTATATACGATACAGCAAGCTCTCCGTATCGCTAACGACCAAGAGCTTGACCTCGTGGAGATCTCTCCCAATGTCAATCCTCCAGTATGTCGCGTCGTCGACTACCAGAAGTTCATCTTCCAGCTTAAGAAGAAGCAGAAGGAACAGAAGGCTAAGAGCGTCAAGGTCGTCGTCAAGGAGATCCGCTTCGGACCTCAGACCGATGACCACGACTACAACTTCAAGCTCAAGCACGCTAAGGGCTTCCTCAGCGAAGGCTCGAAGGTCAAGGCTTACGTCTTCTTCCGTGGTCGATCCATCCTCTTCAAGGATCAGGGTGAAGTGCTCCTCCTGCGCTTCGCTAATGACCTCGAGGACTATGGTCGCGTAGAGAGTATGCCCGTCCTCGAAGGGAAGCGTATGACCATTATGATCGCCCCTAAGAAGGCCACTACCCCTGCCCCTAAGAAGGGCGCTAAGGAAGAGGCTTCGGAAGATGCCTCCGACGAAGACTAATCAACGTATCCCCCATCCCAGCACCTCGCGCATAGGCTGCGTCAGTGGAGCTGGGTCAATGAAATAACTTATATAAACAAGAAAGAAAATGCCTAAGCTGAAGACAAACTCCAGTGCTAAGAAGCGTTTTGCGCTCACTGGCTCTGGTAAGATCAAGCGCAAACATGCCTTCAAGAGTCACATCCTCACGAAGAAGACGAAGAAGCAGAAGCGTAACCTCACCTACTTCACCACTGTGGACAAGGTAGACGTACGCGAAGTCAAGGAACTTCTCCGCCTCCGCTAAACGGCAAGTTAGCACAACGATTATTTCAGTAACAGAGAGGTAAGCCAATCAAGTATCTGCTCTTCGCTCTCTCGGGAGAGAGGCAGATCGCTACCAATCACAAAGAAGAAACATCATGCCAAGATCAGTCAATCATGTAGCTTCTCGCGCTAAGCGCAAGCGCATCCTTAAGCTCACGCGTGGGTACTATGGTGCTCGCAAGAACGTCTGGACCGTAGCCAAGAACACTTGGGAAAAGGGTCTGACCTACGCCTTCCGCGATCGTAAGAACAAGAAGCGTAACTTCCGTGCTCTGTGGATCCAGCGTATCAACGCTGCTGCTCGTCTCGAGGGTCTCTCTTACTCTCGCCTGATGGGTGCTCTCCACGCTCAGGGTATCGAGATCAACCGCAAGGTCCTCGCTGACCTCGCTGTCAACCATCCCGAAGCCTTCAAGGCTATCGTCGCTAAGGTAAAGTAAGGCGCTCTCCAGCGTAACTACTTAAGCGCATAAACAGAAGCCCTACCTGATGAGGTCATCACCTCTCAGGTAGGGCTTCTTACATTTGGCCTGATCCTTGTGTCAAGTGTCTGGGGCGAGTAGCAGGGAGACTGTCAGCTCTCTCGTCGCTTGTCCCCAATAGCCTGCATGATTTTCTATCCGTATCTTTGTCGAGCTAATGAATGCGGAACATTCTCCCACTTAGCTTGTTGTAGTTTCACAAGTCTAATAATTCTTATCCATCCGAATATATGCCCACCGAGATTACGAAAGAAGCCGCGCTGCGCTACCACGAAGAGGGACGCCCCGGCAAGATCGCTATCGTCCCTACCAAGCCGCACAGCTCGGCCTATGACCTCTCTCTGGCTTACTCCCCTGGGGTAGCTGAGCCTTGCTTGGCTATCGCCGAAGACCCCAGCGCTGCCTATCGCTATACGGCGAAGGGTAACCTCGTCGGCGTCATCTCCAACGGGACTGCTGTCCTCGGGCTGGGTAATATCGGTGCCGACGCCAGCAAGCCCGTCATGGAGGGTAAGGCGCTGCTCTTCAAGATTTATTCGGGTGTAGACGCTTTCGATATCGAGGTCGATGCCACCGATCCCGAGGCATTCATCGCTGCGGTCAAGGCTATCGCCCCCACCTTCGGCGCCATCAACCTCGAGGATATCAAGGCGCCTGAGTGCTTTGAGATCGAGCGCCGTCTGAAGGCTGAGCTCTCTATCCCCGTGATGCACGATGACCAGCACGGTACGGCTATCATCTCGGGAGCAGGCCTGCTGAATGCGCTGGAGCTTGTCGGTAAGCCCATCGAAGACGTGCGTATCGTCGTCAGCGGTGCTGGTGCTGCCGCCATCGCTTGTGCTAAGCTCTACTGCGATCTGGGTGCCAAGCATGAGAACATCGTGATGACCGACTCGAAGGGTGTCATCACGGTCGACCGCACCGACCTCAATGATATGAAGCGTGAGTTCGCCACCACACGCACCGAGCTCCATACGCTCGCTGATGCGATGCGCGGGGCTGACGTACTCGTCGGGCTCTCTAAGGGCGGTATGGTCTCGCAGGAGATGGTACGCTCGATGGCTGCACGACCTATTATCTTCGCGCTGGCTAATCCCACGCCTGAGATCTCCTACGAGGAGGCGAAGGCTGCTAACCCCGAGGTGCTGATGAGCACGGGGCGCACCGACTACCCCAATCAGATCAACAACGTGCTGGCCTTCCCCTACATCTTCCGTGGGGCGCTCGACACGCACGCTACGGCTATCAACGGCGCTATGGAGCTGGCCGCTACGCGCGCTATCGCTGCGCTGGCTAAGCAGCCCGTGCCCGACTATGTGAATGAAGCCTACGGGACGACGGGCCTTGCCTTCGGCTCTGACTACTTCATCCCGAAGCCCGTCGACCGTCGTCTCATCGTCGAGGTCTCTACGGCTGTGGCTCGTGCCGCTATCGAGAGCGGGGTAGCGCGCCACTCGATCACCGACTGGGACGCCTACGCAGAGCACCTCACCTCGCTCCTCGACTAAGGCGCCAGCATATATAAGGATACAAAAGATCCCGCCCCGACTTCTCTTGATGGGAGAAGTCGGGGCGGGATCTTTATTGCCGTCGGGGCGAAGGGGGGGGCGCTTAGGCTTCCTTCACACGACCTACGTACGAGCCATCACGCGTGTCGATGGTGATGAGTTCGCCTTCGTTGATGAAGAGGGGTACACGTACCTCTGCACCCGTCTCGACGGTAGCGGGCTTGAGGGTGTTGGTAGCGGTGTCACCTTTGAGGCCAGGCTCGGTGTAGGTGACGCGCAGGTCGACGTGAGCGGGGAGCTCACACGTCAGCACCGTCTCGGAGGCTGCATGCACCATTGCTTCGACGGTATCGCCTTCCTTGAGGAACTGGACGCCATCGATGACAGCTTCGGGGATGGAGATCTGCTCGAAGGTCTCAGGGTGCATGAAGTTCAGGCCCATCTCGTCCTTGTAGAGGTACTGATAGGGACGACGCTCGATGCGTACTTCTTCGACCTTCACCCCGCTATTCCATGTCTTATCGAGCACGCGACCCGTAGCGACGTTCTTGAGCTTTGAGCGAACGAAAGCGGGACCCTTACCGGGCTTTACGTGGAGGAATTCGACGATGAAGTAGTACTGCCCGTCGATGTCGAGGCACATACCATTACGGAAGTCTGCTGTAGTAGCCATATAAAATGATTGATTAGAGATTGTTTTTGCTTGAGTACAAAAATAGGAAAATATGGGGAGATGCCTGGGGCTAAAGGCCGTACTTCTGGTGCAGGGCATCGAAGCGTGCCAGAGCGGCCTCCCCGTGCTTGCTGAATCCACTACGCACGCGCTCCAGCGCCTTGCGCTGCCCCAGCTTGGTCTTGGAGTAGAACTTATCCGCGTAGCAGATCAGCTCCTCCTCGGGGCACTGCGGCGTGTAGATGCCTGGAGGGAGGGGGATGGCGCGTGCGGCGATCTCCTCGGGAGTAAGTCCGCTACCCGTATGGCGCTCAGCGACCCAAGCGTGACGGGGTAGGCCCAGCGAGCGCAGGAGCTCGGCACCGAGGTAGCCGTGTAGGATGTAGGGAGCCTCGCCCGTGCAGAAGATCTCGGGTGCATTCGTCTGATAGATCCCGATGTCGTGGAGCATCGCCGCCTCTGCGACGAACTCGCGGTCGAGCCCCATCTCGGGGTGTGCATCGACGAGCTCGAGGGCCAGGCCCGTGACGTCCTCGGCGTGCTGGCGCAGTACGCGCTCGATGTCGCTACCCTCGGGGTAGTAGCGATGGATGATGGCGAGGGTGTCTATCATTTGCTTGCGGGGGCTGCTTCTGCGGGAGTTTCGGTGTCGGTGCCCTTGCTGTCGCCGCCTCCGAAGAGGAGCGCCTTAGCATGACGAATATCCTCTACCGACTGTATGAGGCGGGGGTAGAGGTAGGAGGACTGGCGCATCGTCGGGGGCGTGGAGCTGCTGGCGTTGTAGCTCTCCGTGGGGAAGATGCCCTCGAAGAGCAGGCAGGCGTAGCCCATAAGGTAGACCCCGACGAGGAGCCCCAGCACGAGGCCGACGATGCGGTCAATGACGGAGAGGAACGTGCCCTTGGTGAGCGAGCTGAACCAGTTCCCCACGAGGCGGATACCGATATATATAAGGGCGAAGGCGATGAGGGGGACGATGAAGCCCCAGCCACCGATGCTCTGCCCGTCACCTCCGCCCAGCACACTCTCGACCCAAGGGGCCAAGCGCCAAGCCTCGCGGAAGGCAATGATGAGTGCAGCTATCTGGATGACGCGGCGTACAGCGCCACCGAAGAGTCCCCCGAGGGCGAAGAATAGGACGACGAACCCCAGGAAGAGATCAAGTTGATTCATATATTGCTTTTGTCTTTTCCTGCAAAGGTACTGCATCCCGCCCTATTCCCTCCCACCGGCTTTTCTCCTCGCTTCTGAGTGGGCTTTGTACGTAGTCCACTCTTGGGCCTACATAGAGGGGTGATATGAACCTATATTGGTCGCTGAGCTGACCTATATAGGTTGACGCCCCGACCCATATAGGTCACGCTGACGACCTATATAGGTTCGCCCGCTGACCAATATAGGTCGCTCTCCCGACCTCAGGGCTGACGCATAATGCACAGTTGAATTTCTCTATATTCGTAGCGCTTGTGAGTGGGCTAATGGATGCTCTTGGCTCTGCTTGCCCTTCGTGTGCCCTGCTCTATGCGGGAGGAGAAAATCAACCAGTACTGGTCGCCGATGTGACCAGTACTGGTCAGTGGTAGTAACCAGTACTGGTCGAAGGCGCGACCAGTACTGCTCCGATCGGTGACCAGTACTGGTTCATTTTAGCTCCCCTTGCGAGAGGTTTTTTGTAAGTCCTCTTGAGGGAGCTATCTCACTGTATAATAGCTTGTCGTTGGTCTGCGTTAGGCGATGCTCTTCGGCTGGCGCTTGTGGGGAGTTGTATGGGCTTCGGTGGCGGGAAGCTGCCCCCCCTCCCTTTTTAATAGGATTAGTTGTATACCTTTGTGGACGCAGGGACGGCTACCCCTCCAGCGGAGGGAATGCCCGCTTCAGCTCTGGTAATGTCGTGTACCTGCCCATAAGAAATCTGGATGCTGACGACTGCGCTCTCTACTTACATAGTGACTTATACCTTATATAAATAGCAAATGAAGAAGCAGATACTTCTATCTTTGGTGCTCCTCGCAGGGGTGGGCGCGGCAACAGCTCAGGTGCGTCAGCGCTCCTTGGGTATCGAATTGGGCTCGCATAATGCGGCAGTCTATGACCTGACTCTTGGTCGACATTTTTCTGTCACGGCTAAGGCGGGGCTGGTCCTCGAGGCGGGTTTTAGTGGCAAGAAGGATGCAAATGGCAAGCGCTTCAGCTTCGGTGGGCTTACACCCTTCGCGAGTTTGGAGCCCCGCTGGCACTTCTCAGGAGAGTCCGCGAGTGATCTCTACCACACGGGCGGCTACTTAGGCGTCCGCCTGAATGCCGCTTGGGATCGTGCGACGATCTTCGGGCCGTCCTATCCCAAGGGGTATGATCGCCCACTGTACACGCTGGGCTTTAGCCCACGCTTCGGCTGGGTCTTTGGTGTGAATGAAAACTCTTACATCGGGCTCTCCGCTGGCCTGGAGTTCTTCCGTACCAAGATGTCCTATAATGAAGGGGGGAGCCCCTGGCGTACACCCAGAACGGAGGGTGTGATCCCTGTGAGCTTGGAGATGACCTATGGGATTCGCTTTTAGAGCAACTCATTCGGTGAAGTAGGGGATGCCCCGCTCATCGATCTCCCCAAGTGTGGGGCAGTATTCAGAGATTTGAATACTGCCCCACACTCTTTTTATTCGCCAGCTATTTTATTGATTCGCGCTGGAGGATGGCTTGCCTCGGGTGCTTTTTATTTTCGCTCGTCTGCTTCGTGTGGGGTCATCCGTGTGGGGTGGGGGGTGTACCAATCGGGGGCGGTCGTCCGTTCATCTATTGGCTTGTGCCCTGGATCTTTATGGGTTCAGCGTCAGAGTACTATGGGGCGGTGACGCATCCGCATAGTGCTTCGCACCTGCTCGGTGCGCCTCTTCTTCCCCCATTCTTCTCATTCGATTTGTGCCAAATGCACCCATTTACTCCACCCCTCTTTGGGTGTAGTGACAGGGAACTGTGATAATTCGGAATGAAGTGTGAATGTGTGAAAAAATGATATTGCGTATCTTTGCACCCAATTTGGTATGACTCCTGAGCTATCCATCCTCTTGGAAGTAGCTCACTCCCAATGAAATTTTATCAGAACGTTCAGCAAATGATCAGACGAATAGCCCTCCTACTCGTCCTCGCCTTCGTGGGTGCGACTGAGGGATTACATGCACAGCGCTTCGCCGTGAGCGCCAACCTCCCCGCTCTACTTACGGGGACCATCAGTGTGGAGCCGTCGGTGGCGCTCGGTGATCGCACTTCGCTCCAGCTCTCCTTCTCGGCTCGCCCAGGCCTCTTTAAGCTCCCCATGCCCGTCGGGCTTATCAATACCCTCTACGGTCATCTGGGTAATGTCGGCTTCAGCGAGCGCCTGAAGTGGGGCTCGGTAGAGCACGCCGAGATGGCGGCCTTCAGCCCAGCCCTGCGCTATTGGACGAAGGGTGTCTACAACCGTGGCTTCTTCGTCTCGGGGTATGCTCTCGGGATGGTCTACCGCTTTGGCGGGGGCAGTCTCTCCAGGACGTACTCTGAGGGCTTCCTCGTCGGTGCTGGGGGCTCTGTCGGCTATAGCTATGAGCTCGCCCCTCACTGGAACCTCGAGGCTGAGATCGGTCTGGCTGGCGTATGGACCCGCTATGATGAGCGCTACAGCGCTAAGCAGGTGCGTACGGCAGATAAGAGTCGCGTCATGGTCCTGCCTTCACGTATCGGCCTGAGCCTGGCCTATGTCTTCTAACGCAATCTCCAGATAGATGAATCGAACGAAAATATATACCCTTGCCTCCGTCCTCTTGGTGGGGCTCGTCCTCGGCTCGTGTGCTCAGCCGCTGACGAAGAAAGTTTACTTCACCTCGGCACGCCCCCATGCCTATCTCCCTACGGATAAGGAGGAGAAGGCAGGCCGCACAGGTATGCTCTCCGAGATCGTCACCTATTCGCAGAAGGCCGACACGATACGCCGTGCCACCAAGGGCGATGAGAAGCCCAAGGAAGACGGTATCAAGACGCAGGTCATCGAGGCGGTGACCGTCACCGCTGAGCGCCCCCGCGTGAAGATCTCCACCCTGCGTAAGGGCCGTATCAACCTCACCTTCCTCGTCACCGTGCCCCGTGCGCTGATGGACGAGCGCTATCAGGTCGTCCTCTCCCCACGCCTCCTCACCGAGGACACGACGATGACGCTACCTCCTGTCGTGCTGAAGGGCCGTGAATTTAAGGCGGCTCAGGACAAGGAGCAGAAGGCTCTGCAGGCCTTCCAAGAGAGCATCGTCGATCCCTCGAAGTACGATAGCGTCTTCTTCAATCGCAAGGCCCATCGCTCATTCATGGGACGTCTGCAGCAGGACTACTATTCGGCTTACCGCCGTCAGTTCTCCCTGCAGCTGGCTTATGAGCGCTGGCGCCGTATCATGGAGGAGCGCTACCTCAATGCGAATGCCGCTCGTGCAGGGGCTTATGACACCAAGTACCACGCGAAGGCCCTCGATATGCTCGGGGCGGCCTACCGTGACGAACTCTCAGGTCGCGACAGCGTCGGCCAGCGTAAGGGCTTCGATATGCTCTATAGCCCCGAGCGCCGTGCCGCTTATCTGGCACGTGGCGAGCGTCAGCTCGACAGCACGAACGTCCCTAAGAAGTTCCGTATGCTCTTCGAGCGTGGCTGGACGATGGACTCCATCGAGAATAAGTCCTTCACCGAGAAGGACTCCCTCGAGGTAGCCCAGCATACGTACAACTTCCGTGCTATCGCTCACAACGAGAGCCGCCGCACGAACGCCGATACCTACCGTCGCCACATCGTCCACTTCCCCCTCATCGAGGAGACGCAGTACGAAGCTGGCGTCACCCCTGACAAGGACTTCGTCTATCTCTATAGCCGTGACCTCGAGGTGACCCCACAGATGAAGAAGCGTATGAAGGTCATCGTCGATTCGCGTATCTCGGCTATCGACCAGAGTACGTGGATGCAGCGCGGTATCGATACCCTGACCTTCGTCATCTCGGGTATCAATGACCTCGTGGACGCTACCCTCATCGACCGCCTCAACGAGAAGCCCGAGGCGGCTGCTGAGTACAAGCTCGGTCTGGAGCGTATGGCTGCCCGTGACTACCGTGGTGCCCTCGAGTACCTCCGTAAGTACCCCGACTACAATGGCGCACTGGCGCTGGCCGGTATGGAGGAAGATGAGCGTGCCCTGATGGTGCTCAACCAGCTCGGTGCCAACGGTAAGGTCGAGTACCTCAAGGCGATCTGTCTCACCCGCCTCTCACGCTACGAAGAGGCTAAGGCTGCCCTCCTGCGCGCTGTGAAGCTCCAGAGCTTCCTCGTCTACAAGGCGGAGACCGAGGCGGCACTGGCTCCGCTGATGACGGATCCCGCCTTCGTCAGCTCTCTCAAGAGTGGAGCCGAAGAGCTGGACGAATAAGCCCGCCCTACGTAATTATATCGAACGAAGCCCCCTGCTACCGACCGAGTAGCAGGGGGCTTCGTCGTATCGGGGTAGGGGGATGGGTGAGTGTTTGTATCTTTGATCCGATGCTTCGCCCCGTGCTGACAGTATGCGATATGAGCGAAGCGGATAAGACAATGAGAAAGTATTGGTTAGTGGCAGTGATGCTCTTGGCTCTTTGCTGGGGAGCAGAGGCCAAGCGTGACAGAGTCCCAAGTCGGTCTTCAGTCGAGCGAGAGCGTGATCACCTCTTTTCGGAGATCCAGACACTGCGGGAGAATACCCTCCGTCGTATCAAGGAGGCGTCTCCTGCGCTGGCGGATCGGCTCGTCTATGAGATGTTTTATGTAGTGGAGGGTCGCGCTTATGATCTGTGGTATCCAGCGACATCTATTGAGCACTTCATCTATGGCGACCGAAAGGTCTCTGAGAAGGCACATCGTTTGGATCAATTGCGTAAGCCATACGAAGCGCTTGGGCTTACCTACGACTGTGCTTCGAGCCAGGCCAGTCCTCATCAGGTGAGAGTGTATGTGTCAGAGACCTTCTACGAGCCCTTCTATCCCTATATCTCTAAAGAATTAATCGACTTTATCGGCTTGGCACGGGTAGCTTGGAATATCAGAGATACCTATGTCTCGGGGATTATCCCGAGTAAGCTATATCCCACAGAGGCGAGCTATATCGTCGGACTGGAGCGCTATATCCAGGCTTATCCCAAGAGCCGCTATCTGCTTACTGAGGACTTCAGCCGTGGTGGAGCTGAGGGCGGAGTCACCGAGGGGATTGTAGATCGCTACAATTACGGTTCGCAACTCTTTTTCTTTGGGATGGGTGAAAACTTTGATCGTCCTGTCGGGGAGTACACTTGGCGGGCTATGGAGGAGTATCTGAAGCTAATGCCTGCGGGAAATCTGGTCCCAGTCATCAAGGAGATCCGCAAGATAGGTCACCCTTATAAGGAGGTCAATGAGCGTCTCGCTTCGCTCACCGGGCCCTGGGCTGAGTTATTGGAGTCACGTCGCGTCGCGATGCCACGCAGTGTAGCTCCAGAGGTGACGAAGCCCCAAGAAGAGCTGGTGCGTCGTACCGCCCAAAGGATCTACGAAGAGCTGACTAAGCTTATTTCTCCCCAGGGACGCTCTGAAGAGCCATTTACCCTGGAGGAGAAGTCGCTCGCTTATGACCCTCGTGAGAAGATGCTCTCGGTGCGAGTGACCTTCTCGTGGCCCAATCGGGATGACGACACTTCTCCCCATAAGCTCTCTGGCCTCTTGGTTGTCTATCCTTCGCCAGATGGCTCTCAGAGTGGGCGAGCTCGCTTCTACTATGATAAGTGCAGCCGCTCCCTGATGCATCTCTCCTGCGACGGCCTGGAATAAATCCGCCCTTCCCCTCCCACAAGACTACGACGAAGCACGATGCACGCCTCCCGGCTGTATGGTGCTTCGTCGTATCGGGGTAGGGGGATGGGTGAGTGTTTGTATCTTTGACTCGATGCTTCGCCCCGTGCTGACAGTATGCGATATGAACGAAGCGGATAAGACAATGAAAAAGTATTGGTTAGTGGCAGTGATGCTCTTGGCTCTTTGCTGGGGAGCAGAGGCCGAGCGTGATCGAGTGTATACCCTCGATTCTCTTGGGCGAGAGCGTGATGAGCTACTCGTAGAGGTCAAGACCCTCCAGGAGAATACCCTCCGTCGTGTCAAGGGAACATCGCCTGTGCTGGCGGATCGGCTCGTCTATGAGATGCATAAGGGGATCACCGCGTGTCGCTATAGCCTGAGTAAGATAGCCACTGCGATCGAAGAGGAGCTGTATGAGGGTAGGCAGGTCTCCGAAGAGGAGCATCAGCTCGCCCAGAAGCGTATCCCGTATGCGGACGTGGGGCTTGCCTATGAATGTATCGCCCCAGAGGTGAAGGAGCATGAGGTGCAGGTATATGCCTCTGAGCAGCTCTACAAGCCCTTCTATCCCTATATCTCGAAGGAACTCTCTGACTTCATCGAATTGGAGCGGGTGGATTGGGTGATGGATGGCCCTTATGCTCTGAGAATTTCTCCAAGCAAGTCGTATCCGACAGAGGCAAGCTATATCGCCGGACTCGAGCGCTATATCCAGACGTATCCAGATAGCCGCTATCTTGCTGGCTCGTACTTCAAGAGTGGGGACGAGTGGCTTGGCGTCAGCGGGGTGCTCGATCTCTACAACAATGGCTCCACGCTATTCATATTTAGGAGTGATGATAACCTTGATCGCTTCCGGAGTGAGCATACTTGGCGCGTCCTCAAGGAATATCTGACGCTTCTCCCGAAGGGAAATCTACTGCCCGTAATCAAGGAGATTCTCAAGACGGATTATCGTCATCAGAAGGCCGTAAGGGATCGTCTCGATAGGTGGCTCGAGCTGTTGGCGTCTCGGCGTGTCGTGATGCCTCACAGACCTACACCCAAGGTGACGAAGGGGAGAGCGGAGCTGGCGCATCGTAGTGCTCAGAAGATGAGTAAAGAGCTGGTGAAGCTCATCTCTTTACAGAATAGCTCTGAAGAGTTATGTACTCTGGATGAGGAGTCGCTCGCTTATGACCCTCGTGAGAAGATGCTCTCGGTGTGCGTGACCTTCTCGTGGCCTAACCGGGATGACGACACTTCTCCCCATGAGCTCTCGGGACTCTTGGTCGTCTACCCCTCAGCAGATGGCTCTCAGAGTGGGCGAGCTCGCTTCTACTATGATAGGTGCAGCCGCTCTCTGATGAATATCTCGCCTGCTACGGCCTTGCAGAAGCTCGCTGAAGGCTATGAGATCACGCTCAAGTAGTCGGCCATAATCAGGAGATAGAAGTAGGGGATACGTGGGAGTTCACTACTTTTGCAGGCAATGAAGAAGCTAAAGATCACGGAGATGGAGCGCCTCACGACAGAGGCCTTCCGTCGTGAAACGAAGCTCCCCATCGTCGTCGTCCTTGATGATGTGCGGAGTATGAATAATGTCGGGTCGGTCTTCCGCACTGCTGATGCCTTCCGTCTGGAGGGGCTCGTCCTCTGCGGGATCACGGCTCGCCCTCCCCATCCTGATATTCATAAGACTGCCCTCGGAGCAGAGGATTCGGTCGAGTGGCGCTATGCTGCTGACAGCGTCGAGGCTGTGCGTGAGCTTCGTGCGGCGGGCTACGAAGTCCTGGCACTGGAGCAGGCCCACGACAGCGTGTCGCTGGAGACCTTCGTCCCACAGCCGGGGGTACGCTACGCCCTGGTCTTAGGTAATGAGGTGCGTGGTGTGCGTGATGAGGTGATGGCCGAGGTCACGACCTCGCTGGAGATCCCCCAGCACGGCACCAAGCACTCCCTGAATGTCAGCGTCGCAGCAGGTATCGCCCTCTGGCAGCTCGCTGCGCCTTTGCTCCCCACACTCAGCCGATGAGCCACGACGCTACGCCCCTTGTCGAGACGACCGAGGACGGGAGCCTCACGCTCTTTGCCCCGACCTTTGGCGAACACTATCACTCGACGCATGGTGCCGTACAGGAGAGCCTACATATATATATAGGTATGGCGCTCGAGGAGCGTCTCCGTAAAGTCGCTCCCCTACGTCTTTTCGAGGTGGGCTTCGGCTCGGGACTCAATGCGCTCCTCACGTGGCAGCGAGCTGAGGCGGAGCACACACATGTACATTACTATTCCATAGAGAAATATCCCGTTGGCCCCGAGGTCTACGAAGCCCTCCACTATGAGGGTGTAACGGGGCCACTGGATCCTGCCGAGGCCCTCGGCGCACTCCACTCCGCTCCGTGGGGCGAGGCGGTGGCGCTTAGTCCCTTCTTCACCATCGAGAAGCTCCACGGCGACCTCACTGAATGCACCTTCCCCGAGGGGCTTTCGGTCATCTATTACGATGCCTTCTCGCCCGAGAGTCAGCCTGAGCTATGGGCAGAGGACATCTTCGCTCGCCTCTTCGCTGTCGCCCTCCCCGAAGCCGTACTCACTACCTACTGCGCCAAGGGTGAGGTGCGCCGTCGTCTCCAGCGTGCGGGCTTCCTCGTCGAGCGCCTCCCTGGGCCTCCAGGGAAGCGTGAGGTGCTCCGTGCCCGTGTGCCGAGGTAGCCTCTCATATCATTCTCTCTTACTATCCCTCCGCTTGTCCTGCGTATGTTCCTACTCATCTCCCCCGCTAAGACCTTCGCGACAAAGGCCAAGGTGCCTCGTGATCTCACGATGACCTCGCCCCGCTTCCTCGAGGAGGCGCGCACGATTATGGCCTCTGTCCTTCGCCTCAGCCGTGAGGAGCTTGCCTCGATGCTCCAGCTCAGTCCCAAGCTCCGTGACGAGGTCTATGCGCGTCTGCGCACCTTCTTCGATCCCGAGGTCTCCGAGATGCCCGCCGCGCTGAGCTACACGGGGATGGTCTTCCGTAAGCTCTCGCCCTCTACGTTCACAGCGGAGGACTGGGCTTATGCTGCCGAGCATCTACGTATTACCTCCTTCATCTACGGGCTGCTCTCGCCCGAGACCGCTATTCGCTACGACCGTATGGAGGGTGCGGTACAGCTCCCCGATCTCTTTGACGGGCGGCTCTTTGACTATTGGCGTGACCGCCTGACGCCCTACCTCATCGAGGAGGTGAAGCGTGCTGGCGGTACGCTCCTCTTCCTCGCTAGTGACGAGATGCGTGGGCTCTTCCACTGGGCGGAGGTCGAGCGTGCCGTGCGTGTCATCACGCCGAATTTTCTCGTGCGCCAGCCTACAGGCCGCCTCAAGCAAATCGTCGTCTACACGAAGATGGCGCGTGGGGCGATGGCGGGCGCGGTCATTCGTCAGCGCCTTGAGGATGAGGAGGCCCTGCGCACACTCACTCCCGAGGGCTTCGTCTTTGCGCCCGAGGAATCGACCGATCGCGACTGGACGTTTGTCTTAGGCTAAGCCCTTCGCCTTACATATCCATAGGAGAACTAAAAAGCACCCAGCAGGTAGACACGATGTGGTCTATCTGCTGGGTGCTTTTATTTATGCCTGTCGGGTACGTGGGTAGAGCTATATAGGATAGCGAAGAAAGCTGTATAGCTTTGGACTGCTTCTTATATAGCTTTGTGAAGTGACCTATATATAGGTTGTCGCTCTGTGTATGGATAAAAGTTGTGGACGCGTGGCAAATAAGTTTGGGCTACGTGCGTGGACGATAAGTCTACGTACGTGGATATTTGGATTTACGTGCCTGGTCTTTAGAACTACGTACATAGATGCAGGAATACCACTATGGGAAGGCGCTTTTTCCTTCACGGGAACGATGCTTTTGCCTCCGCTGGATAAGAGGAATACTCGCGATAAGGCGAAGGGAAAAGCGTATCACTTCGGCGAGGTATATCGGGGAGCTGGGTACGCGATGCCTTAGCAGCCTAAGTAGAGGGCAGGACTCGCTGCAACAGTCTCAAGTGGATCGAAGGACCGAGCTAAGGGCGCGAAGATGGGGGCGGTTGATGCGATCAGCCGACTTCGCTTCGTGCGAAAGTGAGTCACTGAGAGGTGGGTATTCTCTGTCGTTTGTCTTGACTTGGAGGTGCGATATGGGGGATAGGGTAGCGCTTATCCTGTCAATATCACACGCCGAAGTGGCGGGGAAGGAGGGTGCGAGTGCGTATCATTAAGTATTTTATTAAGCTATCTTCTAAGGCGTTATCTGGGGTACTCCCGAGGGGGTAAATAAAAGCTAAGCGAAGAGCTTGTTATTCATCTTTTTATTGATAACTTTGCTACGAGCAGAGGCGATGATCGCAGCGTGCAGGTCGCCAGCTGCTCGCATATAGACGCTCCTATAAATATTCATCCACAAATATCTGCTCTTATGAAGAAGCACAATTTCTCGGCTGGGCCATCGATCCTCGACGAGAGCGTAATCAGAGATGCTGCTGGTGCAGTCCTTAACTACCAGGGCACAGGCCTCTCTATCCTCGAAGTTTCTCACCGTGCTAAGGAATTCTCCGCAACGATGGAGGAAGCACGTAACCTCATGAAGGAACTGCTCGATGTACCCGAGGGGTACGAAGTGCTCTTCCTCGGTGGTGGTGCCAGCCTGCAGTTTGCACAGGTTCCTATGAACCTCCTCAAGAAGAAGGCTGCCTACGTCGATTCAGGTACGTGGGCAAATAAGGCTGCTAAGGAAGCTAAGGCCTTCGGGGAAGTTGTCACCTTCTCTTCTAAGGACGACAACTACATCTGGTACCCCAAGCCATGGGAAAAGAACGAAGTGCCCGATGACGTGGACTACCTCCACATCACGAGCAATAACACGGTCTATGGTACGGAGCTCCGCTACGATCCCGATGTCAAGGTCCGTCTCGTAGGGGATATGTCTTCTGACATCTTCACGCGTCCTGTCGATGTATCTAAGTACGACCTCATCTATGGTGGTGCTCAGAAGAACATCGCTCCTGCTGGTGTTACCTTCGTCATCGTACGTCGCGACGCTGTAGGTCACATCGAAGACAACCGCATCATCCCCACGATGCTGAAGTACGACACGCACTTCAAGGACTCTATGTACAACACGCCTCCTGTCTTCCCCGTCTACGTAGCTCTGCAGACGATGAAGTGGTACAAGGAACTCGGTGGTGTCAAGGTCCTCGAACAGATGAACCTCGAAAAGTCAGCTCTGCTCTACGACGAAATCGACCGCAATCGCCTCTTCCGCGGTACCGTCAATGCCGAAGACCGCTCGATCATGAACGTATGCTTCGTCCTCAACGACGAGTACAAGGAGCTCGAACAGGAATTCTACGACTTCGCAGTATCTCGCGGTGCATACAGCTTCAAGGGGCACCGCTCTGTAGGTGGCTTCCGTGCTTCTCTCTACAACGCTCTGCCTAAGAGCAGCGTCCAGTTCCTCGTCGACCTGATGAAGGAATTCGAGCGTAAGCACTAAGCTTCCCTCGCTTTAAGAAGATAAACGTAACGGCACAGACCACCCCGACCCTCATCGCTGTGGGCGAAGAGTGGTCTGTGCCGTCGCTTATCTCTATCCCATCTCACACGCTTCAAATACACATCTATACATCATGTCAAAGGTTCTTATTGCCACAGAAAAACCCTTCGCTGCTCCCGCAGTAGCTGGTATCAAGCAAATCCTCACCGAAGCTGGCTTCGAAGTAGTCCTCCTCGAAAAGTACACGACTAAGGCCGAGCTCCTCGCAGCTGTCGCCGACGTCGATGCCATCATCATCCGTAGCGACATCATAGATGCCGAGGTCTTCGACGCTGCTAAGCAGCTCAAGATCGTCGTCCGCGCTGGTGCTGGCTACGACAACGTAGACCTTGAGTCCGCTACCGCTCACGGCGTATGCGTGATGAACACTCCTGGACAGAACGCTAACGCTGTAGCTGAGCTCGTCTTCGCTATGCTCCTCTTCGGCGTACGTAACCGCTTCAATGGCACCTCTGGTACTGAGCTCAAGGATAAGAAGCTTGGTCTCCTCGCTTACGGTAACACGGGCCGCAACGTAGCTCGCATCGCTAAGGGCTTCGGTATGGATATCTATGCTTACGACCCCTTCACGCCTGCCGAAGTCATCGAGAAGGAAGGTGTACACGCTGTCGCCAGCCAGAAGGAGCTCTTCTCTACCTGCGACATCGTCTCCCTCCACATCCCCGCTACACCTGAGACTAAGGGCTCTATCGGCCGCGAACTCGTGAGCCTCATGCCTAAGAAGGGTATCCTCGTGAATACCGCTCGTAAGGAAGTCATCAACGAACCCGAGCTCATCGCCCTCCTCAAGGAACGCGAAGATCTCCGCTACTTCGCAGATATCCGTCCAGGCGCTCACGAAGAATTCGAAGCTGCTGCTGGCGAACGCTACTTCTCGACCCCCAAGAAGATGGGTGCTCAGACGTCTGAAGCCAACACCAACGCTGGTCTAGCTGCTGCTCGTCAGATCGTCGGCTTCATCAAGGAAGGCAACGAACGCTTCCGCCTGAATAAGTAGTCCGACTACCTTACGTCACTATCTTCCCACCTTAGATAAGACTTACCTCCATGGCTATCATCAAACCTTTCCGTGGTATCCGTCCTCCCCAGGACCTTGTAGAGCGTGTAGTTTCTCGTCCATACGACGTACTCAACAGCGAAGAAGCCCGTGCTGAGGCTGAAGGCAATGAGATGTCTCTCTATCATATCATCCGCCCCGAGATTGACTTCCCTGTGGGCACCGATGAGCACGAAGAGAAGGTCTACCAGAAGGCTGCTGAGAACTTCCGCCTCTTCCGTGAGAAGGGCTGGCTCGTACAGGACGCTAAGGAGAACTACTACGTCTATGCCCAGACGATGAATGGCAAGACGCAGTACGGTCTCGTCGTCTGCGCCGCTGTAGAAGACTACATGAACGGTGTCATCAAGAAGCACGAGCTTACCCGCCGCGATAAGGAAGAAGACCGCATGAAGCATGTCCGCGTGAACAACGCTAACATCGAGCCCGTCTTCTTCGCCTACCCCGCGAAGGATGAGATCAATAAGATCGTCGCTAAGTACACCAAGGAGAAGCCCGTCTACAGCTTCATCGCTCCCCTCGATGGCTTCGGTCACGAGTTCTGGATCATCGATGATGCTGCCGATATCCAGCGCATCACGGAGCTCTTCGCTGAGATGCCCGCTCTCTACATCGCTGACGGCCACCACCGCTCTGCGGCTGCTGCCCTCGTAGGTGATGAGAAGCGTAAGCAGAACCCCAACCACACGGGGAACGAAGAGTATAACTACTTCATGGCTGTCTGCTTCCCCGATGACCAGCTGACGATCATCGACTACAACCGCGTAGTCAAGGATCTCAATGGCCTGACGAAGGAAGAACTCCTCCAGAAGCTGGAGAAGAACTTCATCGTCGAGGACAAGGGTACGGAGATCTATACGCCTAAGGGGCTGCACAACTTCTCCCTCTACCTCGGGGATCACTGGTATTCACTCACGGCTAAGCCCGGTACGTACGATGACAACGACCCCATCGGCGTGCTTGACGTGACGATCTCTTCTAACCTCATCCTCGATGAGATCCTCGGCATCAAGGACCTCCGCTCTGACAAGCGTATCGACTTCGTCGGCGGTATCCGTGGCCTTGGCGAGCTAAAGAAGCGCGTCGATAGCGGTGAGATGAAGTTTGCTCTCGCACTCTACCCTGTCTCTATGAAGCAGCTGATCGATATCGCTGACTCGGGCAATATTATGCCTCCTAAGACGACGTGGTTCGAGCCTAAGCTCCGCTCAGGTCTCATCATCCACGAGCTCGTCTAAGAGACTGCCCCTCCCTTTCGCACCAGCCCCCGAAGCCTTCCCTCCTGGGAGTCCTTCGGGGGCTGTTGCTTTCCCTCCTTCTACCACACCAAAACACATCCATCATGAGCTACACATTACCCCTTGGTGCGCCTATGCGGCGTGCCCTTTCCTTGTCCCTCTCCCTTCTGCTTCTCGCTGGCTGTAGTGCCCGAGATAATGGCTTGCCTCTGCCTAATCCCCAGCCTAAAGAAGGCTCATCGACCCTGCACCTCTCGGTACGTGCCCCACGGAGCGTCGCCCTGCGCGGACTCGACGAAGAGGATCCGATGCTCCAGATCTCCACGCTTCACTTTGCCTTCTATTCGGAGGCGACTCAGCTCTCCACCCAGCTTCGTGAGGTCAAGGTCACCTCGGCAGACCAGCTGAAGGACATCAATCTCTCGCTCCCCGAGGGGGCTTATAAGCTCGTCGTCGTGGCGAATGCCACCCGCCCGCTGCTGGAGCAGATAGCTATCGGTCGTCCGCTGAGCGCCGTCACGGGCTACATGACCCTCTTTGTAGATGGGCTCTCTACTGCTTCGGGCTCTAAGCTTACCGTCTCCCAACTCAATGAGCAGGGGGCGATCTCGGTGCCTGCCTCCGCCTTCGGAGCGTCGACGCCTCAGCTGCAGGTGACTCTGGAGCCAGCTCTCGCACGCGTCTTCGTCTATGGTGAACCCGAGCTCCCCTCGGGTGTCACACGGGGGAGTGCTCCTGCAGACTATCTGGTGACGGGTGTCACGCGCTATACGGCACCACTCCGTCCGTTGGGACTTCTACGCTCGGGCGCCAAGGAGACGGCTGGCGATGGCTCGGCTGCTGCAGACCGCTATCCCTCGAGCTACCTCTATGAGAAGTGGTCGACCGCAGCTCCGACGAACTTCGGCGAGTACCTCGCTCACTATACTCAGGATATGGTGCTTGGGAAGACATCGGTGGTGCTCCCACGTGCTGCCTTCCTCGCGAATGAAGCTGCCTTCGATGCGGCACGTAAGAGCCAGCCTTATTACATCCGCGAGACGACCGTGCCTCCTACGGCCTACCTCGTTGGTGGTGTCCCCACGGTCATCCTGCGCTTCCCCTATATCCCTGCGGGGCTTAGCCTGCAGGGCGATGAAGGCTGGTTCAGCTTCGATGGCTTGTACTATGCTGAGCATGAGCTACGCCAAATCATCAAGACGGGGAAGGCGGATAATGCACGTCTCCAGCAGGCTGTCCAAGAGGCTGCGCTGACGGAGGGCTCGCTGTCTGCACCCTTCGAGTCTCATGGTATCAGCTTCCACCATCGTGGCTACTGCTACTATACGATCCCCATCCGCCACTTCGATGATAGCGAAGCTCCCGAGAAGACAGCGCATGGGCGCTACGGGCTGGTGCGTGGCAATGAGTACCGCATCCACCTGACACGTATCCTGCGTCCAGGCTCAGCACTGCCCCCTGATCTGTCGAAGGATCAGCGCCCGCTGACCGAGGAGCGTGACCTGCGCTCCGTCGTGCATGTGAGGCCTGTTGTCACCCGTTCGCATGAGGCGCATCTGTAGCTGCCCATATTCATCCGAGTAAAGTATAAGCCCCGCACTCAGCATCAGCTGTGGTGCGGGGCTTCGCTCTATGAGTGGTGGGGATGAACCAGATGATGAGTATGGACGTTATAGATAGAAAGCGGCCTCAGCTCGGAAGGAGGAAGAGCTGAGGCCGTACAATCCATGTGTATTTGTCAGGCGATGGTCCGGTGAGGTGACCGTTAGATTTGAGGCACGATAAGATTGCTTCGAATTGGTATAACAAAGGTGTGAAGTTTCTTTCGCAAAAACAAGCAATTTCGCGCCGCCGAAAAACTTTAATCTCCCTTTACATGTGTCCCCACTGATAGCCGGTAAAAGGAGGGTTTAATAGTAAAAAGGATGGGGTATCTCCATCCTTTTTTACGCTTTGCATCAGCGAGATAGGGCGATATTTTGCTCGGAAAATACTAAAATATTTAGTGAAGGGTGTCCCAGCTTCATCGAATGGATGGAGTTGGGCTTTTCTTTTGTGAGGGGATGGGAGCTCCTCGGAGTGCCCCCCTTCTTGCTCGTGATTTGCTGAGCTAAAATGCCTCTTGCTTTCGGCGCTCTATGTGAAGGGGATATACGTCTTTGCACTGAGGGAAAAAGTAACCAGTATTAGTCTCTCATCGAACCTATATTGGTCGGCGAGTGAACCAGTACTGGTCACGCGTCGAACCAGTACTGGTCAGCGCATGAAGCAGTACTGCTTACTATTGGTGACCAGTACTGGTCAGCTCATCGACCAGTACTGGTCGCACCACCCCCTTCTCAGGGTGCGGTGTGAAGCGTATGTATATGAGGGGATTGTGCGTGATGCTTTGCGCGGGTAGATTGGGCGCAGAGCTGGTGGTGTTCTCGGGGGAGAGGATGGGGATGCGGGGCTATTTCTTCAGCCCCTTGATGCGGGAGGGATTCTGTTTGACGAAGTCTGCCCAGTTCTTCGTGGCGCCTGCTGAGGCGGAGCGTAGGGGAGAGGAGGTGAGGAAGTGGTGGCAGAGGGCGGCTGCGAGGCCGTCGGTGGCGTCAAGTTCGCGGGGCATCTGATCCTGCGGGATCTTCAGATAGCGCTGTACCATGCCCGCGACTTGCTCCTTGGAGGCAGCGCCGTTCCCTGTGATGGCCTGCTTGATACGCATAGGGACGTATTCGGTGATGGGGATATCGCGCGTGAGGGCTGCCGCCATCGCCACACCTTGGGCGCGGCCGAGCTTGAGCATACTCTGGACGTTCTTCCCGAAGAAGGGGGCTTCGATAGCCATCTCGTCAGGGTGGAACTCATCGATGAGGCCCTGCACCCGCTCGAAGATGCGCTTGAGGCGGAGGTAATGGTCCTCGTACTTGCTGAGGCTGATGACCCCGAGAGCCAAGAGGCGTGCCTCCTGCCCACGGACCTCGATGAGGCCGTAGCCCATGACGATGGTCCCGGGGTCAATGCCCATAATGATGCGCTCTGACATAGCTGCTCCTTATATATGGTATAGCTCAGTGGCAGATGATTAGTCGACCACGTGCATGATCGTGCTGAAGCCTAAGACCGCTTCGCCGAACTGCTTGGTGAGGAGATCGGCCAGGCGGAGCCCCGTATTCGAGAGGATGTCTTGCAGATGTACCTCACCCTCGGCGTAGAAGTGCAGGGCATAGGAGAGTGTCTCGGGGCACTCTTCGTGGGGGACGATGCGGTGCAGGCGGGGGTGCTGCACGAGGCTATCAGCATCAAGGGAAGGAAGGTAAACCTCACGCATGAAGGCGAGGAAAGCTTGCTGAGTCTGAGGGGCAAGGATGAAGGTCGTATTATATAGGATCATCGGGATGGTCGTGGGGAAAGAAGGTGGCGAGTGCGAGATTTTTTTCGCTCTCTTATTGGGGCAAAGATACTTTGAAATAAAATATTTACTACCTTTGCACCGACAATGAAGATCAAGCGGATCTCGTCATACTTATATATATGGGGTATTAGCTCATCTGGCTAGAGCGCGACACTGGCAGTGTCGAGGTGAGCGGTTCGAGTCCGCTATACTCCACGCAGGCCTGAGGGTGCTTCACAGCCCCTTGTCTGTATAATACTGCGAAGGCGCATAGGAGGTTGCCTAATGAGAAAAAGGCCCTCAACGACGCTTGTCTGCGGGTGGATAACGGAAGAAATCCCCTGCGATCACGGTAGCTTAACGTCTTGGTTTATTGCCGAAACGGATTGTTGCCGTATATTTGCAGTGTTATTCATTACGAATTCGAAATCAATAACTAATTAACGTAAGAAAGAAAGATGAAGAAGTTTTTCGCATTCGCATTTGTAGCTGTAGCAGCTGCTTTTGCTTCATGTGCAGGTAACAACGAGCAGAACGCTCAGGACTCTACGGCTAAGGATAGCGCTACGATGGTTGAAAGCGTAGTTTCTACGGTTGACAGCGCTGCTGGCGTTGCTGGCGCAGCTATCGACTCAGCTGCTTCTGCAGCTAAGGCTGCTGTTGACTCTATGGCTAAGTAAGCATAGGTCCGACCTACTGATTAGCCACGGGCACGATATCTCCCTCGGAGATGTCGTGCCCGTGCGCCATTTATAGGGTCGCGGTGTCCTGCTGTAGGGGGTAGCTTACCCCTTTAGGCTATGGGCAAGATGCCGTATCTTTGTATAGCTAATAGGATAGATATGATCACAGTAGAGCGCTACCACGATATCAGTATGGGCCACCGTGTCGTCGGGCACGAGAGCAAGTGCCGTCATCTGCACGGGCACAACTATCGCATCCACTTCGTCTGCACGGCTCCCGAGCTGGATGGGGTAGGGCGTGTCATTGACTTCTCCGAGATCAAGGAGCGTCTGTGCCAGTGGCTTGAGGAGAACTGGGACCACAAGATGGTGCTTTGGAGTGAAGACCCACTGCTCCCCGAGCTGCGCCGTCTGGTACCTGAGGATCTGTGCGTCGTCCCCTTCAATCCTACGGCTGAACAGATCGCCATGCATCTGGTCTCCGCCGTCGGGCCTCAGCAGCTCGAAGGGACGGGGATTACACTCGTGGCATGCCGCGTCGAGGAGACCCGTAAGTGCTCCGCTTCCTATCAGCTTTAGTGCCCCAGAGAAGCCGGGACATTGACTACCTTTGTAGATACGATCGACTACTACTCACACTATAACTAAGCAATGATGAACATCCGTACGTTAGCTTTACTTGCTATGGCGACCACCACCCTCGCGGTGACTGAGCTTCCCGCACAGGAGCAGCACCGTAGCCCCACCCTCGAAGAATATACGCTCGGCTCGCCCAAGGCGCTTCGTCGTACCTCGCTCCGCTCCCTTCGCTGGCTCGGTAGCGACTATGTGTACATCGATAGCACGCGCCTCGTCGTCGGCACGCCGACAGCCGCTCACCCAGAGAAGACCCTGCTGAGTCAGGATGAGTTCCTCGCGATCATCGGCGAGGCGACAAAGGGCGCGGGGGCTAAGTACTTCACGCCCTTCTCCGTCGTAGATGAGGGGCTCCTTATCCCCTTCGGCAAGAAGCATTACCTCATCGATCCACAGACGAAGAAGCAGCTCGCAGCCTTCGAGCGCGCTGGCCGTGCTGAGCAGGCCTTCGCTCTGGCTCCTCGTGCTAAGCATGCTGTGGCGGTGCGTGACAACAACCTCTTCCTCCTCCTCCCCGATGGCTCGTCGAAGCAGCTGACGACCGATGGCACGCCCACACTTGTCTACGGACAGAGCGTGCATCAGAATGAGTTCGGGATCAATGGCGGGCTCTTCTGGAGCCCCGACGGGAGCCGCCTGGCCTTCTATCGCATGGACCAGAGCATGGTGACTCCTTATCCCCTCGTTCACATCAATACCCGCAAGGCTACCGAGGAGAAGCTCTACTACCCCATGGCCGGTATGCCCAGCCACCACGTGACCCTCGGGATCTATGACGTAGCTTCGGGGCAGACCACCTACATCAAGACGGGTGAGCCTAAGGAGAAGTACCTGACGAATATCTCTTGGGCTCCCGACAGCAAGACGGTCTATATCGCAGAGGTCAACCGTGAGCAGAATCATATGGACCTCAAGGCCTACGACCCAGCTACGGGTGACTACATCAAGACCCTCTTCTCTGAGCACAACGATAAGTACATCGAGCCCCAGTGGCCCATGCGCTTCATCCCTGGGCGTGATAAGGAGTTCGTCTGGCAGACACGCCGTGACGGCTACACGCACCTCTATCGCTACAATGTCGATGGGAAGCTCCTCGGGCAGATCACCCGTGGCGGGTGGGAGATCACTGACTTCCTCGGCTTTGCTGACGGCGGTAAGACCATCGTCTACAGCTCCACGCAGCTGAGCCCCATTGACCGTGTCATCGCTTCGGTCAGCATCGACGGCCGCAAGACGCGCATCCTCACCCCACAAGCTGGCTGGCACGTCGGGCAGCTCTCTTCGGATGGGAAGTACATCCTCGACACGTATGAGTCGCTGAAGAACCCCACGGAGAACCGCCTCCTCTCGGTGGCTACGGGCAAGCCTATCGCTACCCTCTACCAGTCGAAGGATCCCGAAGCTGGCTTCATCAATCCTGAGATCACCTTCGGCACGATCAAGGCTGCCGACGGCGTGACGGACCTCCACTACCGCCTCCTCAAGCCTACAAACTTCGACCCTGCGAAGAAGTATCCCACGATCGTCTACGTCTACAATGGCCCTCACGCTCAGCTTGTGCAGAACCGCTTCCATGCAGGCTGCCTCGGCTGGGATCTCTATATGGCTACGAAGGGCTTCGTCATCTTCACTGTTGACGGCCGAGGCTCAGCCCACCGCGGGGCAGCCTTCGAGCAGGTCATCCATCGCCACCTCGGGAAGAATGAGATGGCCGACCAGATGAAGGGCGTAGACTTCCTCAAGAGCCTGCCCTACGTCGATGCTGACCGCATCGGTGTCGCTGGCTGGAGCTATGGTGGCTTCATGACGACGAACCTCATGCTGACCTACCCCGATGTCTTCAAGGTAGGCTCGGCTGGTGGTGCCGTCACCGACTGGGCTCGCTACGAGATCATGTACGGGGAGCGCTATATGGATAGCCCACAGGACAACCCTGAGGGCTACAAGGAGACGAACCTCTCCCTGCGTGCGGGCAACCTCAAGGGCCGTCTGCTCCTCATCCATGGTACCATTGACCCCACGGTCGTCTGGCAGCACACGCAGCTCTTTGTAGAGGCTTGCGTCAAGGCAGGTACGTATCCAGACTACATGATTTACCCCGAACATAAGCACAACGTCCTCGGGGTCGATCGTGTCCACCTCAATTATACGATGGCGCGCTACTTCATGGATCACTTGTAGTCGGCCACTCGCCATCATCCTACTTATTATCTTATCAGTTGTATGAACATTCTTCTATTGGGCTCGGGGGGGCGTGAGCATGCCCTGGCATGGCGCATCGCTCGCAGTCCCCGTCTCTCGCAGCTCTTCATCGCGCCGGGCAACCCGGGCATGTCACTCTACGGTACGTGTATGCCACGTATCGGGGTGACGGACTTCGCTGCCATCGCGGCCCTCATCCGTCGGGAGCATATTGAGCTCCTCGTCGTAGGGCCCGAGGTCCCCTTAGTAGAGGGGATCGTCGATTATCTGCATGGCGAAGCGGGTCTGACGGACCTCCTTATTGTGGGGCCCGATGCCAAGGGTGCTCAGCTCGAGGGAAGTAAAGACTTTAGCAAGGCGTTCATGCAGCGCTACGGTATCCCCACAGCAGCTTACCGTACCTTTGATAAGTCTACTCTCAGTGAGGCCATCGACTACCTCAAGACCCTCCAGCCTCCCTACGTGCTGAAGGCTGACGGTCTGGCGGCTGGTAAAGGCGTCATCATCAGCGAGAGCCTCGAGGAGGCCGAGCGTGAGCTGCGTGGACTCCTCTCGGGGCGCTTTGGATCTGCCAGCACGCGTGTCGTCATCGAGGAGTACCTCCATGGTATCGAGTGCTCGGTCTTCATCGCTACGGACGGTAGTGACTGGCGCGTACTCCCTGTCGCCAAGGACTACAAGCGCATTGGCGAGGGCGATACGGGTCTGAATACCGGTGGTATGGGCTCTGTCTCTCCTGTGGTCTTCGCTGACGAAGCCTTTATGCAGCGTGTCGAGGAGCGTGTCATCCGCCCCACTATCGAAGGGCTGCGTGCCGAAGGTATCGACTACCGAGGCTTCATCTTCGCTGGGCTGATGAATGTCGGTGGTGACCCCTACGTCATCGAGTACAACTGCCGTATGGGAGACCCCGAGACCGAGTCGGTGATGCTGCGTATTGACTCCGACTTCGTCGATCTCCTGGAGCGTATGGCTCGTGGCCATCTCGGCGACTACCATCTCGAGGAGTCCTCTAAGTATGCTGCTACTGTCGTCCTCGTCTCCGAGGGCTATCCCGAGAGCTATGCTAAGGGGATCCCCATCAGCTATCCCCACGCACCGACCTTCGACTCGCTGCTCTTCCATGCAGGTACCTCGCGCGATGACTCGGGTCACCTCGTGACCTCGGGTGGGCGTGTCCTCACCGCCAGCTGCTTGGGCTCAACCCTTGCCGAAGCGCTAGAGCGCTGCTACAAGCTCGCTGATCGCGTGCAGTACACCGGTAAGACGCTTCGTCGCGATATCGGTCAAGACCTCCTGAAGCTTTCGTAGCTTCCACAGATAAAGATGCCTATGAGAAGGATGACTACTAACGGGTAGCCCCTTCTCGTAGGCATTTCTTTTCCCTCTCCTCGTGAGGGTATCTCTGCCCTCCCACCAGCTATCCTCTCGATATGTCTCGCTTCACCTCTTCACGACAGCGTACCAATTGGCTGGAGTTCACTCTATGGCTCCTCACCTTCCTCCTTGTGTACCTCCTCCCACCTGCTACGAGTGAGGTAAGCGAAGGGGCGGGCGTCCTCGCGCCGCTACTTCCCGTGGCGACGGCATGGACCTATCGTCTGGCTGGGCTCTTGGTACTGGCGGGCTTCTCTGCCTTCGCTATCTATATCGGGGAATACTTCCTGCTCATCGAGCGTGTGGAGCGGCCACTACTGGTGCTCTTCATGGTGGCGCTCTTCACGACGATGCCCTCTATGGGTATCCTTTCGGCGGGGGCGCTTATCTTCCAGCTCCTCATCCTGCTCCTGAGCTTCGGCACGTATCAGGATACGCACCAGCCACGCGTCAGCCTCTTCATCGGGCTTCTCGTAGGTGTCCTCTCGCTGGTCTCTCCCGTCTACCTCCTATTGGTCCCCGTCATCATCTGGGGCCAATACCATCTGCGCTCCATCGCTTGGCGACCCATCATTGCGCTCCTCATCGGGGTGATTCTCCCGCTGTGGCTCTTCGTGCCCGTCCTTCTCTTGATGGGGAATGGGGCGCTGCAGGCCTATGGGGCTTTTGCGCTGAGAGCCTTCCCGCTCCCGATGCCCCAGGAGCTGAAGAGCTTTGAGGCCGTGCCCCTTGCCTCGTATGCCGTGGTACTCGTCGCTTTCTTCGTCGGCTACCTGCTCTATCGTCGCCGCTACTATCGGGAGAGTGTACGTCACCGTGACCTCTTCTCGACGATGCAGCTCTATCCGCTCGTCCTCCTTCTCGCTGTGCCCTTCGTGGCTGGCGAATCGGCTGCGCTCCTCCAGCTCACCCTGCTACCCATCGCCTTCCTCATCGCGCGAGGGATGGGTATGCTCCCGCAGCGTATGGCGCTCGTCCTGCGCTCTATCCTTCTCGTCCTGCTCCTCAGCCAGTATCTCTATGCGCTGGGGTTCTTTGAGCTCTTTCGCCGGGTAGGCTAAGGCGCTCTGTCATTTCTCCTATTCCTCTCCTCTATGCATAACCCTAACAATGTACAGGTAGGGAGCCAAGTGCGCTTCCTCAATACGGTCGGGGGCGGACGTGTGGCTCGCATTACCGCCGATACAGCTTGGGTCGAAGATGCCGACGGCTTCGAGATCCCCACACCGCTCAAGGACTGCGTCGTCGTCGAAGTGGGCGACACCTTCATCCCTGAGATTCGCCCTCCGAAGATCATTCAGGAGAAGCTCCGTCAGGGGCGCACGGAGCCCGCTGCTCCCGCCCCCAGCGAAGTGCGTCGCCCTGTAGTTCCTGCTCCTCGCCCAGCTCGTCCTCTGCGTGCTGGCGAGGACGAACTGACTGTACAGCTGGCTTTCCTCCCGCAGGATCGTGCTAAGCTCGGGCTGACGAACTACGAAGCCTACCTCGTCAACTACAGCGGCTTCACCCTCTACTACGTCTATCTGAGTGCCGTCGGTACGGGCTATAAGGTGCGCTCTGCGGGTACGATCGAGCCTCACGGCGATGCCTTCTTAGAGGAGTTCGCCCCGGCTGATCTCAATGACCTCGAGCAGCTCGCCGTACAGATACTTCCCTTCCACGATGGGGGGATCACGAAGCTACAGAACCCGCTCTCGGTACGCCTCAAGCTCGATGTGACGAAGTTCTTCAAGCTCCATTCCTTCCGTCCCAACGACTACTTCACCGACGACGCGCTGATGCTCCCTATCGTGGAGCGTGGCGCTGAGCAGGCGCAGCCCGAGGTGGATGCATCTGCTTTGGCCTCTGCCCTGCAGACGAAGAAGGAGGATAAGAAGCCTGCTCCAAAGGCTACGGCCTCTGCACCTCGCCGTGATGAGCCCCTCGTCGTCGACCTCCATGCTTCGGAGATCCTCGAGACGACGGCAGGTATGTCGAGCGCAGATATCCATGACTATCAGCGTGACTACTTCCACCGCACGATGCAGGAGCATATACGGGAGCGGGGGTGTAAGATCGTCTTCATCCATGGGAAGGGGGATGGTGTCCTCAGAGCCTCTATCGAGCGTGAGCTACGACGCAAGTACCCCACGTGCCGCTTCCAGGATGCGTCCTTCCAGGAGTACGGCTACGGCGCTACGCAAGTGACTATCGGCTAAGCGGCGGCTATGAAAGAGATCGAACGTAAGTTCCTCGTGACCTCGCTGGCTTTCCTCGCTGAGGCTACCGATGCTCTGCATATTGATCAGGGCTACCTCCACTCGACACGCCCCACGGTGCGCGTGCGTCGCCGTGGAGATCAGGGCTTCCTCACGCTGAAGACGCCCTCCGATGCCAAGGGGCTGGTGCGTGATGAGTACGAATATGAGATACCGCTCGCGGATGCCGAGGCACTTCTCGAGCTGTGCGGAGGGCACCGTCTGAAGAAGACGCGCTACCTCGTCCCCTACCACGGGCATACGTGGGAGGTCGATCTCTTCGCTGGGCATCTCGAGGGATTCTGCCTGGCGGAGCTGGAGCTGAAGAGCGAAGACGAGACCTTCGACCTACCGCCCTGGGTGGGCAAAGAGGTGACGGGCGACCCCCGCTACTACAATAGTGCGCTGGCCCGAAGCAAACAATAATGGACTTAATTGGGTTAGTTCAGTATAGGACAGGGCGAATGCCCTCCCTCATTTGTCCGATTTAATCACACCCAATAAACAATTGCACAGATGAAGTACGAACTCATCCAACTCCCTTACGCTCCCAATGCCCTCGAGCCTGCTATCAGCGCTGAGACCCTCTCTTTCCACCACGGTAAGCACCTCGCTGGCTATGTCAATACGCTGAACGGCCTCATCGAAGGCACGGAATATGCTGAGCTCCCTCTTGAAGAACTCGTTCGCAAGAGCGAAGGCGCTATCTTCAACAACGCAGGTCAGCTCCTGAATCACAACCTCTACTTCACGCAGTTCGGCCCCAACAAGGGTGGCCAGCCTACGGGTAAGCTCCTCGATGCTATCGTAGCTAAGTGGGGTAGCTTCGAGGCTTTCCAGCAGGAATTCCTCACGGCTTGCACCACGCTCTTCGGCTCGGGCTGGGCTTGGCTCGCTGCTAAGGCTGACGGCGAACTCGTCATCACGAAGGAGCCTAACGGTAGCAACCCTGTCGTCCAGGGCCTCCGTCCTCTCTTCGGTGTCGACGTATGGGAGCACGCTTACTACCTGAGCTACCAGAATCGTCGTGCTGACCACGTCAAGGATCTCTGGGCTATCGTCGACTGGGACGTCGTAGCCAGCCGCTACTAATCGTAGACGCTTCTTTTAATTCTCGATACTTCGCCCCCCGCTCGCCTCTTTGGCTGAGCGGGGGGCGAAGGTGTTTCTACTCCCTGAAGTATGTCGAGCTTGAGGTATCAGGTAAAGACTATTCGTCAATCTGGGAGGGGATGGAGAGTGTACTGAGCTGGGGAGATACCATTGTAGGTAGCTCTCTTGGTTAAGATGTTTGCTCTGTGTTTGTTAGATGAGATTGGTTTGGCTAACTTTGTGAATAAGAAAGGGATCTGATGCTATGTCCTAGGGCTCAGATATATTCAGTAGTTAGCTTCCGTACCATAGCCTTATGGCGTATGGCGCAATGTAAGATCTAATGCATCTTGGTACGCTATATACTTGGCCTCGGATTCCGAGGAGGGGAGGCTGGTGTACTTTATTATCTAAGCTACCATAGCTAGACTCTTTCTCTAGTATCATTCATCTAAATCAGTAAGCTTATGAACAAGAAGTTCTTTACGCGTTTGAGGGCGGGTCTCCAAGGTGGGGGCGCTCTGTTGATGGGGTTAATGGTGTCTGCCATTAGCTTCGTAAGCTGTAGTAAGTCAGGGATTACATCTCCGATAGAGGGGATTCCTTTCCAGAAAGAGGAAGGGGGAAGCTGGGGCATGTTGCTACTGGATCAGCCTGACAAACCATTATTCTCAGAGGAGTTTGATAGTGAGCCCTCTCCTGTATATGATGGATGTTTCTCCGTCCAAGATAAGGATGGACTCTATCGGATCTATAGAGCGGAAGCTAAACCTAAGCAGATCGGCACGGCTTACGCTCAGGTTGGAGCCTTCTCAGAGGGGATAGCTCCTGTTGTCAAACCAGGTGAACACATCTGCCTCATTGATAAGTCCGGTAAGACAATCAAAGTCCTAGATCAGGTAGAGGGTAAGCGCATTCTCTCCTGCAATAGTTTTGTAGATGGTCGGGCGCTGTATAAGGATGAGAATGGCAAGTTTGGCTATCTAAATAAGCATGGACGATCAGTAATTCCTGCAAAGTATGAATTAGCAACGGATTTTGCTGGAGGTAGAGCTTTTGTCGTTGACTCCAAGTATAAGAAGTATCTCGATAAGGGAGATGATGCTAGTTGGAAGAACGTCCAAGTAAGCCTGATCAATAGAGAGGGTGAGGTGCAGGCAAACTTTCGAGTTAGTGGTGCCCTAGTTTGGGAGGTGCTCGAGGGTCTTCAGACTCAAACCTATTTGGGCTTCACATCTGGGGATTACTTGGGATGGAGCAATGGCGGTAAGTATGGGATCTATGACAATAAAGGTAATGTGGTCCTCGAGCCTGATAAAAACTATGTGGATATTCTTCAGATTACTTCAGATGGATTTGTCTATCAAGGTGCGGGGGGACTATTGGGGTATAGTACACTCAAGGGCGAGAAGGTTATAAGGGAGAAGTATATCGCGCTAAAGAGCTTGACTTCAGAGCGATTTATCGCTCGTAGAGAGGGCAAAAGTGAGTGGTATCTACTCGATAAGGAAGATAATAGATTAGCAACCTATGATGAGCTCCTAGCTATTCCTCGAGTTAATCTCCTTCTAGCCAAAGACGGAGATTCGAAGATTCTCGTCGATTACGATGGCAAGCGAGTTGGCAAGATGGAGGTGTACGATATGGGGCAGCGCAATAATCCCTGGACGGTGGAGGATAGATATACGCCTGCCGAGTTGGTCGCTGAGGCCCTACGAGTGACACCTAATGGATTCCTAGGGATGACGTTTAAGACCAGCCCTGTGAATGCCGCTAAGACTCTAGGATATAGCACTCCTCAAGAGGTGAGAGATGCGGGATATGCGGGTAACTTCATCGAGCTTCGTAAGAAGATAGCAGGTAATTCCTGTCGCTTGAGAACTTCATTTGCAGAGAATGTGCTTCAGGGTGAATGGGAAAAGGTTACTCATGATGGTATCTTCTACGGATCCTGGGAGCTCAAGAGCCTGAGCTTTACATCAAGCCGATTAAAGGCAATGCGCTTCAGCACCTATGATGATAGTCCAAGTCAAGCATTGTATGAGGGTTTTCAAAAGTACCTGAGCAAATGGGGGTGTAAAGAAGTTTCCTCTGAAGCTGGAGTCTATATCGCTAAGAGTGGATCTATTTACTATCTCCTTATTTTAGGACAAAAGGGCTTCTCTTTTGTATATGCCTCTGAGAGCTTGCTTGATGGGTCCATCCAGCAGCTAGCTTCTATAGTCCAGAATGATATGGGGGGTAGACCCACGGTACAGATGTCTGAAAAACAATGGCCCGTTGATCCGAATTACGCGGGAGAAGATATATCGCCAGAGCTTGACTATTATGGGACGATCGATAGTGCGGTTATAATTGAGACAGTGCATTAGTGATCGATCGCAGGCAGATGTAGTGTGACTGTATTTCTGAGTGAGAATACACTTAGGTGGAGCTTTCTCAGGATATCGCATCAAAAAGCCACTAGCCGTTGTGTTCGGTGAGCTGTAGCCTTGATGCAACGGGCTTGGGTGGTCGTCCGATCCTAGGATAAATCCCCCTCCCTAACAGCAAAATGGAGCTCAGAAAGAGCGATTACAGTGTGTACTGTAGTTGCTCTTTCTGAGTTCCGTTGCATTTAATATATACTAACCTGGGAGCTTCTGAGTCACCTGTCCTAGGGCTTGAAAAGAGGAGTGAAGCGCTCTGTCCCGTCGTTCCTTGGAGGATTGTGCAGTTCTCCAGTTCTCCTCTCTCTTGAATCCAACTTAGCGGTCCTTTGGAGAGGGAATGCCTCTTAGCTGTTTAGAGGCGGTTATCTTCTAGGCAAGGGCGGCAGTGCGGGAGAATTGTCGTAGCTTTGCCCGTGCAACAATTAATAGACACACTATGCAGCTGATCAAGAAGATTATCATCGGGCTCATCATCCTCGTCATCGTCGCAGCGGTCGTTTCGCTCTTCTTCCTTAATGAGGCACAGCGTATGATCGTCGGTATGGCAGCAGGCCTCGGCGTCATCAACCTCCTCGGCGTCCTCTACTTCGTGCAGAAGAATGCCGACGGGCGGAGCGAGAAGCCCAAGCACTAAGGGATAGCCCCGACTGACAAAAGACAAGCCCCAGACGGCTCATCGCACCTCCGAGAGAGGTGGGAGAGCCGTCTGGGGCTTTTTCGTGTAGCCCGCATCCCGTGCAGGCTAAGGGGGGGCGAGCTTAGTCGACGAGGCGCATAGGGGGCTTGACGACTTCGGCAGCGAGCTTACGGCCACGTACTACGATGTAGATAGGCGTGCCGATAGCGGAGAACTCCTTCTTTACGTAGCCCATACCGATACCCGTCTTGAGGGTGGGGGACATCGTGCCGGAGGTTACTTCGCCGATGATGTTGCCGTCTGCGTCAGCGATCTCATAGTGTGAGCGGGGTACGCCCTTGTCAGAGAGCTTGAAGGCGACGAGCTTGCGCTTGATGCCCTCGGCCTTCTGCTGCTCGAAGAATGCCTTGCTGGGGAAGTTCTTCTCAGGGATGAGCTTCGTGATCCAGCCGAGACCAGCTTCGAGGGGAGAGGTGGTGTCGCAGATATCGTTGCCGTAGAGGCAGAAGCCTACTTCGAGACGGAGCGTGTCGCGAGCGCCGAGGCCGATGGGGCGGATGCCTTCGGGCTTACCTGCTTCGAAGATAGCGTTCCAGATCTTCTCCCCGTACTGAGGGTAGAAGTAGATCTCGAAGCCACCAGCACCGGTGTAGCCCGTGTTGGAGAGGATGACCTCAGGGCAGCCAGCGAAGGTGCCGACCTTGAAGGTGTAGTAGGGGATGGTAGAGAGGTCCACATCCGTCAGGCGCTGCAGGACCTGCTGTGCCAGAGGGCCCTGGATGGCGAGCTGACCGACGTTGTCGCAGCTGTTCTCGAGGATAGCGCCAGCGGCGTTGTGCGACTGACACCAAGCCCAGTCCTTTTCGATATTAGCGGCATTGACGACGAGGAGGTACTTCTCGTCTTCGTAGTGGTAGACGAGGAGGTCGTCGACGATACCCCCCTGTTCGTTGGGGAAGCAGGTGTACTGGATGTCACCGACCTTGAGCTTAGAGGCGTCGTTAGTGGTGATATCTTGGATGAACTGGAGGGCATTGGGGCCCTTGACCCAGAATTCCCCCATGTGTGAGACGTCGAATACGCCGACACCCTTGATGACGGTCATGTGCTCCTCGATGATCCCCGTAGGATACTCGATGGGCATATCATAGCCTGCGAACTCATGCATCTTGGCACCTAAGGCCTTGTGGATCTCGGTGAATGGAGTTGTCTTCATGTTGGTTGCTTTAATGTAGTTTGTGAGCTGTACTTGCACATCAAAGGTAAGGAGTTCTACGGAACTAACCTATATAGCTTGACATCCTAAAATATTATAGAAAAGAAGCACCTTTCAGCCCACTTCGGTGGGTGTCGAAGCGCTGTCTGTCGTGCCCTCTGCAGGTGGTCTCTTTGTCTCTCTTGCTGAGGGCAAACAGCCGTGTCGTATAAGGCCGTTTGCCCTTCCTCCGTGAGGGGGTGGTGTGCACCTATATTGGTCGGCGGGCTGACCTATATAGGTCGATGGTATGTACCTATATTGGTCACGATGCGAACCTATATAGGTCAGCCCGCCGACCAATATAGGTTGCTCTCGAAGAGGTGCGGTGGGGCATTTCTCCCTCCTCCGTGAGGGGAGACTGAGCCCTCTCGGCTTGGGGGGTATTAGTCGTTGTAGTGAGGGGAATTGCTCCGAATTAAAAGCGCCTGCTTAGGGGCTGTCTCTTCGCTGTGTGCCGTAGGGGGCAAATGCGACCAGTACTGGTCAGCGATCGGACCAGTACTGGTCACCCATAGTAAGCAGTACTGGTCGCGATGTGAAGTAGTACTGGTCACTTCACTGACCAGTACTGGTCGAAAAATCGATCTTGTAGAGGGTTCTTGCACAGACTCTTGCGAGAGCCTTATTATATATGGTAGATTATCCGTTCCTTTACATAGCGTAAGCTCTTCACGCGGGAGGACGCGTCCTCTCTACCAACTAAATCCACACGCTGCCCCCACTCCCCGTGGGAAAGAGAATTCAACCAAGAGCAGATAAATCTATGCGACACATCCTACTTCTCCTCCTCGTCCTTGCCTTCGGAGGAGTCCTCAGAGCCCAAAGCCCCGACGAGGCGTGGCTGGAAGGGACCCTCGTCAGCAAGACGGACAAGACTCCCCTGGTGAATGCCTTCGTCGTACTGCGTACCGCCGACGGAGCGGACACGCCCTTTAGTGCGATCACCGATGAGAAGGGGTACTTCCTCCTCAAGGCCCCGACGGGCAAGTATCGCCTTGCAGCCACCTTCGTCCAGCAGACCATCATCCTTCGCCCTTCGCTGGAGCTCCCTGCGGGGCGGCTCCAGCTGGGTACGCTTCCCGTAGAGCTGACCCGCGAGCTGGAGGCGGTCGTCGTAGAGGGGAAGACTCCCCTTGTACGCTACGAAGGCTCGACTCTCATCTTCGGTGAAGCCGCCTTCGCCAAAGCCCGTGGGGGTAGTGTGCTGGATGGGCTGAAGCTCATCCCCGGCCTGCAGATAGAGGGCGCCAATAAACTCAAGCTCTACGGCCTCTCCACGCTGGCGGTCTACATCGATGGTCGTCCCCAGCGTATGTCACAAGACGAAGTCATCGCCCTCCTGCAGGGGATGTCCGTGAGCGAAATTGCGCAGGTCGAGCTCATCCGTGAGCCAGGTGTCGAGTACAGCGGAGTGACGACGCCGATCCTGAACATCAAGCGTAAGACGCGAGCCGACGAGGGTGTCAAGGGCTTCACCAGCCTGGCCGGTACCTATAATCAGCTCTTCTCCGAGCAGCTCTCCACTCGGGTCAATCTCAACTATGGTCGCAGTCGCTCCTACGTCTCCTACACGCTGGGGAATAAGCGCTATCGCGAGACCACGACCCTCTCCTCGGGAGTCGTCGATGACCTGCGTGTCGATCCCAGAGTCTCCCATCAGGTCGGTCTGGGTACGGACCTCACGCTGGGCAAGGGGCATTCCCTCGGGGCGCAATTCCTCGGGAACTATGCTGACGAGCGTCTCCGCTTCTCGCAGGGGATGAGCAATCGTATGAAGTGGTCGAACCTCTACGCTACGCTCTTCCATACCTTCCGCGCCAGTCGCTGGAGCCTACAGACGACCGCCGAAGGCTCGCGCGGAAGCTCCGACCTGCGCCGAGATCAGGGGGCTATGGATGTAGCGACCAAGGATGACAACCACTTCGCGCGTATCGCCCTGGACTTCACGCATCGCCTCTCGAGTATCTTCACACTCTACGCTGGTGCCGAGGTCAGCCGTGTAGCGGTAGACTCTCGCCTCACCAATAGAGCCGACGAGCTGACGCTAAGAGAGAGGAATATCGAGGGCTATACGAAGCTGGGCTTCCGTCTGCCGAAGGTCTCTGGCTATGTGGGACTACGCATCGCAGGCGAAGACCGCAAAGGGAGCTTGGGAGGCGGCTTGGGGGACTTCTTCCGCTCAGGCTCTGAGCTTCTCACCTCCGCCTCCCTCCGCTACGCACCCGCCCGCGACCACGAGCTCTCCCTGACCCACTCCTCCAGCTATACGCGCCCGAGCTACCGTGATCTCCTTGGCTATACCAGCGTAGCCTCGGCAGCCTTCCTGCGCAAGGGGAATTCTGAGCTGCGGACATCATATCGCAGAGGTCTCAGCCTGAACTATACCTATATGCGGGCGGCGCAGCTGGAGCTCAGCTACACCGATACCGAGGATCCCATCGTAGAGGCTATGCCTCCTATGCTGGGTGGTGGGCTGGTCCTGCGTCGGTACAACCTCGACTATAGCCGTACGCTACGTGCGCTCCTGGTCCTGCCCCTCCCGCTGGTTAGCCAGAAGAAGTTCAGCTGGCTGGCGCTCACCATCCTCGCTGCTCAGCGGCAGTGGGATGCGGGGCGTATTGAGACGAACGACTATAGCGCGCAGCTCAATACCCAGTTCGTCCAGCACCGCCATAGCTTCAGCCTCCCCTCAGATTGGACCGTCGACCTCGGTGTGACCTATTATAGTGGAGTGCTCTATGAGCTCTATCGCATCCAGCGCCAGTGGTGGGTCGATGCTTCGGTGAGCAAGCGTATGGGCAACCTACGCGCTACGCTCTCCGCCCGTGACCCCTTCAACACGAATATCGCACGTGGGAGCTATAATCCGGAGGTCAACGGCCTGGCCTTCGAGCGTAATTGGCACAGCCCTCGCCTGGAGCTGACCATCTCCTACAGCTGGGGGAAGAAGAGCGTCAAGGCGCAGGATACGCGTGCGCGATATGATGACCTGAAGCGCCTCACTACGGGGGCAAGCGAAGGGATGAACACCCCCGCGCAGTGAGCCTATTCGCCGAATAAATACCGCCCTTACACTCCATCTAAATAGAGCCGAGGGGATAGCGAAGCCTTCTCGCTATCCCCTCGCTCGCTATCCCGAAGTCTCCCCGCATATCGTGAGGCGGTGCTTTTGCCTGCATTGAGTAGTTGGTGGCTTGGGGGCTTTGTGCTCTGAGGCCGTGACAGCACGATATGTGCATTCTGTCTTGCTTTGTAGTACCTATTATATATGTAGGGGCGCAGTTGCTTTCCCCGAGAACACCGCACCCTACCGCTCGACGGACAGGCCACACATTGAGCACGCCACACGAGATTTACGATGGTGCATTATCCGAAAGGATTTGAGCTGCATAGTGCCGATTATTTATTGAAAGGCCTTTGCCCTGATTGCCGAAACAAGCGACACGACTGACTTGGCAACTTGGTTGCAGTTCCTATTTCGTACTTTTGCAGCGGATTAAATGATTGGTTATGGAAAGAGAACAAAAGATCAAAGTGATACGCATCATTACGAGCAGCGTTTTGCTAATGGCGACATATATTCTGGCTATTCCGGAAGAGATTCACATCGGATTATGCGCCATCGCCTATGTCATAATCGGTGCGGACATCGTTTATGCCGCCTTGCGTAATTTGTGCAAAGGGCAGTTTTTGGGCGAGAGTTTCCTTATGACTATTGCGACCGTCGGAGCATTTGTCATCGGAGAATACCCCGAAGCAGTGGCAGTGATGATGTTCTATCAGATTGGGGAACTTTTCTCCGATATAGCGGTGGAACGAAGCCGGGCTTCGATTGCGGCATTGATGGATATCCGTCCGGATTATGCTAATATTGAGAAAGAGGGAAGTCTAACACGGGTGTCTCCATCGGATGTCCCGATCGGTAGTATCATCGTAGTGAAACCGGGAGAGAAAATACCATTGGACGGAAAGATAATCTCCGGAAGTGCGACTCTCGACACGGCGGCGTTGACAGGTGAAAGCCTTCCGCGTGAGGTTTCCGAAGGCGATACCGTCATCAGCGGAAGCCTGAATCTCACAGGTGTTCTGCATATCCGTACGTCGGCGACATTTGGAGAATCGACCGTTGCGAAAATCCTCGATTTGGTAGAAAACGCGGATACAGGCAAGGCGAAGAGTGAAAAGTTCATAACCCGTTTCGCACGCTATTATACACCTGCTGTCGTAGCTGTGGCTGCATTGCTCGCCTTGGTTCCTCCGCTGATTGTGGGCGGCGAATGGCTCGTCTGGTTAAACCGTTCTCTGATTTTCCTGGTGATTTCCTGCCCCTGCGCACTGGTCGTGTCTGTCCCGCTGACGTTCTTTGGCGGAATAGGCGGAGCATCAAGAAAGGGTATCCTTGTAAAAAGCTCCAACTATCTGGAAATGATGGCGCATATAAAAACAGTCGTGTTCGACAAGACCGGGACTCTGACAGAAGGCAATTTCTCGGTCACTGGCATACATCCCCAAATGCTGTCGGAAGATGAGCTTATAGAATTGGCTGCATTGGCGGAAAGTTTTTCCGACCATCCCTTGTCGGCATCGATACGGGATGCCTGCAATCTGCCATTGGACAAAACAAGAGTGACCAGTTATGAGAACATTGCCGGCGAAGGAATCGTGGCAACCATCGACAATCGTAAGGTTTATGCCGGAAACGAAAAACTTATGTCGCGTGTCGGTGTGACACCCCAGTCATGTGAAAAGACAGGTACCATTGTCCATGTTGCCGTAGACAGCGCTTATATGGGACATATCGTCGTTTCCGATAGCCTAAAGCCGCAATCCGCCGAGACCATCGCCAGGCTGAAAGCCTCCGGAGTTGGAAAAACAATCATGCTTACGGGCGACCGCAGTGATGTGGCTAAAGATATTGCCGGAAAAGTGAGCATAGATGAGTTCCATGCCGAACTGCTGCCTATAGACAAGGTGAGATTTGTCGAAGCACTGCGCAAAGAACATGCCTGGTCTCCCATCGCTTTTGTCGGCGACGGCATCAACGATGCTCCGGTCATCAAACTTGCTGACATAGGCATTGCCATGGGGGCTGTCGGCAGTGATGCCGCCATTGAAGCCGCTGACGTCGTATTGATGAACGATAACCCCATGAATATCGTCGAAGGTATGATGATAGCGCGCAAGACATTAAGCATAGTGAAACAGAACATCGTATTCGCCATCGGCATCAAACTCCTGATGTTGCTGTTGGGAGCGTTGGGCGTTGTCAACATGTGGGCTGCCGTGTTTGCCGATGTAGGTGTCACCATACTTGCTATACTCAATGCATTAAGGAGCATACGTGTCAGCAATGTGCACCCTCAGATTGGACGGTCGACCTCGGTGTGACCTATTATAGTGGAGTGCTCTATGAGCTCTATCGCATCCAGCGCCAGTGGTGGGTCGATGCTTCGGTGAGCAAGCGTATGGGCAACCTACGTGCTACGCTCTCCGCCCGCGACCCCTTCAATACGAATACCGCCCTTACACTCTATCTAAATAGAGCCGAGGGGATAGCGAAGCCTTCTCGCTATCCCCTCGCTCGCTA